>WNFU01000219.1_pt1 | contig 148014 bp, 142 predicted proteins | sample 5400121 | NCBI WGS metagenome assembly WNFU01 (sample SAMN13153360, study PRJNA577476) | soil metagenome | isolation source: 100 cm soil or saprolite under grassland replicate 1 | place: USA:California | collected 2016-06-15
GCTCGTCGCCCACGTAGACGAGCTCCGGATCCTGCCCGGCCAGCCGTACCTCGACGTGACCCGTCGGAAGCTTCTCGTTCAGCTCGAGCGCGGCTTCCGAGAGCGCGTCGAGCAGTCGCATGCCGACCGAGGCCTGGAGTGTGACGACGAGGCGCCCGGCGGCATCCGCCGTGCTCTCGTCGCCGAGCTCCGCGACCGCGGACAGATCGGCTTTGAGCGAATCGATGAATCTCTGTAGCTGCATTGTGACATCATTATGACATCACTTATGGCATCTGTCAAGTGTCTTTGTGATGTGGCTTGTAGAAAGGGATTCGAGGGTCTAGGCTCGAGCCATGGTCTGCCCCAGCTGCGGACGAGAGAACCCGGACGAATTCGCGTTCTGCGGCCACTGCGGCGCCGCCCTCGCAGCGGCCTCCGCCGCGCGCGAGGTGCGAAAGACCGTGACCGTGCTGTTCGCGGACGTCGTCGACTCGACCTCCCTCGGCGAGTCGCGCGATCCCGAGCGTGTGCGCGCACAGATGGGCCGCTGGTTCGAGCAGGCCCGCCAGACGATCGAGGGCCACGGAGGGACGGTCGAGAAGTTCGCCGGCGATGCAGTGATGGCGGTGTTCGGGGTACCGGTCGTCCACGAGGACGACGCGCTGCGGGCCGTACGTTCGGCAGAGGAGCTGCGCAGCCCGGAGCTCCGGATCGGCGTCAACACCGGCGAGGTCGTCGCGGGCGAGGGCGAGACGATGGTGACGGGCGACGCCGTCAACGTCGCCGCGCGACTCGAGCAGGCGGCGCCGCCGGGCGAGGTGTTGATCGGCAGGGAGACACGGGGCCTGGTGCGCGACGCCGTCGAAGCGGAGCCGCTCGACCCGCTCGAAGTGAAGGGGAAGGCCGCGCCGATCGAGGCCTACCGGCTCGTTTCGGTACGCCAGGGGGCGGAGGCGATCACGCGGCATCTGGAGGCCCCACTCGTCGGACGGAAGCGAGAGCTGGGACGGCTCCGCCAAGACTTCGAGCACGCCGTCGCCGAGCAGAGCTGCCATCTATTCACGCTGCTCGGGACCGCGGGGGTCGGCAAATCCCGCCTCGCAGCCGAGTTCCTCGCCGGCGCCGACGCCCGGGTCGTGCGCGGCCGCTGCCTGTCCTACGGAGAGGGGATCACGTACTTTCCGCTCGTCGAGGTTCTGATGAAGCTCGGGGCGGAGCCCGAATCGATCATCGCGTCCTCGCCGGCCGAAACACAGCTCGCATTCCGGAAGTTGCTCGAGCGCGAGGCGACCGACGGGCCGCTCATCGTCGTCTTCGAAGACATTCAGTGGGCCGAGCCGACGTTCCTCGACCTGATCGAGCACATCTCCGACTTGTCGCGAAGCGCGCCGATCTTCCTGCTCTGCATAGCCCGCCCCGAGCTGCTCGAGCTGCGGCCGACCTGGAGCGGCGGGAAGCTCAATGCGACGACGATCCTGCTCGAGCCTCTCTCAGAGGCGGAATGTGGGCAGTTGATCTCCACGCTCGGCGGCGCCGACGGCGAGCTGCAGGCAAAGGTGATCGAGGCCGCCCAGGGCAATCCGCTCTTTGTCGAGGAGATGCTCGCGATGCTGCACGAAGAGGGAGACGTAGCTGTGCCCCCGACAATCCACGCGCTGCTTCACGCTCGGCTCGACGCGCTCGGCCGCGAGGAGCGTGCGGTCGTGGAGCGCGGCTCCGTGGAGGGTCAGGTCTTCCACCGCGGAACCGTTCTCGAGCTGGCACCCGAAACGGACGTGGACGCGCAGCTCCCCTTGCTGATTCGAAAGGAGCTGATCCGACCGGACGCTTCAACCCTGCCCGGCGACGACGCCTATCGCTTCCGCCACCTGCTGATTCGCGACGCTGCGTATGAGTCGCTGCCCAAGGAGACACGCGCCGACCTGCACGAGCGGTTCGCGGTCTGGCTGGAGGAGCACGCCGAACTGGTCGAGCAGGACGAGATCGTCGGGTACCACCTCGAGCAGGCGCATCGCTACCGGAAGGAGCTCGACCAGGACCGGGCGCAGCTGGCCGAGCGAGCGGCGATGCATCTGGGAGCAGCTGGCAGAGAGGCGCTCGGTCGGGCGGACTTCCGGGCCGCGATCAACCTGCTCGAGCGGGCGGTCGGGCTCCTGCCGCGCGGAGACGAGCGACGCCTACCACTCGTGTCGGAGCTCGCCTCGCCCTGGTCGATACGGGACGCTTCGACGATGGCGTCGCGTACGCCCAGGAGGCCGCCGAATCGCCGGACCCGCGCTGGCGGGCCCATGCAACTCTGGCGCAGGGATTGGCCGGCTTCCTCAGCGGCTCACAATCCATCGACGAATGGGGCGCGATCGTTGTGGAGGCGAGGGCGGTTTTCGAGCAGCTGAGCGACGAGCTCGGACTTGCCCGGGCCATGCTCTTCGTCGGTTACGTCGAGTGGGCACGCTGCCATGCCCAGGCGGCCGCCGACGCTTACCGTGCCGCACTCCCGCATGCCGAGCGGGCCGGGGCCCGCCGGCTCGTGCAGGCGATTCGCGGCGAGCTCGCCTCTGTCTACTCGCACGGCCCGACCGACTTCGACACGGGCCGCGAGCTCTTCCGCCGTGGACGGGCTGCGCTCGCAGAAGCCGGTTTGGAGATGGAGTACGCGGCGACCTGTCAGGGCCCCGGGTTCGTCGAGCGCGTGGCCGGCAATCTGGAGGCCGAGGAGCGAGAGCTCCGTGCGGGGCTCGGCCCGCTCGAGGAGCTAGGTGAACGAAGCTTCTGGTCGACGACGGCGATGCAGCTCGCCGACTGCCTCTCCCACCAGGGTCGCGACGAGGAAGCCGGGGAGCTGCTTCCACTCGTCCGCGAGCGAAGTCCGGAGGGCGATCTCGTCAACTTCGCAGGGGCGGACGCGATCGAGGCGCAGCTGAAAGCGAGGCGAGGCGAGCACGAAGACGCCGAGCGGCTCGCGCTCCAGGCCGTCCAGGCGTCCGAGACGACCGACTTCTGGAACTTGCGCGGCGCAAACCTCAAAGCGCTCGGCGACGTCTACTCGGCGGCCGGGCGACCTGACGAGGCGCGGGCGGCGTACGGGCGGGCGCTCGCCGTCTACGAGGAGAAAGGCGCGACCGTTCCCGGCGGCCGCGTACGCGACCTCCTAACGAAGCTGGAGGCTCCGAGGTGACGATCTGTGCGGCCTGCGGAGCCGAGAATCGTGCCGAGGCGCGCTTCTGCGATGCATGCGGTGCGGCACTCGAGGAGAGTGCTCCGGCCCGGGAGGTGCGGAAGACGGTGACCGTCCTCTTCGCCGACGTCGTCGGATCCACCGCAACCGGCGAGGAGCGCGACCCGGAAGCCGTCAGGGCGCAGATGGGGCGCTGGTTCGAGCAGGCCCGAGCGACGATCGAGCGCCACGGAGGGACGGTCGAGAAGTTCGCCGGCGACGCGGTCATGGCCGTCTTCGGCGTCCCTGTGGTCCACGAGGACGACGCCTTGCGCGCGGTGCGCTCCGCCGACGAGCTTCGCAGTCCGGAGCTCCGGATCGGCGTCAACACCGGCGAAGTCATAGCCGGCGAGGGAGAGACGCTCGTCACCGGCGATGCCGTCAACGTCGCCGCCCGCCTGGAGCAGTCCGCTCAGCCGGGAGAGGTACGGATCGGACCCGAGACACGCAAGCTCGTCCGAGACGCGGTCGAGGTCGAGCAGCTCGCGCCGCTCGAGCTGAAGGGAAAGGCCGCGCCGGTCGATGCATACCGGCTGCTGGCCGTCCGCGCGGGGGCCGAGGCGATCGCGCGTCACTTCGAGGCGCCGCTGGTCGGTCGCCGGCGAGAGCTGGATCGCCTCCGGCAGGACTTCGAGCATGGGAAAACTGAGCGAGCCTGTCACCTGTTCACGCTGCTCGGGCCCGCCGGTGTCGGGAAGTCGCGGCTGGTCGCCGAGTTCCTGGCCGGCGTCGACGCGCGCGTCGTACGCGGTCGCTGCTTGCCCTACGGCGAGGGAATCACATACTTCCCGGTCGTCGAGGTTCTCCTGCAGCTCGGGAGCGAGCCCGATTCGCTCATCGCCTCCTCCCCGCCGGAGACCGAGCTGGCATTTCGCAAGCTGCTCGAGCGCGAGGCGGGCGAGCGGCCGCTCGTCGTCGTGTTCGAGGACATCCAGTGGGCCGAGCCGACCTTCCTCGACCTGGTCGAGCACGTCGCCGACCTTTCGCGCGGAGCGCCGCTCTTCCTGCTCTGCGTAGCGCGCCCCGACCTGCTCGAGCTGCGCCCGGCCTGGGGCGGCGGCAAGCTGAATGCGACGACGATCCTGCTCGAGCCGCTGGCGCCCGCGGAGTGCGAGCAGCTGATCGCGTCGCTCGGCGGCGCAAACGACGAGATGCGGGCGAAGGTTGTCGAGAGCTCGGAGGGCAACCCGCTCTTCGTCGAGGAGATGGTGGCGATGCTCCGCGACGAGGGCGACGTAGCAGTTCCGCCGACGATCCACGCCTTGCTTCAGGCGCGACTGGATACGCTCGGTCACGAAGAGCGCGGGGTCGTGGAGCGCGGCGCGGTGGAGGGACAGGTCTTCCACCGGGGCGCCGTCGTCGAGCTCGCACCCGGCACCGACGTCGATGCGCAGCTTCCGTCGCTCGTGCGCAAGGAGCTGATCAGGCCCGACACGCCGACCTTCCCCGACGATGACGCGTACCGCTTCCGGCACTTGCTGATCCGGGACGCCGCCTACGACTCTCTACCGAAGGAGATCCGCGCCGAACTGCACGAACGCTTCGCCGGCTGGCTCGCAGCGCACGCCGACCTGGTCGAGCAGGACGAGATCCTCGGATATCACCTCGAGCAGGCGCATCGCTACCGTCTAGAGCTCGCCCCTGCCGACTCCGAGACGCGCGACCTCGGCGGTCGCGCCGCCGAGCGCCTCGCCGCTGGAGGAGCCCGCGCGCTCCTGCGCGGCGACCTACCCGCCGGGACGAACCTGCTCTCTCGCGCGGTGGACTTGCTGCCGGAGCGCGATGCGCGCCGCACGCCGCTCCTGGTCGACCTCGGTCGCGCCCTGATGGACTTCGGGCAGCTCGAGCGGGCCGAGCGCTCTCTGGTCGAGGCCATCGACATCGCCCACGACCGCGACCAGCGCACGCTCGAGCTGCGGGCGCTGCTCGAGCACAGGCTGCTGCGAACGCTCGTCGATCAGAGCGTGTTCGACGACTTCAAGAGCACCGCCGAGGAAGCGATCGACGAGCTCGAGCAGCTCGGCGACGAGGCCGCTCTCGCCAAAGGATGGGCGATGATCGCGCACGTACACCTGATGGAGATGAGCGGCGGCGCGATGGCCGAGGCCCTGGAGCGGTCGATCGAGCATGCGCGCCGGGCAGGTGACCGGAAGCAAGAGATCGAAAGCCTCATTTGGCTGCTCCGCAACTGCTGGTTTGGACCGAGGCCGGTCGACGAGGGCATCCGCCTCTGCAATGCGCTGCTCGAGGACCCGGAGACCGAACCGGGCCTCGAGTCGGTCGCCCTCCAGGTCCTCGGCTGCCTCCTCGGGATGCGCGGCGACTTCGAGGAAGGACGGCAACTTCTCCGGAGAGCACGTTCGGTGCAGATCGATCTCGGCATGATGATCGCCGTCGCTGCCGGTAACTCGATGATGGGCTCAGAGCTGGAGCTCCTTGCGGGCGATCCTGTGGCTTCGGAGGCGCAAGCCCGTGAGGGCTACGAGATCCTCGAATCGATGGGCGAGAAGGGGTATCTGTCCACGATTGCCGGCCACCTTGCCGAGGCGCTCTATGAGCAGGGCCGGTACGACGAGGCCGAAGAAGCCGCCTTGTCCGCGAACGCGCTCGGCTCACCCGAGGATGTGGAGACGCACCGGCGCTGGAAGGCGGTCGAGGCGAAGATCCTGGCCCGGCGCGGCGACTTCGAGGAAGCTGCGCAACTCGGGCGGGAGGCTGTCTCGCTGGCAGATCAAACCGACTCGTATTCCCGTGCCGACTCACGGCTCAATCTTGCGGAGGTGCTGATGATCGCCGGCCGGTCCGATGAGGCGTCGCCTCTCCTCGACGAAGCGATTGCACTCTACGAGCAGAAGGGCATGGTCGCGGCGGCGCGTCGAGCGCGACGGTTAGTAGCCGAGCTCTGACGCGTACGCGTGCCGGTAGACCTTCTGCAGGTCCTCGACTCGGCTGACGTAGTGCCGCGTCTCGGAGAACTGGATCCCCTTGCCTTCGCGTCGCCACGTGTCGACGTTCCGCTGTCCGGCGTTGTAGGCCGCCAGGGCCGTCCTCAAGTCGCCGTACTTGTCGAGCAGATGACGGAGATACCACGACCCGTAGCGGATGTTGAGCTCGGGGTCGTAGAGGTCGTCGACGCGGAAGCGGGAGCCGCCGGTATGGATCGCGATCCCCTCGGCCGTGGCCGGCTGGAGCTGCATCAAGCCGATCGCGCCCGAGGACGATTTCGCGTCGGGATGGAACTTGCTCTCCTGGTAGATGACAGCCGCGAGCAGTGCGGGCTGCAGGTGGTAGTTCCGCGCGTGCGTGCGGACGATCGTCTGGTAGTGGAGCGGATAGCGAAGCCGCTGGAACCAGGCAGGCTGGTCTTTCTGGACGAAGATCACGATGCCGAGGACGGTGGCGCCGAGCACCCCCATCGCGACCATCTTCCTCACGCGCGCTCCTCCAGCTGCTTCATCACGCGTGCTACGAAAGCATCAAGGTCGGCGGTCGTGCCGTCGTTGACGTAGGCGAAGTCGGCCCGCTTCACCTTCTCCTCGTCGGGGATCAGGCGCCGCTCGCGAGCCTCGAGCGGGACGCTCGCCCGCGAGGACCGAAGCTCGCGCGGCGCGGTGATCGCGACGACCGCGTCGAACCGCTTCTCGCCGCCGACCTCGTACAGGAGCGGCACCTCGGTCGCGCATACAGCGGGTGGATGCTCCAGCCGGCCGAGCTCGTCTCGCCATGAGAGGTACTCGCGCACGACGAGCGGGTGGAGCAGCGCCTCCAGCCACTCGAGCGCCTCGCGGTCGGCGAAGACGACCTCTGCGATCGCACCGCGGTCGAGCCGCCCGGAGTCGTCGAGGATCCCCTCGCCGAAGCGCTCGAGCAGTGCGCGCCGCAGAATGCCCTGAGCGCCTCGCTCTTACCGGCCCCGATCCCGCCGGTGATCGCGACCGCCAGCGGCTTTGGCAAGGCTAGGAGGGCTTTTCGGGCGGCGGCTCGGGCGGGCTTCCCTCCGAATCGCCCGGGCCCGGCTCGGTCAGGTCTGCTTCGTCGGCGGCCGTGTCTTCCGGAGCCAGCTCAGGCTCGGCTGCCTCAGTCGACTCCAGCTCCGGCGCCGCTTCGGCGGCCACGGCCCCAGGCCCCTCGTCCTTGAACACGTCTTCGGAGAGGTCGAGATGCGGGGTCAGGTGGACGGACTCGGCGCCGTCGGCCCGCGGCTCCGGCTCCGTTCCCTCGGCGACGCGCTTCAGCGACAGCGACAGCCGGCGCCGCTCCGCGTCCACCTCGAGGATCATCACGTTAACCGCATCGCCCTGCGACACGACCTCGCGCGGGTTCTCGACGTGGTGCTGGGCGAGCTCCGAGATGTGGACGAGCCCTTCCACCCCGGGCAGGATCTCGACGAACGCGCCGAAGGTGACGACCTTGGTCACGCGGCCCTCGACGACGTCGCCTTCGTTGTAGCTCTCGAGCACCTGCTGCCAGGGATCGGTCTGGGTCTGCTTGAGGCCGAGGGAGATCCGCTGCCGGTCGCGGTCGATGTCCAGCACCTTGACCTTGACGTCCTGCCCGATCTCGAGCACCTCCGAGGGGTGGTTGACGTGGCTCCAGGACAGCTCGGAGATGTGGATGAGCCCGTCCATCCCGTCGAGGTCGACGAAGGCGCCGAAATCGACGATGTTGGAAATCTGGCCGTCGACGACGTCGCCGGGCTGCAGCCGATCGAGGATCGCTTGGCGCATCTCCTTGCGCTCGTCCTCGAGCACCGCCCGTCGCGAGAGGACGACGTTGTTGCGGGCGCGGTTGAGCTCGATCACCTTGCAGCGCAGCTCCTGGCCCAGGAACTCGTCGAGATCCTGGACGCGCCGGATGTCGACGAGCGAGGCCGGCAGGAAGCCGCGTACGCCGAGGTCGAGGATCAGGCCGCCCTTGACGACTTCGATCACCTTGCCCTCGACGGCTTCGCCGGTCTCCGCCGCCTGCTCGATCCGCTTCCACGCGATCTCGAATCGAGCACGCTTCTTGGACAGGATCAACCGGCCCTCAGCGTCCTCCTTGGTCATCACGAGCGCGTCGATCTGGTCGCCGACGTTGACCTCGTCGGCGGGGTTGACCGAACGCCGGATCGAAAGCTCGGCGACCGGGATCACGCCTTCGGACTTGTAGCCGACGTCGACCAGCACTTCGTCCTTGTCGACCCGGACGACCTGGCCGGTGACGACCTGGCCCTCCGTGATGTCGGGAAAGGTCGCCTCGTAATTGGGAACGCGCTCGCCTTCGGGCGTCGTGATCCAGACGCCGTCGTCGGAGAGCTGCGGTTCCTCTGTATGAACGGTTTCGTTGGCCATTTCCGAGGGCCGGTCAGTATAGCCAGGCGGGTTTTGGCGCCTTCAGGCCGCGCGGCTGAGGAAAGCCCGCACCGCGGCCAGATACTCGTCCGGTTTCTCGACGAGGCTCATGTGGCCGGCGGCGCCGATCATGACCAGCTCGCTGCCGGGAATGCCCTCGTGGAGGACGCGGGCCGCCCGCGGGGTCGTCGTACGGTCGTGCTCACCCACGATCACGAGCGTCGGCCGGTCGATCCGGCGCAGATCGGGCCTGTAGTCGAAGTTGCCGTAGCCGGCCTGCGCGAAATGGCGGAGGACGTCGGGCGAGAAGACGATGTCGTCGCCGTAGCCGGACGGGACCTCGCCGGCGAAGTGAAAGGGCATCTGAACGCGCATCAGCTCTGCCAGCTCCTCCTCGCTCTGGACCGTTTGCTCCTGCTCCCAGGAGGCGGCGATCTCCGTGCCCTGGTCCCCCAGCGCCCGGAGCGATGCCTCGACGTCCGCCATCATCGGGTCGCTCGCGTCGCCGCCTCCGGAGACGACGTACGCATCCGCCGTCCCGAGCTCGATCGCCTGGAACGTGGCGATGATCGCCCCGAACGAGTGGCCGAGCAGGGCGAAGCGGTCGAGCTCGAGCGCCTCGGCCAGGAGGTCGACGTCTCGGGCGAAGACCTCCAGCGAAAGGGTCTCCGGGTCGACGCGCTCGCTTCGTCCCTGCCCGCGCTCGTCGACGTAGATCAGGCGGAAGTCCTCCGCGAGCGGGTCGAGGTAGGGGCGGAACATCGAGTGGTCGACCCCCGGGCCGCCGTGGAGGACGATCACCGGCAGGCCCTCGCCGAGCTCCTCGACGTAGAGCGAGACGCCGTCACCGAGCTGGACGGACGCGCCGCCGGCGATCGCGGCCACGACCCGGATCTCCTCCTCGCCTTCGAGCGACGTGTCGAGACCGTCGCGGGTGCGCATGTCCTTGCCGTCCACGTACACGTTCACGAGGCCTCGCAGCTCCCCGGCCTCGTCGAAGATCAGATCCGAGATCGGAAGGGCGCGGAGCGCCGCGCCGACGGTGGGCGCGTCGAGCTCGAACCGGTCCTTGCCCCCGGCCTGCGTCGCCAGCAGGCCCGGAAGGAGGACTGTTATTCCCACTCTCCGGTCTCGACCGACAGCACCGGCGGCAGCTGGCCGGCGGCCTCGATCCATTCGTCGCCCGCGTTCGGCGAGACGAAGATCGAGCCGCTCTGAGTCCCGAAGTAGATCCCCGGAGGGTCGAGGCGGTCGGAGGCCATCCCTTCCCGCATCACCGAGGCCCAGGCCTGGTCGGGAAGCCCGTTCGAGGCCAGCTCCCAGCTCTTGCCGCCGTCCTTCGTCCTGTACACCCCCAGGCGCCCGTCGGGCGTGACGCGGTTCTCGGCGCCGATCTCGGGAACGACCAGCGCCGTATCGGGCTCCCGGTGGTCGAGCGCGAGCGGGAAGCCGAAGCCGCTCGGCAGGCCGTTCCCCTCCAGCCGCTCCCAGTTCTCGCCCCGGTCGTCGGAGCGGTAGACGCCGCAATGGTTCTGTTGCCAGAGGCGCCCGTCCTTGCCCGGATGGAGGAGCAGCTTGTGGACGCACTGGCCGACCTCGGGAAACTGGTCGTCGGGCGCGAAGTCGGCGGCGGTGCCCTTGTTCGCGGGCGTCCAGCTCTCGCCTCCGTCCTCGGAGCGGAAGACGCCCGCGGCCGAGATCCCGATGTACATCCGCTTGTCGTCGGCCGGATCGAGCTGGATCGAGTGCGTGCACATGCCGCCCGCACCCGGTTGCCAGCGCTCGCGGGTCGGGTCCTCCAGCAGGCCCTGGTTGACCTCCCAGCTCTCGCCGAAGTCGTCCGAGCGGAAGAGGACGCCGGGCGCGGCGCCGAGCCAGAGCCTGCCCGGCTCGGAGTCGCGGCCGGGCTCAACGTGCCAGCTCTTCTCGAGCTTCAGCTCGCCGTCCTCGGGCAGGCCGAGGCCCTCCGAGCGCACCCAGGTCTTGCCGCCGTCGGTCGAGCGCTGGACGGTCGCGCCGTAGACCCAGTTGTTCGCTGCGGCGTAGAGCGAGCCGTCGCGCGGGTCCTGGACCGCGTGGAAGACGTCCCAGCCCTCGAGCACCGGCCCTTCCACAGTCCAGTCGCGGCGGGCGTCGTCGCCCCTGAGGAAGAACAGCCCTTTGCGTGTGCCGACGAGGACGAGGACTCCCATCGGTCGAAAACCTAGCGTTTTCCGTCGGCGTCGAGCGGGGACAAGATCGGCATGGCGAAATTGACCGAAAAACAAGCCCGCTTGTTCCGGGACAAGAACTGGGGCAACGTGGCGACAATCCGCCCCGACGGCTCACCCCACGTGACGCCGGTCTGGGTCGACTTCGACGGCGAGGTGCCGCTCTTCAACACCGCCTACGGGCGCGCAAAGGTTGAGTACCTCAAGCGCGATCCGCGGATCGCGATCGAGGTCCACGACGAGGCGGACCCGCAGAGAGCGTACGTCTCCGTCAGCGGGACGGCCGAGCTCGTCGACGAGGGCGCCGACGAGCACATCGACAAGCTCGCGAAGAAGTACCTCGGTGTCGATCGGTACCCGTACCGGAAGCCCGACGAGAAGCGCGTGATCGTCAGGATCCGGCCGCAGCTCATCGACGCTTACGGGAAGGCTGCCTGAGAACGCAGCGGCCGGCAAAGCCGGCCCCAGCTCCATTCGAGGGGGAAACTCCGTTTCCCCCTCGAGCTCCCCCTTCCTTCGAGTGATGGTGAGTCTGTGGCCTCTTTTGAAGAAGGGTCGACCCGGCGTAGCCGGGGAGGCCCGGTCACGAGGGAGGGGGTCTCAAGGGGGAACCGCAGGTTCCCCTTTGATGAAGGGACGCGCCGGCTTTGCCGGCGCGTCCCGTTCACGCCGATACGCTGAGAGCGTGCCTGTTGTCACGCTCTGCGACGTCGGCCCGCGGGACGGGCTCCAGAACGAGCCGGAGACGCTGCCGCCTGCGACGCGGGCCGAGCTCGTCAACCGCCTTGCAGCGGCCGGCCTGCCACGCGTCGAGTCGGTCTCGTTCGTGCGCGACGACCGCGTCCCACGGATGGCGGGGGCCGAGGAGGTCGTCGCGGGCATCGAGCGGCGTGAGGGGACGGAGTACGCGGGCCTCGTCCTCAACCTGAAGGGCTACGAGCGCCTGCGCGAGACGGGTCTCGACCGCGTCAACTGCACGCTCGCCGCGACCGAGTCGTTCAACCGCGAGAACGGCAACATGTCGCTCGCGCAAGCGCTGACCCAGGCGCAGGCAATCCTCGGCGTGTCCGAGCTCCCGACCACCGCGACCGTCAGCGTCGCGTTCGGCTGCCCGTTCGAGGGCCGGGTCGACCCCGGCCGCGTCGTCGAGCTTTGCGCGCAGCTCGACGCCGGCGAGATCGTCCTGGCGGACACGATCGGCGTCGCGACGCCGACGCAGGTGAAGCATCTCGTCGAGCGCGTCTCCGGGAAGCGGCCGGTCGGCGTCCACCTGCACAACACCCGCAACACGGGCTTTGCAAATGCGTATGCGGCGCTCGAGGCCGGCGCGACCGTGTTCGATGCCTCGGTCGGCGGGCTCGGCGGCTGTCCGTACGCCCCGCGCGCGACCGGGAACATCGCAACCGAGGATCTCGTCTACCTCCTCGAAGCGGAGGGGGTCGCGACCGGCGTCGACCTCGAGGCGCTGATCGCGGTCTCGGCGTGGCTCGAGGACCTGCTTGGCCGGCCGCTCGAAGGTCAGGTCTACCGGGCGGGTCCGTTCCCGAGCCCGATCACGCCTGAGTCCGCCAGCTCCGCGATCTCCTCGCGCGAGTAGCCAAGCTCTTCCAGCACCTCCCCGCTGTGCTCCCCGAGGAGCGGGGGTGGGCTTCCATGGCGGACGCGCTCGCCGTCGGCGGACAGCGGTAGCGCAACGGTGACCAGCTCGCGAACGGTGGGATGCGCGAGCGGCTGCAGGATCTCGAGCGCCCGGGTCTGCTCGTCCATCGCAACCTGGGCGATGTCGTGAACGGGTGCGGCGGGAACGCCCGCCGCGTCGAGCCGCTCGAGCCAGGTCGAGGCGCTCTCGGCCGCGAACCGGGCGGCGAGCAGCGAGATCAGCTCGTCCCTGTTGGCGACGCGGTCCGGATTCGTCGCGAAGCGCGGATCGTCGGCGAGATCCGGCGAGCCGACCACCTCGCAGAGCGCGGCGAACAGTCGGTCGTTGGCCGCCGCGATCATGATCTCGCCGTCCTGCGCCGCGATAACCTCGTACGGCGCGATCAGGGGGAACGCCGTTCCATGGCGCCCCGGCACCTCCGCCGAGCCGAGATAGCCGACCAAGTGGTACGCGATCAGGCCGATCACGGTCTCGTACAGGGAGACGTCGACCTCGCGGCCCTCGCCGGTTCGCTCACGCTCCCAGAGTGCGCCCAGGATCCCGATCGCCGCCCACATACCGGTGCTCTGGTCGATCGCCGAGACGCCGACGCGGACGCCGGGCCGGCCCTGCTCGCCGGTGACGCTGATGATCCCGCCGGCGGCCTGCATCAGCGGGTCGTAGCCCGGCTCCTCCCGCCGGGGCCCGACCCGCCCGTAGGCGCCGATCGAGCAGTAGACGAGGCGTGGGTTGCGCCCCCGCAGGTCGCCGGCACCGAGGCCGATCCGCTCGGCGTGCCCGGGACGCAGGCTCTGAACGGCCACGTCGGCGCCGTCCGCGAGCCGGAGCAGCGCCTCCTTGCCCCGCTCGTCGTGGAAGTCGAGCGCGAGCGAGCGCTTGCCGGCGTTCGCAGCCAGGAAGATCGCGCCTTCGCCGTCCCAGAACGGCGGCCCCCACTGTCGGGTCTCGTCGCCGCGCTTCGGGTGCTCGATCTTCACCACCTCGGCGCCGAGCGCGGCCAGGATCTCGGTGCAGTACGGACCGGCGAACGAGCTCGTCAGGTCGAGGACGCGGATGCCGCGGAGCGGAAGGAAGGACATTAGGGTGACGATATGCAGGATGAGCAGGGTCAGACGAGTGAGGAGTACATGCAGGCAGTGACGATCGGGGAGCGCAAGCCTCACCGCGGACCGGTCGAGCTCGTCGACTACGACCCGGAGTGGCCTGCGCTCTTCCGCCGCGAGGAGGAGCGAATCAGGGACGCGCTCGAGGAGCGGGCCCTCCAGGTCGAGCACGCCGGCTCGACGTCCGTGCCGGGGCTGATTGCGAAGCCGATCATCGACATCGTGCTCGCGGTCGCCGACTCCACCGACGAGGAGGCATACGTTCCGGCCCTGGAGGATGCGGGGTACGTGCTCCGGATCCGCGAGCCCGATTGGTTCGAGCATCGACTTCTCAAGGACCAGGACCCAAGCGTCAACCTGCACGTCTTCTCGGCCGGCTGCCCGGAGATCGACCGGATGCTCAGATTCCGTGACCGCCTGCGCACGAACGACGCCGACCGGGAGCTGTACGCGCGGGCGAAGCGCGAGCTCGCCGAGCAGAACTGGGAGTACGTCCAGAACTACGCGGACGCCAAGACGAGCGTGGTCGAGGAGATCCTCGACCGCCTCTGAGGGCTTTTCCGCAGGGCGAAACAGGGTCGCCACCGATGCCGTTTCCACGCCGCCCGGCGATGCTGGAGGCATGACCGAAGCGGCAGTTCACAGGCCGGAGCACAAGCCGGAGACCCGGAGCCCGTCCCAGCCGCTGATGGTGCTGGTCTGGATCGCGTTCATCGCGCTGATGGCGTTCGACGCGGCAACCCTCGACCGGATCTGGAGCTGGTTGCGCGGCCTCCCGCTCGCGGCCGAGATCGTGCTGTGGATCGTCGCGCTTCCGTGGGTCCTCGGCCTCGCCGTCTGGCAGGCCTCGTGGGACACCTGGATCCGCGTCGTCGTCATCCTGCTGCTGGCGCTGTTCTGGTCGAGCATCTTCGGCGCGAAGCGCTAGCGACCGGCCCCAGGCGCGCGACTATCGTTGTCGGCGATGCCGATCGTCCGCATCGAAGCGCTGGCGCAGCCGGAGATCGACCTGGAGCGCGTGCTCGGCTCGCTCTGCACCGAGCTCGCGGCGCTGCTCGGCGAGCGACCCGAGGGCACATGGGCGACGTGGGAGACGCTCGAGCACTACGTCGAAGGGGCGCAGGGCCCAGCGGCTCAACCCCGGTCCACGCACCCGCCGCTCGTGACCGTGACCGCGTTCGAAGGCAGGCCGCCCGAGCAGGTCGCGGCCATGCTCTCGCTCGTCGCGGACGTCCTCGCCCGCGAGCTCTCACTCGAGCCCGGCAACGTGTTCGTCACCTACGAGGAGGCCCGTAGGGGCCGCCTCTACACCGGCGGCCAGGTGGTCGAGTGAACCGGCTCGCCGGAGAGACGAGCCCCTACCTCCTTCAGCACGCCGACAACCCGGTCGACTGGTATCCGTGGGGCGAGGAGGCGCTCGCACGCGCGCGCGAACGGGACAAGCCGATCCTGCTCTCGATCGGCTACGCCGCCTGCCACTGGTGCCACGTGATGGAGCACGAGTCGTTCGAGGACGAGGAGACCGCCCGGCTGATGAACGAGCGCTTCGTCAACGTCAAGGTCGACCGCGAGGAGCGACCGGATCTCGACTCCGTCTACATGGAGGCCGTCGTCACGCTCACGGGCCACGGAGGCTGGCCGATGACCGTCTTCCTCACGCCCGCGGGCGAGCCGTTCTTCGGCGGGACGTACTACCCACCGGAGCCTCGCCACAGCCTCCCTGGCTTCCGGCAGGTGCTGGTCGCGGTCTCCGATGCCTACCGCGACCGGCGCGCCGACGTCGCCCGCTCGGCCAAGGAGATCGTCGAGGCCGTTCGCCGCTCCAGCGAGCTCGAGCCGTCCCGGGAGCCGCTGACCGACTCGCTCCTGTACGAGGCGCTCGGAGGCCTCCGCTCTCAGTTCGATCCCGAGTGGGGCGGTTTCGGGCGCGCACCCAAGTTTCCGCCCGCCTCGGTGCTCGAGTTTCTGCTCCGCCGGGGCGAGCTCGACCTGGTGACGCGGACGCTCGATGGGATGGCCGCCGGCGGAATGTACGACCTGGTCGGCGGCGGCTTCCACCGCTACTCGGTCGACGAGCAGTGGCTCGTCCCCCACTTCGAGAAGATGCTGTACGACAACGCCTTGCTCGCCCCGGCTTACCTGCACGCCTGGGTGGTGACCGGAAAGGAGCGCTACCGGGAGATCGTCCTGGAAACGCTCGAATACGTGCTCCGCGAGCTGCATCTTCCCGAGGGCGGGTTCGCCTCCGCCCAGGACGCCGACACCGAAGGAGTCGAAGGGCTCACGTTCACCTGGACGCCCGAGGAGCTCTCGGAGGCGCTCGGCGCCGACCGCCCAGAGTTGCTGCAGCCGTTCGAGCACGATCGCTTCGTCCTCCGTGGAGTGCTCTCCCCGGAGGAACGCGGCAAGCTCTTCGCCGCTCGTGAGGAGCGCCCAAAGCCCGCGCGGGACGACAAGGCGATCGCGTCCTGGAACGGGCTCGCTCTCGCGGCGCTGGCCGAGGCGGGCCGGAGACTCGAGGAGGACGGCCTCGTCGATGCCGCGCGCCGGGTCGGCGAGTTTCTGCTCGGCCCGCTCTCGACGCCGGAGGGGCGCCTTTACCGTTCCTATCGCGCGGGTCAGGCGAAGACGAGCGGCTATCTCGAGGACTACGCCGACGTCGCGAACGGCCTCTACGAGCTCCACGTTGCGACAGGGGAGTTGCGCTGGCTCCGCGAAGCGCGGCGGCTGGCGCTGCTCGCGGTCGACCTGTTCGCCGACGAGGAGCGCGGCGGTTTCTTCCTCTCCCCCGCGGACGCGGAGCAGCTCGTCGCCCGCAAGAAGGACTTCGACGACCATCCCTCTCCGTCGGGAAACTCGATGCTCGCCTACGTGCTGCTACGGCTTGCCCGAATCTACGGCGACGACGAGCTCGAGCGCCGGGCCGTCGCGGTCTTCAGGCTGATCCACCCCGTCTTCGCACGCGCCCCCTCCGCCGTCGGCCACGCGCTCTGCGCCCTCGATCTGCACTTCTCGCCCCCGAAGGAGATCGCCGTCGCCGGCAACCCGCGGGACGAGATCGCCCGGGCGGCGCTCGCGCCATTCGAGCCGAACGCGGTCGTTGCGTTCGGACCGGCCGAGGACGTCCCGCTGCTCGCAGGGAAGGACTACGTCGACGGTCGTCCCGCCGTCTATGTCTGCGAGCGCTTCGCCTGCCGGGCGCCGGTGACCGATCCGGCCGGGCTCGCCCCCGCTTAGCGCGGAGCCTCAGCCGCCAGCGCGCCGAGCTGCTGCAGCAGGCCGAGCGCGTCGAACTGGCCCCAGTGCTCCACGCATTTGCCGTCGCGGACGCGGATGATGTCGATCCCGCTGACCGTCACCTGCCTGCCGCTCGACGGCACGCCCATGAACTCGCCCTCGTGCGTGCCCGTCATCGTGAACCGGGAGGCCACGAGCTCGCCGTCGGAGATCACGTCCTCGGGGGTGAAGTGGACGTCGGGGAACGCCGACCGCAGGAGCCGGAAGAAATCCTTGACTCCGTCGCGGTCCGGGCTGATGCCCGGGAACTCCTCGTGCTCGACGAAGTCTTCGGAGACGAGCTCGTCGATCTTGTCGACATCGCCTCCGTTGATGACCTCTTCGTAGAAGGTCTGCACGAGTTGCTTGTTCTGCGACATGTCGCTCTCCCTTCGCTGTTTGGAACGACGACCCTAAAGGACTGTTCCCCCGCAGGGCGCCTAGCCGATCCCGCGAGTCGTGACGAACATCGCCTCGCGCAAACTCCGCCCCGATGGAGGCGAGGAGAGCGCGAAGACGGGGAACGGCTTCCCGCCGGCAAACGACGTCGAGATGTAGTCCCCCGTCATCAGCCCGAGGCTCGTCGCCGCGATCCAGCTAAGCCGCATCGGCCGCGCGCTCAGTCGCTGCGGCTTGCTCCAGGTCGTTCCCCCGTCGCGGGTGCCGATGAAGCCGACGTCGATCCTGCACCCACAGGGCTGCATCTCGTAATAGGCGATGCCGAGGTGGCGGGACGTCGCCGGATCGGCGGCGAGTCCGGGAGTGAAGTACGTGTGGTCGGCCTGCGAACCGCCCGTCGGAACGCGGATGGGAGCAGACCAGTGCAGCCCATCGGTCGACGAGCTGAGCACGATGTCGTCGCCGTTACAGACCCGCCGCCGCCCGCAGTCGTTCCAGGCCGCGTAGATCGTGCCGGCGGCATCCACCTCGACGGACGGAAACGCCGAGGCGCGCATGCTCGGCACGTTGAGGAACAGCTGCGCGACGATCGGCGTGGCGTCGGTGAACGTCGCCCCTCCGTCGGTCGAGACGGTCTCGCCGAGCATCGTCTGGCCTGAGTAGACGATCACCAGCATCCCGTCCGGACGCACGACGGGCTGCGACCCGTTCAGCGAGCCGTCGTTGTCGAACGCCGGAGACGGAACCGGTTCCGACCACGTCACTCCACCGTCGTGCGAGGTGAGCGTGACGAGCCTTCCCAGGCCGAAGTCGGCGAACGTGAGGTAGCAGTTGCCCCGGAACGGGCTCGAGGCCCAGTTGTCGCAGACGATCCACTCCTTGTCGAAGTCCAGGTCGGTCTCGGAGCGGATCGCCGTCACGGGCACGTCCCAGCTCGTCCCGTCGCCGGAGCGGCTGATCAACATCGCGTTCGCCTCCGGCGAGAACCCGAGGCTCGCGATCATCCAGACTCCGTGGACCGCGTCGTAGGCGACGGTCGGGTCGCTCGCCCGCGGGTAGAGGCCGGGAGGCGCCGAGAACTGCGTGACGCCGGGCAGAGAGCCTGACCTCCAGGTCTTGCCGCCGTCGGTGGACGTCGCCCAGCCCATGTTGGAGGCGCCCCCGTCGAAGTAGCGCCCGCTCTGGAAGGTATTCACGATCGTCGACCCGTACGAGAAGCTGTCCGGCTCGACCTGCGTCTGGTGCTGGCTGTCGGAGTTCCGATACGGATCGTGTGAGACGCGGAGACTCACCACCTCGCAGTCGGCCGCCACCTTGTCGGTCGGATCGGCGGTGATCACGTCGCGTCCGCCGAGGCACTTGATCCGGTCGACTCCGCCGCCCTCGGCCGTGATCTGGTCGGCTTTGTTCGTCCCAACCAGGAGCTCACTCCGCGCCGTGCCGTAGATCGCCTTGGCCTGTGCGGGAGCCGCGGCGACGCCGACGAAGAGGCAGACCGCCGCAGCAAAAAGGATCCGGCGCACTCGTTGCAAGCGTACAGACGGCCACGGGGTTTTAGGGTTGCGAAGGAATGGCCCTGCTCTCGGTCGAGGAAGTCACGCGGCGCTTCGGAGGGATCGTCGCGCTCGACGACGTCTCGCTCGATGCGGACGTGGGCGAGATCGTCGGACTGATCGGCCCCAACGGCGCGGGCAAGACGACGGTCTTCAACCTCGTCACCCGCATCTATCGTCCCCAGGAGGGCGACATCCGCTTCCAGGGCAGCTCGCTCCTGCGCACGCCGCCGTATCGCGTCGTCCACCGCGGCATCGCCCGCACGTTCCAGAACGTCGAGCTGTTCTCGACGATGACGGTGCTCGAGAACGTGCTCGTCGGGACCCAGAGCCGCCACGTCATGCGCGGTGGACGCAGGCGCGCGAGGGAGATTCTCGGCTACGTCGGCCTTGGGCACCTCGCCGAGACCGGCGTGAAGGAGCTTCCCTTCGGGCTGCAGAAGCGGGTCGAGCTGGCGCGGGCGCTCGCGTGCGGGCCGACCCTGCTCCTGCTCGACGAGCCGGCGGGAGGGCTCAGCCACGAGGAGGTGGAGGAGCTCGCGGGCTTCATCCGGCGTATCCGCGACGACTTCGAGCTGACTGTCGTGATCGTCGAGCACCACATGAACCTCGTCATGGGCGTCTCGGACCGCGTGTTCGTGCTCAGCTTCGGCAAGCGAATCGCCGCCGGCACGCCGTCCGAGGTCCAGCGGGACCCGGCGGTGATCGAGGCGTACCTGGGAGCGGGATAGAGGTGCCGCTGCTCCAGCTCGCGGACGTGGAGGCCCGCTACGGCGCGACCCGCGCGCTGCACGGGATCTCGCTCACGGTCGGCGAGGGCGAGATCGTCGCCGTCCTCGGGGCCAACGGCGCCGGCAAGACGACGACCTTGCGCGCCGTCTCGGGAACGGTCCGCCGGAGCGGCGAGATCACCCTCGCGGGTAGGAAGCTCGGCCGCAGGGGGCCGGAGGTCGTCGCACGGATGGGCATCGCGCACGTGCCCGAAGGACGTGGCACCTTCGCCGGGCTCACGGTGCGCGAGAACCTCAAGCTGGGTGCCTATACGCACCGTGGACGGACGCCCAAGGTCGACTACGACCGGATGCTCGAGTTGTTCCCCTGGATGGCCCGCCGGGAGGGACAGCAGGCGGGCACGCTCAGCGGCGGCGAGCAGCAGATGCTGGCCCTGGCCCGCGCGCTGATGCAGCGGCCGCGCCTGCTCCTCCTCGACGAGCCGTCGCTCGGCCTCGCGCCGACGATCGTCGCCGAGATCTTCCGGATCGTGCGGGCGTTGAACGAGGAGGATGGTCTGTCGGTGCTGCTCGTCGAGCAGAACGCCGTGATCGCGCTCGAGACCGCGGCGCGCGCGTACGTGCTCGAGGTCGGGCGGGTCGTACTGACGGGGACGAGCGACGACCTGCGCCGTGACGAGTCCGTGCGGCGCTCCTACCTGGGCTACTGATGGCCCAGTTCCTGCAACAGGTCGTCAGCGGGCTCGCGACGGGCGGCGTGTACGCGAGCCTCGCGCTCGCGCTCGTCCTGATCTACCGCTCGACGCGCGTGATCAACTTCGCCCAGGGCGAGATGGGGATGTTCACCACCTTCATCGCCCTGTGGCTGATTGACGCCGGCTGGCCGTATTGGGGAGCCTTCTTTGCCACTCTCGGGATGGCCTTCGTCGGCGGGGTCCTGCTCGAGCGAGTCGTCATCCGCCCGGTCGAGCGCGCCCCGGTCGTGACCGTCGTGATCGTCACGATCGGCCTGCTGATCGCCTTGAACGGGGCCGCGTTCTGGATCTGGGGCGGGGAGACCCGCTCGTTCCCGAGCGCCTTCTCGACGCGGGCGATTCACGTCGGCGGCGTCGCCTTCTCGATCCAGGACTTCGGCGTCATCGGTGTCTCGCTGGGCGCCGTGCTGCTCCTCTACCTCTTCTTCCGCTTCACCAAGCTCGGGCTCGCGTTGCGCGCCGCCGCGCTCAACCCGGAGGCGAGCCGGCTCGTCGGCGTTCGCGTCAGCTGGATGCTCGCCCTCGGCTGGGGCTTCGCGGCGGTGCTGGGAGCGCTCTCCGGGATGATGGTCGCCCCGCTCGTCTTCCTCGATCCGAACATGATGCGGGCCGTGCTCCTGTACGCGCTCGCGGCGGCGATTCTCGGCGGGCTCGACAGCCCGCTCGGCGCCGTCGTCGGCGGGCTTTCGCTCGGCGTCGGCCTGAACCTGGTCTCCACCTACGTCGGCTTCGTCGGCGACGAGCTCAAGCTGCCGGTGGCGTTCGTGGTGATCCTGGCGGTGCTGCTCGTCCGCCCGGTCGGGCTGTTCGGCCGCACCACGGTGAGGCGCGTGTGACCCGGCAACGTTCGACCGTCCTCGGGGTCGAGCTCGCCCTGTTCGCAGCGGCGGTCGGCGTCCTCGCGATCCTGCCCCACTGGCTGAGCGACTTCCGCGCCTCGGAGGTGGCCTACGTCGGCGTCTACTTCATCGCGATCATCGGCCTCAACATCCTGACCGGCTACACCGGCCAGATCTCGCTCGGCCACGGGGCGTTCATGGCGATCGGTGGCTATACGACCGCGATCCTGGTCGGGCACCACAGCATGCGGGACCTCTGGACGATCCCGCTCGCCGGGCTGGTCGCCGGGGCAGCCGGCCTCCTGTTCGGCGTGCCCGCCCTACGCCTCTCGGGGCTCTATCTCGCGCTGGCTACATTCGCGATCGCCGTCTCGCTGCCGGCGGTGCTGAAGAAGTTCGACCACTTCACCGGCGGGACGCAGGGGATCCAGCTCTTCGGGCGACCGAACTACACGGGCAAGGGCTACCAGAACGTCCACGTCCTCGGGCAGACGCTGACGTTCAACAACTGGCTCTACTACCTCACCTGGACGATCGCGGCCGTGCTGTTCCTCGTCGCCTGGGCGCTCCTCGGCGGCCGCGCCGGCCGAACGTTCAGGGCGATCCGCGACAGCGAGATCGCGGCGACGTCGTCGGGTGTGAACCTGCCGATGTACAAGACGCTCGCGTTCGGGATCTCGGCCTTCTACGCGGGCGTGGCGGGATCGCTGTTCGCACTCGCGACCACCTTCGTCAATCCGGATACGTTCCCGATCGTGCTCTCCCTCTACCTGCTGATCGGCGCGGTCGTCTCCGGGCTCGGCTCGTTGTGGGGGATCGCACTCGGGGCGCTCTTCATCCAATACCTGCCGTTCCTGTCCTCCAAGTACATCTCGAAGGCGCCGGGCGCTCCCTCTGTCGCCTATGGGGTGATCCTGGTCCTCGTGGTCGTCCTGCTGCCGCTCGGCGCGGCCGGGCTGCTCAAACGCATCGGCGTCCCACTAACGAATCGGCTCTTCAAAAGGTCATAATGGATGGTCACCTTGCGTAGCCCCCTCCTTCTCGCCGCCCTGCTCGCCCTCGCCCTGCCGCTCTGCGTGCAGGCGTCCTCGGCCGCAGATCCGGGGGTGACGAGCACGTCGATCCTGATCGGAGGGACCGTCCCTCTGAGCGGCGAGGCGGCTTCGGGGGGTCTGACGGCAAAGGGAGCGGCCGGGTACTTCGCCTACGTCAACGCGCACGGCGGTGTCTTTAAGCGCAAGATCAACTACAAGTACGTCGACGACGAGTACGACCCGTCGAAGACGATCCAGGCGACGCGGCAGCTCGTGCAGCAGGACCACGTCTTCGCGATCTTCAACCCGCTGGGCACGGCCCAGAACATCGCGATCAGGCCCTATCTGAACTCGCTCGGCGTGCCGCAGGTGTTCGTCGCCAGCGGCTGGGGCGGCTGGGCGCGGCAGTACAAGCAGTATCCGGACACGCTCGGCTTCATCCCCACGTACACGGGGGAGGGGATCATCTACGGCCGCTACATCAAGCAGAAGACGCCCAAGGCGAAGATCGCCATCCTCTATCAGGACGATGACTACGGGCGGGAGCTGGTCTCCGGCTTGAAGAAGGGCCTCGGGTCGAAGGCGCGGCAGATCGTCTCCCAGCAGAGCTACGACCCGACGGCGACCGACGTCCAGTCGCAGATCGCCCGGCTGAAGGCCTCGGGCGCCAACACGCTGATGATCTTCGCCTTCGGGAAGTTCGCGATCCAGTCGTTCGTGTTCGTCAAGAAGCTCGGCTGGAAGCCTCAGATCTTCGTGAACGCGGTCGCGGCCGCAACGAGCGTGATGCTGCTCGCCAAGACGAGCGGCCAGACGGAGGGCACGATCTCGATCGTCTTCTTCAAGGATCCCTCGGATCCCAAGTGGGCGAAGGATCCTGGGATGAAGCTCTACAAGATGATCATGAGCAAGTACGTCCACGCCGACTACAAGAACGGGTATTACGGGGCGGGGATGGCGTCGGCGTTCGCGATGGTGGCCGCACTGAAGAAGGCCGGCAAGAACCTGACCCGCAAAGGCCTTCTGCGGGCGGTGACGCATCTCGATATCCGGAACAACCCGTTCGCGTTGCCCGGCATCCGGATCAAGACTTCGCCGACCGACCGCTACCCGATCGAGCAGGCGCAGCTCCAGCGCTGGCACGGCTCGCGCTGGTACTCGTTCGGGAAGCTCGTGTCGGCTCCCCGCGGCTAATCGCTCGCGCTCCAGTCCGGCAGCTTCAATCGCTCGAGCTCGGCGTCGGCGGCCGCGACCTGCGCGTCGGTTGGGTGGTTGCGGCCAAAGAGGACGAAGACGTCGACGTTGTACTGCTGGCCCGGCACGCGGCCCGCGATGCCGTAGAGGGGGAAGTCCTCGACCTGCCCCTCCCAGGGATACTCGCGGTCGGCCTGCGCGATCCGGAAGGGCGGCTGGGCCTTTCGGCTGCTGTTCTTGTCCGGGCCGAACAGCATCACTCCGATCACGATCGCGTCGGGCGGCAGGTTCTCGAGTGTCTTGCGGGGCGGAAACTGGCCCGCCTCGTCGCGGTACGGGACCGTGGACGCCCAGGTCCATGTCTGCTGCCCGTCCGGGCGGACATTGGTGCGTCCGCCGTCGCCCGCATACCAGCCGTCCGCCGGGGCGAAGGTCGCAGGCTCGACCGTGCCCGGATAGAAGTCGCCGGGCTTGACGTCCAGATTCGCCAGCGCCTGGTTCGCCTGGGTCACGAGCTCCTCGCTCGGCGGGAGGGAATCGGCCTCGACGTCGAGCACGAAGTTGCGGCCCTGATCCACGAAGGAGCGGCCGGTGCTGGCGACGATCTTGGGATCCGTTCCACGGGGCGTGCCGACGAACTCGGCGGTGGAGAGCCGGATCGGAAGTCGTGCTGTGGCGTAAGGCGCGTCCGTCCCTCCGTTCTCGCGCAAGCGGAGGCGGAGGCCGGCCGTCGACGCTTCGAGCTTGCCGCGGGTAACCGCTCCGTCCCAGCCGGACGGGAGTCGCATGGTGATCCCGTACCCCTCGATCCGCTTCGTGTCGGGCGGCAGCGGCGGGATTGGATCCGGGACATAGGGCGAGAGGAACAGGGACATGAGCACGCCGTTCGCCTGCTCGAGCAAGGCGTCGCCGGGGGGATCCTGGCCGCCCGAGATCGCGGTGATCCGGTACAGCTCGCCCGAGACCGCAACCTCGTTGCTCGCCTCGGTGATTCGGCAGCACATGCTCCCGGGGCCTGGCGGAGGCGCCCCGAAGTCAGAGGCCGAGAAAGTGATCGGGAACGCAACCTGCGAGTCGCCCGGCCCGAGGTCGCGGACGTTCAGGTAGAGCTCGCGGCCCATCGACTCCTTCGCGATCTCGCCGGAGTCGTCGTCGCCCGCAGGCAGCGGAAAGCTGGCCGCGTGGAGGACGGGGCGGCCCGAGTCGCCGAGCAGGATTCGCCCGCTCCAGCCCGCCGGCAAGGCTACGCTGATCCCGTCGGCGCTCAGCGTCCGGCCCTCGGCCGGCCGCTGCCGGTGCTCCTGTGCGCCGAGCGTCCCGCCGCAACCGGCGAGCAGGAAGACGGCCAGCGGGAGAAGTGCGCGTCGCACGGCGTGAATACGGTCGTCGCCTACCGAGAAGTCCGTGCCGTAAGCTCCGGTTAATGGAGGCGCTCGAGCTCCTCGACGCGCCCGCAGCCGAGTTGTGCGAGGCGGCGCGCGAGCTGCGCACCCGGGGGAAGGGGACGCTCGTCACCTACTCGCCCAAGGTCTTCATCCCGCTGACGAAGCTGTGCCGGGACGTCTGTCACTACTGCACGTTCGCGCGACCGCCGAGACGTGGGGAGCGCGCGTACATGGGCCTGGAGGAGGTGCTCGAGGTGGCCCGCGCCGGGGCGGCGGCAGGCTGCCGCGAGGCGCTGTTCACGCTCGGCGACAAGCCCGAGCTGCGGTACCGCGTCGCCCGGGAGGAGCTGGCCGAGCTCGGCTGCGAGACGACGCTCGAGTATCTCGCCGTGGCGGCACGGGCCGTCCTCGAGGAGACCGGACTCCTGCCGCACGTCAACCCGGGCGTGATGAGCGCGGCCGATCTCGCGGCGCTGCGGAAGGTGAGCGTGTCGCAGGGGATCATGCTCGAGACCGTCTCCGTCCGGCTCTCAAAGCGCGGGGGTCCGCATTTCGGCTCACCGGACAAGCTGCCGGTGCGCCGGCTCGAGACGATCCGCCTCGCCGGCGAGCGGGCGGTGCCGTTCACGAGCGGGATCCTGATCGGGATCGGCGAGACCCGTGCCGAGCGGATCGAAGCCCTGGTGGCGCTCCGCGAGCTCGGCGAGCGCTACGGGCACGTCCAGGAGGTGATCGTCCAGAACTTCCGGGCGAAGCAGGGAACGCGGATGGCCGCTCATCCCGAGCCGACGCTGGACGAGCTCCTCTGGACGGCGGCGGCGGCGCGGGTGGTGCTCGGCCCTGACTGGAACATCCAGGCGCCGCCGAACCTGAGCTATTCGAACTTTCCGCGGCTGCTCGACGCCGGAATCAACGACTGGGGCGGGATCTCGCCGGTCACGATCGACCACGTCAATCCGGAGGCGCCGTGGCCGGAGGTCGAGCGGCTACGGGAGGCCACCGAGGCGCGCGGGCTGAGGCTCGCGCCGCGGCTGGCTGTCTACCCGGAGTACGTCGCCGACCTCGACCAGTGGGCGGATCCCGGGGTGGCGCGGGCGATCCTACAGCACGCCGACGGAGACGGCCTAGCGCGGGAGGACGCCTGGGCAGCGGGCGCAGTAGGTACACGCGTCAACCTGCCCCCGGGGATCCCCCCGAGCTACCCCCACGAGATCAGCGTAACCGCGAACCACTCACGCGTGGGAAACGGCTCTGTACCGAAACTGTCAAAGCCCATCAACGAGGCCCTGGCCAAGGCAAGCGAGGAGATCGAGCTCGACGAGGACGACCTCACCGCCCTCCTGCGGGCCCGCGGCCCCGACCTCGACGCGGTCATCCGGGCCGCCGACACCCTGCGCCGCGAGGTCAACGGCGACACCGTCACGTACGTCGTCACGCGCAACATCAACTACACGAACGTCTGCTATTTCCGCTGCGGCTTCTGCGCGTTCTCGAAGGGCAAGCTGGCGGAGGACCTGCGCGGCCGTCCCTACCTCGTCCCGCTCGACGAGATCGTCCGGCGCTGCCGCGAGGCCTGGGAGCGCGGCGCGGTCGAGGTCTGTCTCCAGGGCGGGATCCACCCCGCCTTCACCGGCGACTTCTACGTCGAGGTCTGCGAGGCAATCAAGGACGAGCTCCCGGACCTGCACGTGCACGCCTTCTCTGCGCTCGAGGTCTGGCAGGGCGCGGCCACGCTCGGCGTCCCGCTCGCCGACTACCTCGAACGGCTGCGCGACGCGGGCCTCGCCTCGCTCCCCGGGACGGCCGCGGAGATCCTCGACGACGAGATCCGCCGTGTCATCTGCCCGGACAAGGTGACGACGGCGCAGTGGCTCGAGGTCCACGACACCGCGCACCGCGTCGGCCTGCGCTCGAACGTGACGATCATGTTCGGCCACGTGGACGGTCCGCGCAACTGGGCGCGCCACCTCGTTCGCGCGCGCGAGCAGCAACGGCGAAGCGGCGGCTTCACCGAGTTCGTCCCGCTGCCGTTCGTGCACATGGAGGCGCCGATCTTCCTCCGGGGCCGAGCCCGCCCCGGCCCGACCTTCCGCGAGCTCATGCTCGTGCACGCGGTCGGCCGGCTGGCCCTCCATCCCTGGATCACGAACGTCCAGGCCTCGTGGGTCAAGGTCGGCCTCGAAGGTGCGCGGGCGCTGCTGCGGGCCGGCTGCAACGACATCACCGGCACGCTGATGAACGAGTCGATCTCGCGCGCGGCGGGCGCCGGCTACGGGCAGGAGATGCCGCCCGAGCGCCTCGAGGCCGCGATCCGCGCGCTCGGACGGACTCCTCGCCAGCGGACGACGTTCTACGGGACGCCGCCGGCCGAGCAGACGCACCGCTCGTTCGGGGCGGCGCCACTCGCCGAGCCGCTGAACCCGAGTGTCAACGACGCCCGGCTGAAGGCTCCGCCTCGGCTCGTACGCCCCGGCCTGGTCGGCGCACCGGCGTCGTAGACTCACCGCATGGTCGTCTGCCCGGAATGCGGGCACGAGAACCCCGACGGGGCCCGCTTCTGCAACGAGTGTGCGACTTCGCTGGATGCCGCGCCGACACCGCGCGAGACGCGCAAGACGGTCACCGTCCTCTTCTGCGACGTGGCCGGCTACACCGAGACAGGCGAGCGGCTGGACCCGGAGGCCCTGCGCAGGCTGCAGTCGCGCTACTTCGACGACGCCCGCGTGGCACTCGAGCGCCACGGCGCGACGGTAGAGAAGTTCATCGGCGACGCGGTCATGGCTGTGTTCGGGACCCCGCAGCTGCACGAGGACGACGCCTTGCGCGCTGTGCGAGCGGCACTCGAGCTGCGCAAGGCGATCGAGGAGCTCGGGCTCGAGGCTCGGATCGGGATCAACACGGGCGAGGTGGTTGCCGGCTCGGGCGACGCGCTCGTGACCGGCGACTCCGTCAACGTCGCAGCACGCCTGGAACAGGCCGCCGAGCCCGGCGTGATCCTCATAGGTGAGTCGACGCAACGCCTCCTGTCGGGTGCAGTCACGTCCGAGCTCGCCGGCCCTGTAGAGGCGAAGGGTAAGGCAGAGCCGCTGCGAGCGTGGCGGCTGGTGGATGTCCGTGCGGACGCGGAAGCCGTCCCGCGCCGGCTCGACTCGCCGCTGGTCGGACGAGAGCGAGAGCACGCCGCTCTCCGCCAGGCGTACGACCGGGCCGCGCAGGAGCGCTCCTGTCACCTGTTCACGATCCTAGGCGCGGCCGGAGTCGGAAAGTCGCGCCTCGCCGCCGAGCTCGTCGCCGAGGTTCGCGTACGGGCCCGCGTGGCGACCGGTCGCTGCCTGCCCTACGGCGAGGGCATCACCTACTGGCCGCTGCACGAGCTTCTGATCGACGTCGACGACGAGCGTGCGCGGCCGGCTCAGGAGCTGCTCAAGGCCGAGCTCTCGTCGCCGGAGGAGCTCTTCCTCATCGTCCGGAAGCTCCTCGAGACGCTCGCTCGGGAGCAGCCGCTGCTCGTCGTCTTCGACGACGTTCACTGGGCCGATCCAACCTTCCTCGACCTCGTCGACCACGTCTCCGACCTGTCGCGAGATGCACCCATCCTGCTTGTCTGCCTGGCGCGGCCGGACCTTCTCGACCAGCGACCGGGATGGGGCGGAGGCAAGCTGAACGCGACCTCCGTGCTGCTCGAGCCGCTCGCCGAGGAGGACTGCGAGCGCCTGATCTCGAGCTTCCTCGGGCAGTCGGAGCTCGAGCAGGAGGCCCGATCGCGGATCCTGGAAGCGGCTGAAGGCAACCCTCTCTTCGTGGAGGAGATGCTGGAGATGCTGATCGACGACGGCCTGCTCGAGCGGAACAACGGCTCCTGGGTCGCCAGCCGAGACTTGAGCGAGGTCGCGGTTCCGCCCACGATCCAGGCCCTGCTGGCGGCCCGGCTCGACCGGCTCTCGGATGAGGAGCGCGCCGTCGCGCAGCGGGGGGCCGTGGAGGGCAAGGTCTTCCACCACGGAGCCGTCAGCGAGCTCGCGCCGGAATCCATCCGCCGGAGGTTGAGCGCGCATTTGCTCTCGCTCGTCCGCAAAGAGCTCGTCCGGCCGTACGAGGCCGAGTTCGCCGGCGAGGATGCCTACCGCTTTCGCCACCTCCTGATCAGGGACGCCGCCTACCAGTCGCTATCGAAGGCTGACCGGGCGCAGCTTCACGAGCGCTTTGCCTCGTGGCTGGAGGGACGGCTCGGCGGTGCGGACGAGGACTACGAGGAGATCCTCGGCTACCACCTCGAGCAGGCGTATCGCTGCCGTGTCGAGCTCGGGTCGCCGGACGACGGACTGGCACGGCGCGCGGCAGCCCGGTTGAGGTCGGCGGCGAAGCGCGCAGCCGCACGCGGAGACTCCCGAGGAGCGGTCCGCCTACTGGAGCGAACCGAGGCGTTGCTCGGAACAGAAGGGCGCGAAGCCCTCGAGGTCCGGCTGGAGCTCGGAAGGGCGCGATACCAGGCCGGCACGCTGGCGGAGGCGGAGACGCATCTGGTGGGAACGATCGAGGCGGCCGCCGAGGCGGGCGAGGAGCTAATCGAGGCGCGGGCGCGAGTCGTCTTGCTCGACCTACGAATCCAAACGCAGCCCAAGGGCGCAACCGAGGAAGCTCAACGCGAGTCCGAGCGCCTCCTTCCGCTGTTCGAGCACGCGCAGGACCACGCCGGCCTCGCCGACTACTGGAAGCTCGTCGGAACGACACACTGGATGTCGGGCCAGGCGGAGCAGACGGCCGTTGCGATGGGACGTGCCCTCGAGCATGCCCGGGAGGCGGGCGACGCTTCCGAGGTCTTCGACCGCACGGAGTGGCTGGCGATCGCCGAGGCCTATGGCCCCACTCCGGCATCCGCCGCGCTCGAGCGATTCGAGGAGCTCGTGGCGCCGCTGGGCGAGAGCCGAGTCCAGTCGGCTCAGATTCGATATCCGACGATCTCGCTGCTGGCGACGCAGGGCAGGTTCGACGAAGCCCGGGCGGCGATCGCGGAGTACGAAGAGGTGATGGAGGAGCTCGGATGGCCGGGGGCGGACTCGTCGACCGGGCACCAGGAGATGAACGCGGAGATCCTGGCGGGAAACTTCGACGCCGCGGAGCGTTATGGACGCGCCGCGTACGCGCGGCTGGAGAAAATGGGTGCGGAGGGATACCTGTCGACGACGGCGGCCTACCTCGCCCAGGCTCTGCTCGGAAAGGGCGCGGTGGACGAAGCTGACCACTTGACGCGGATCAGCGAGGAGCTGGGAGCGCCGGACGACCTGTCGAATGAGTTCGAGTGGCGGCAAGCGCGGGCGAAGGTCCTCGCAGCCCGAGCGGATTATTCCGGCGCTGAGAAGTTCGCCCGCTCGGCGCTCGACGCTGCCCTCAGTACCGACTGGGTCGAGTACCAGGGCCGCGCGTTCATGACTCTCGCCCAGGTTCTGCTTCAGGCAGGGCGGAGAGACGAGGCTGCGGAGGCCGCCCGCGAAGCGCTTGCCCGCTTCGAGCGGAAGGGAAGCATTGTCTCGGCCGAGAGCGCGAGGGAGCTACTCCGGCGCCTCGAGCCCGAGTAGGTCCTCCACCGTCTCCCGCCGGCGGATGACCCGCGCGTCGCCGTCCGCGACGAGGACGGCCGCGGGCCGCAGAACGGCGTTGTAGTTCGACCCCATCCCGAGCGTGTACGCACCCGTGGACGGGACGGCGAGGAGGTCGCCACGGCGCGGCTGCGGCAAGCCGACGCCGTCGATCATCACGTCGCCTGACTCGCAGTGCTTGCCCGCGACGGCGTAGGTGCCCTGCGGCTCCTCTTCGGCACGGCTCGCGAGGATTGCCGTGTAACGGGCGCCGTAGAGCTGCGGCCGCGGGTTGTCCGACATTCCGCCATCGACCGCCACCCATCTGCCCTTGACGGAGCCGACCCGGTAGATCGTCACGCCGGCCCGCCCGACGAGCGAGCGTCCCGGCTCCAGGACGAGGCGCGCCTGTAGCTGGAGCTCGCCCAGCAACGTTCCGACGAACTCCTCGATCGACGGCGCCCGCTCGCCCGGCGCGGTTGGCACCCCGAGCCCGCCCCCCAGGTCGACGACCTCCGGCGCCCAGCCGCTCTGCTCGACGAACCCGTTCAGCCACGCGACCGTCGCACGCGCGTCGTCGAGCGAGAGGAGCTGCGAGCCGATGTGAACGTGGAGGCCCTCGACGTCGTCGCGCAAGCCCAGGGCCTCTACGGGGGTGACGCCGAACTTCGAGCCGGCATGCCCGGTGCGGATCGCCTCGTGCGTTTGCGCCTCGATCCCGGGAGCGATGCGGATCAGCATCCGCTCGACGCCTGCTTCCCGTGCGCGCCCCAGCTCCTCGACGGAATCGAGGACGACGTACGCGGCCCCGGCCTCCGCCGCCGCCTGCAGCTCCTCGTCGGACTTGTTGTTGCCGTGGACGACGATCCGCTCCGCCGGCACGCCTGCACGCTGGGCAAAGCGAAGCTCACCGAGCGTGGAGACGTCCGCGCCCAGGCCCTCCTCTGCGAGCAACCGCATGACCGCGACGTTGGGAAACGCCTTCGCCCCATAGACGGCGAGCGCGTCCGGCGCGGCCTCCCGGTATGCGCGTGCGTGCGCGCGGATCGTCTGTTCGCAGTAGACGAGGAGCGGCGTGCCGAATTCGTCTGCCAAGTCGGAGGCGCGGACGCCGCCGACCGTCAGCTCACCGTCTTCGACCTCAGACGTGCCTGGGAAGAGGCGTTTCAGTCGCTCCACCAGTCGTTGACGATGTCGGCGTCGCCAGGACCCGTGTTCGGCGCGCCTACGGCGATGATCTCGCAACCCTCCGGCCCCGCCTCGAGGCCTCGCATCGTGTCCCGGTGCACGCGGATCGCATCCCACGGCTTCAGCTCGACGATCTCGTCCTTCAGCTTCATCCGCCCGCCGCCGCTGACGACGACGTAGACCTCCTCCTGCTGCTTGTGCTTGTGCCCAAAGGGCATGCGAAAGTTCGGCTCCAGGCGTTGATAGCTGACCCCGGCGTTCTCGAGCCCAAGCGCCACGCGCGCCATGCGGAACTCGATGTGCGGGGCGAGCCCGAAGTTGGGCGCTTGGTCTTCAACGTCCTCTCTCAGGTTCACATGTGTGTAGTCGGCCACTGGCCCTCCTCAATTGACGCTGCTACAGTTGTTTCGTAGTGAACCAGCTTCTCGAGTAGAGCAGGAAGCGAACGCGGCGGGCGCTGCGGCAGCTTCCCACGGCCTCTCGTTCGAGAGGCTTTTTTGTATCCGGAGGACGGCCGATGGAGAAATACGACCCACACGTAATCGAGCCAAAGTGGCAGCGGGTCTGGGAAGACGCGCAGGCGTTCAGCGTCCCCAATCCGCCGTCCGGCACGCCGCGCAACCCGAACAAGCGCTACGTCCTCGAGCAGCTCCCCTATCCGTCCGGGACGCTGCACATGGGTCACATGCTGGTCTACACGCTCGGCGACATCCGGGCGCACTTCTACCGGCGCACCGGCCATGAGGTGATGCGTCCGATGGGGTTCGACGCATTCGGACTGCCGGCGGAGAACGCGGCGATCCGGGGCGGCGGCCATCCGCGCGACACGGTCGAGCGAAACATCGAGGCGATCCGCGCGTTCATGAAGCGCGTCGGCTGGGCGATCGATTGGGACCGCGAGCTCTCCACCCACCAGCCCGACTACTACCACTGGACGCAGTGGCTCTTCCTGAAGCTGTACGAGGCCGGGCTTGCGTACCGCAGGGCGGCTCCGGTCAAGTGGTGCCCGAACGACCAGACCGTGCTCGCGAACGAGCAGGTCATCGACGGACGCTGCGCCCGCTGCGGCGCCGTCGTCGAGTCGCGCAACCTGGAGCAGTGGTTCTTCCGCACGACCGCCTACGCCGACGAGCTGCTGCACTTCGAGGGACTGCAGTGGCCGGATCGGATCGTCACCATGCAGCGAAACTGGATCGGCCGCTCCGAGGGCGCGGAGATCATCTTCCGGATCGAGGAGCTCGACCTGGACGTGCCCGTCTTCACGACGCGTCCCGACACGCTGTTCGGGGCCACGTTCTTCGTCTTTGCGCCGGAGAACGAGCTCGTGCCGAAGCTGGTCGAGGGCACCGAGCACGAGCAGGAGGTGCTGGAGTACGTCCGCCGGACGGCGGCGGTGAGCGCCCAGGAGCGGATGGGTCCCGAGAAGGAGAAGACAGGGGTCTTCACCGGGCGATACGCCGTCAACCCGGGTACCGGCGAGCCGATCCCCGTCTCGGTCTCCGACTACGTGCTGATGGACTACGGCACCGGCGCGATCGGGGGCGTGCCCGCGCACGACGAGCGTGACTTCGCCTTCGCGCAGCGGTTCGGGCTGCCGGTGAAGACGGTGGTCGTCCCCGCCCACGGCGAGCCCGAAGGCGGCGCGCCCTTCACGGGCCACTCGGAGAACGAGGTGCTGGTCGACTCCGGCCCGTTCACCGGGATGACGAGCACAGAGGCGAAGAAGGCGATAGTCGACTGGCTCGGGAGCCGTCATGCCGGGCGCCCGGCGGTCAGCTTTCGCCTGCGGGATTGGGGCTTTTCGCGGCAGCGCTACTGGGGCTGTCCGATCCCGATCATCCACTGCGGGCGCTGTGGAATCGTGCCCGTGCCCGAGCAGGACCTACCGGTGGTGCTGCCCGACATCGTCGACTATCTGCCGAAGGGAAAGCCGCCGCTCGCCTCCAACGAGGAGTGGATGCGGGTCACGTGTCCGAGCTGCGGCGGGGAAGGGCGGCGTGAGCCGGAGACGATGGACGCGTTCGTCGACTCGTCCTGGTACTTCCTGCGCTACTGCGACCCGCACAACGACCGGGCGCCGTTCGAGCGCGAGATCGTCGACTACTGGGGGCCGGTCGACTTCTACCAGGGCGGTGTCGACCACGCGACCGTGCACATGATCTACGCGCGCTTCTTCGAGAAGGCGCTTGCCGACATCGGCCTCGTCGGCTTCGGCGAGCCATTCGCACGCTTCCACGGCAACGGCTGGGTGCAGTACGGCGGCGCAAAGATGTCGAAGTCGAAAGGGAACGTGATCGGGCCGGACACGTTCGTCGACCGCTACGGCGCCGACCCCGTCCGGCTGGCGATGCTGTTCATCGGGCCCGCCGACCAGGACATGGAGTTCACGGAGGAGGCGTTCGAGGGGATGGCCCGCTTCGTGCGCCGGCTGTGGCGGATCGTGGGCGAGGTGGCAGCGGCCGATCCACGGACAGGAGCTGCCGGGCCGCTGACGCGGAAGGCGCACGAGACGATCGCCAAGGTCACCGACGACATCGGCCGCCGCGAGTCCTTCAACACGGCGATCGCGGCGGTGATGGAGTTGGTCAACGAGCTGGGTCGCGACGTCGCGGCGCCGGATGCCCTTTTCGCGGCCGAGACGGCGGTGTCGCTGATCCAGCCCTACGCGCCCCACGTCGCCGAGGAGTTGTGGGAACGGCTTGGGAACGAGAGGCTGTGGGAGCAGCGCTGGCCTGAGGCCGACCCGGCTCAGCTGGAGCGAGAGACGTTCGAGCTCGTGATCCAGGTGAACGGCCGCGTGCGCGACCGGATCGAAGTCGCTTCTGGCTCGTCCGAGGACGAGCTGGTCGAGCGCGCCAAGTCTTCACCGCGAGTTCAGGCCCACCTGGACGGCAAGGAGATCGAGCAGGCGATAGTCGTTCCGGGCAAGCTCGTGAACCTGGTCGTCCGCTCGCCCTAGCGGATCCCTGTGTCCACGAACAGGTCGACGCGGGCAAAACGTCCGTGCGGCACGGTGACCGTGGACGGCTTGACGACTCCGAAGCCGATCTTCGACTTGACCGTATAGCGGCCCGGCCTCAGCCGGATCCGGTACTTGCCGCTCGCATCGGTGCGCGTCTGTGCGACGAGGCGAGCCCCGCGGACGATGAGCAGCCTGGCGCTTCCGGCCGGCCCGTCACAGGGAACGCCCTCCCGGCACACCGGCGTCAGCGGCCCTTTCGTCGCGTGGCCGTACAGGCCGCTGCGAAGAGATCGGTCTTGAGCCGGACCTGCAGCCGCCAGCGCCGGAACGAGGCCCGCGACGAATGCGAGTGGGAGGGCGAGCCGGCGGGCGACCAGAGCCATTCCGGCTCAATTGTGCCTGAGTCGGCACAGAATGGGCTCGATCTTGACGAGAGTTCGTTGTCAAACTGGACGACATGGACGCGCTCGGGCCATCCCGCCGCCGACTGCTCGCGGCCCTGGCCGCGGTGCTCGTCGTCGTTCTGCTCGTCGGACGGCATCTGACCCGTAGCAGCGGGGCCGCACCCGTCCCCTCTCACGCGGCTCTGCCGGCCGATGCCGCGGCCGGCGCATCCACGAAGCTCGTCGTGCACGTCGTCGGCGCGGTCCGGCGCCCGGGCCTCTACCGGCTCCGCCACGGCGCCCGGATCGCGGACGCCGTCAAGCGCGCCGGCGGAACGACCCGCAAGGCGAACCTCGAGGCGATCAACCTGGCCGCTCCGCTCGAGGACGGGCTGCAGGTCGTCGTTCCGCGGGTCGTTCCGGTCGTATCCGCGGGTGCGCAGGCGGCTCCGGGAGAGCCTCCGGCCGCCCAGGGCCCGGTCCACCTGAACACCGCCAGCCTCGAGCAACTCGACACCTTGCCCGGAGTGGGGCCGGTGACCGCCCAGAAGATCGTCGACTGGCGCCAGACGCACGGCGCCTTCACGTCGGTGGACGATCTCGACGCGATTCCGGGAATCGGGCCCGCGCGGCTCGAGCAGCTCCGCGATCTGGTGGCGCCGTGATGCTCGAACGCTTGTTGCGAGCGCGCCCTCATCTGCTCGCCGGCGGGCTGTGCCTTGGCCTTGCCGCCGCGAATCTCGTGCGCCCGCAGACGCTCGTGCCGGCAGCGCTCATGTGCACGGCCTCGCTCGCTGCGTGGGGGCTCGACGGACAGGCACGGGTCGCGACCCTCGCACTCGTCCTCGCCGCCGCGGGTTGGTGGTGGGGAAGCGCCCGGCTCGCCCGGCTCGATCGAAGCGTGCTTGCCTCCAGGATCGGCCACGTCGACCGGACGCTCGCCGAGGTGACCGGGCCTGCGCGCCGAGGGGAGTTCGCGCTCCGGGTGCCGGTCCGGGTCCGGCGCTTCGGCAGCCTCGCGATCGGCGAGCCGACTCTGCTCGAGCTGCCCCTTGGCCGCGCCCCGCCGCAGGGAGCCGTGATCGAAGCAGTCGCCGAGGCCAAGAGCCCCCGCCCGGAGAAGGACGGGTTCGACGAGCGCGCCTGGTTGCGCCGCCAGGGCGTCCACGTCGTCCTGCACGCGAGCCGGTGGAAGGCCGTCGGACGGCGCGGCGGGATCGGCGCGGTCGCCGACCGGCTACGGGCGTGGCTGTCCCGCGGCATCGCACCGGGCCTCCACGGCGAGCGCGCGGCGGTGATCGCCGGAGTGGTGCTGGGTGCCGACGAGGGGCTTTCGAAGGGACTGCGCGACCGCTTCCGCAGCTCGGGCCTCTACCACCTGCTTGCGGTCTCGGGACAGAACGTGGCGATCATCGCGGGAGGCTTGCTTCTGCTCGCGTGGCTGCTCGGGATCCCCCGCTGGGCCGGCCACCTCGGCGTCCTTGGCGGGATCGGCGCCTACGTGCTCGCCGTCGGACTGCAGCCGTCGGTCGTCCGGGCAGGAATCGCGGGCGCTCTGGCCTCGCTCGCGTGGCTCGCTGCGCGTCCGCGCGATCGCTGGTACTTCCTGCTGGTGGCGGCGGCCGGCCTGCTCGCCTGGAATCCGTACAACCTGCTCGACCCGGGCTTCCAGCTCTCGTTTGCCGCGGTCGCCTCGATTTTCGTCATCGTCCCTCGGCTCGAGCGCCGGCTGGCCGGCTATCCCGTGCCGCGCTGGCTCGCGACCGTCCTCGCCGTCTCGACCGCCTGCGGGCTTGTCACCGCGCCGATCCTCTGGCTCGACTTCGGCCGGGTTCCGCTGTTCTCGGTGCTCGGAAACGCCCTGGCCGAGCCGGCCGTCCCTCCTCTGCTCGGCCTCGGAATCGTGTCGGCGGTCGTGCATCCCCTCCTTCCGGGAGTCGCGGCCTCGCTCGCCTGGCTCAACGGCTGGATCGCGGCCTATCTCGCCGCCTGCGCAAGGCTGATCGGAGGCCTCCCCCATGCCCAGGTGTCGTCGGCGCGCGCGCTGCTCCTGCTCGTCGATGCCGGCCTGCTCGCCTGGGCGGTCGTGAAGCTGTCGCCGCCGCGGATGCACCGGGCGACGGAGCTCTGCGGCGTCGGCATCGCCCTTGCTCTCGGCTGGAAGCTGCTCGGCTGAGCGGCGGACTATTCTTGACCGTCAGTGGCTGCAGAGCTCAAGCCCGTCTACCTGCTTTCCGGGACCGACCGTCCCAAGATCGAGCAGGCCTTGAGGCGGCTGCGAACGCGCGTCGGTGAGGGGGCGGTCGAGTTGCTCTCGGCGGATGAGTCGAGTGGCGACGACGTCGTCGCGGCCTGCAATGCGCCGGGCCTGTTCGTCGTCGAGGCCCGCGCCGTGGTCGTGCACGGCGTCGAGCGCTGGAAGGCGGCGGACGTGAAGGCTGTCGCTGCCTATCTCGCCGATCCGGCGCCGTCCACCGTGCTCGCGCTGGTCGGGAACGCGGTCAAGAAGGACTCGCCCGTCGCCAAGGCCTGCGCGAAGGCGGGCGAGCTGCTGCTGTTCGACGTCCCGAGATCGAAGCTTCCCGGCTGGGTCGCTCACCGCTTCGACGAGCTCGGCGTCACTGCGGACCGCGAAGCCTGCCGCTTGCTCGTGGAGATCGTGGGCGAGAACGTGACCGAGCTCGACTCCGAGATCGTCAAGCTCGCCACGTGGGCCGCCGGCGAGACCGTCGACTCGGCCGCCGTGGAGGCCCTGACGGCGGGACGGGCCGAGATCCAGATCTTCGCTCTCACGGACGCGTGGGGAGCCCGCGACGTCGCGTCCGTGCTCGGTGCCTGTGAATCGATCCTCGAGCGCGCGTCCGGCTCGCGCCAGGGCGAGCTGGCGAGAGTGGTGGCGCAGTTCGCTGGGCATGTGCGACACGTCAGGACGGCCCAGGAGCTCGCCGCCGAAGGTCTGTCCAGCCGGGAGGGAGCCTCGCGGATGGGAAGGAGCCCGTACTACGTCCAGAAGCTGTACGGACAGGCCGGGAACTTCAGCTCGGAGGAGCTCGGCGAGATCCTCGTCCGCCTCGCGGAGCTCGATCAGGCCGTCAAGGGAGGCTCCAAGCTCGCGCCGGATCTCGAGCTCGATCGCGCCCTCGTCGACGCCACGCGGGCGAGCGGTCCGGCGAAAGCCGAAGCCTAGGAGCGGCCGGCGACGAGCCGCGCCGCCTGCGCCTTTTTGCGGGCGGCCGCGTTCCGGTGCAGGGCGCCCTGCGAGGCCGCCTTGTCGATCCAGCGGACGAGCTCCCGGTGCTCCGCCGCCGCGGTCTGGTCGTCGCCGTCGGAAACGGCTTGCTCGAGCCGTCGCGTCAGCGTCTTGACCGTCGAGCGATAGCGCAGGTTCTGAAGCCGCTCGCCGGCGGCGGTGCGCATTCGCTTCTTCTGCTGCTTGATGTTCGGCATAGCGTGAAAAATGCCCGCGCAGCGGGCGGAACGATGGTAGCAAAGCCTCACCGTCCCTACCCCTCGCCGCCGGGGCCACCATCCTCCTCCCCGCTGCAATCGTATCGCCGAGAGATCTACGCGTGTGTGCCGGCTTCGTGCCGAAAGGCGCGCGGCCGCGGGGGGCACGACGCCGGGCCCCCGGCGACGGAAGACGGCCAGGTGCCTTCCTATACTCGACTCGTGGAAGAGCCAGCCCGCGGCCGCCGGCTCGCCTGGTCGACGGCGACCTTCTCGCTGGCCACCGGGCTCTCCCGGATCCTCGGGCTCATTCGGGAGATCGTCACGGCCTATTTCTTCGGCGCTGCCGGCCGGATCAACGCCTTCACGATCGCGTTCCAGATTCCCAATCTGATTCGCGCGCTCGTCGCCGACGCCGCCGTGTCCTCCGCGTTCGTTCCCGTCTTCACCGAGCTGCTGGAGAAGGGGGAGCGAAAGCGAGCGTGGCGCGTCGCCTCCACGCTCTTCTGGCTGGTCCTGCTCGGGCTCGGAGCGCTGACCGCGCTGTTCATTCTGCTCGCGCCCTGGTTGCTGGAGCCGTTCGGAGTCCCGGCCGGCAGCCGCTCCCTCACGATCGACCTGTCGCGCATCTTGTTCCCGACGGTTGCCCTGCTCGGCGTCTCGGGGATCATCGTTGGGATCCTGAACAGCTACGAGGAGTTCTCGATCCCGGCGCTGACACCGGTGTTCTGGAACCTCGTCATCATCCTCGGCCTCGCGGTCGGCGTGCCGCAGGTGACCTCGGAGGACGCCAAGCTCTACGTCCTCGCCGCGGCCGTACTCGCCGCCACCGTCGTCCAGGTCCTGCTCCCCGTCCCCTGGCTGCGCGGCAAGGACGGGCGGATCCGCGCGGTGATCGACTGGCGCGACCCGGCCGTCAAGCAGGTGCTGCTGCTGATGGTCCCGGTGACGCTCAGCCTCGGTCTGATCAACTTCAACGCCCTCGTCGACACGCTGTTCGCCTCCCGGCTGATCGATCCGGACCTCGCGCCCAAGGCGATCGATTACGCGTTCCGCGTCTACATGCTCCCGCAGGGGATCTTCTCGGTCGCGATCGCAACGGTGTTGTTCCCGTCGCTGGCACGGCTCGCCGCTCGTGGCGACCACGACGGCTTCAGGCACACGGTCGGTCTCGGGCTACGGCAGATCGCATTCACCCTGATTCCCGCGAGCGTCGTCTCAGCCGTTCTCGCCGAGCCGATCGTCCGCCTCCTCTTTCAGCGGGGCCAGTTCACGCCGCACCAGACGACCGTCGTCGCCGGCGCCCTGGCGGCCTTCTCGGCCGGGCTGGTGTTCAACGGCGCGATGCTGATGCTGAACCGCGCGTTCTTCAGCCTCCAGTCGAACTGGGTTCCGACACTGGTCGCGCTCGGCAACCTCCTCCTCAATGCGGCTCTCGATGCGGCCTTCTACCGCCTCGGCATCTGGGGCATCCCGCTGGCAACCTCCCTTGTCAACGTCGCCGGAACGGTTGCGCTCATCGCCTTGCTGCAGCGGCGCGAGCACCGGATCGAGCTCGGCCAGACGACCCGTGCGACCCTCCGAATCCTGCTTGCGGCTGCCGTGCTCGCGGGCGTCTCGTTCGGGGTGTGGGACGGGCTCGACCACCTGCTCGGCAGGGAGTTCGGAGCACAGATCGTTTCGCTCGGACTTGCCCTCGCGGCCGGCACCGGCGCGTACCTCGTTTCCTGCCGTTTGCTGGGAGTTCGTGAGCTCGAGGCGTTGCTATCGTTGCGAGCCCGGTTCCGCCGGAGCTGACTTGGCGTGACCCAAGACCTCATCCGTAACTTCTCCATCGTCGCGCACATGATGCGCGACCAGGTGCTCGACTCGATGGAGCTCGAGCGAGAGCGCGGGATCACGATCAAGGCGCAGGCCGTCCGTGTTCTCTGGAAGGGCCACCAGCTCAACCTGATCGACACGCCCGGTCACGTCGACTTCACCTACGAGGTGTCACGCGCGCTGCAGGCCTGCGAGGGCGCGCTCCTGCTCGTCGACGCCGCTCAGGGTCTCGAGGCGCAGACGCTCGCGAACGCGTTCCTCGCGATCGAGAACGACCTCGAGATCGTGCCGGTGGTGAACAAGATCGACCTCGCCCAGGCCGATCCCGACGCGGCCGCGACTGGCCTCGCCGAGCTCGTCGGCGGGTCGCCCGACGACGTCCTCCGGATCTCCGCGAAGACCGGCGAGGGAGTCGAGGCCGTGCTCGACGCGATCGTGGAGCGGATCCCGCCGCCCGCGGGCAACGCAGAGGGGCCGCCCCGGGCGCTGATCTTCGATTCGTCCTACGACCAGTACCGCGGGGTGGTCGCGTTCGTCCGCGTCGTCGACGGTCGGTTCGAGACTGGCCAGCGCCTGCGCGCGATGGCGCAGGGGACGCGCTTCGAGGCCGAGGAGCTCGGTTTCTTCTCCCCCACCATGCGCCCCGCCTCGACGCTCGAGTCGGGCGAGGTCGGCTACGTCATCACCGGGCTGAAGGACGTGAGCAAGCTCCGCGTCGGCGACACGCTCACCGCCGAGGAGCAGCCGGCGGCCGCGCCGCTTCCGGGCTACAAGGACGTCAAGCCGATGGTGTTCGCAGGGCTGTTCCCGACCGACTCGGACGACTACCCAGAGCTCCGCGACGCACTCGAGCGGCTGAAACTGAACGACGCGTCTCTCGTGTACGAACCCGAGACCTCGAACGCGCTCGGCTTCGGCTTCCGCTGCGGCTTTCTCGGCCTCCTGCACATGGAGATCGTGCGCGAGCGGCTCGAGCGCGAGTTCGATCTCGACCTGCTCGTGACCGCGCCGAACGTCGCCTACCGCGTCACGACCAAGGCCGGCGAGCAACTCGAGGTCCACAACCCAGCGGAGATGCCGCCCGAGGTCGAGCGCGTCGAGGAGCCGTACATCAAGGCGTCGATCATCGTCCCGCGCGAATACGTCGGCGCTGTGATGGAGCTGTGCAACGAGCGCCGCGGCAGCTTCGACCACATGGAGTACCTGTCCGAGCTGCGCGTGCTGCTCTCGTACGAGCTCCCGCTCGCGGAGGTCGTGATCGAGTTCTACGACCAGCTCAAGTCGCGGACGCGCGGGTACGCGAGCTTCGACTACGACGTGATCGGCTTCCGGGAAGGCCAGCTCGTGCGGGTGGACGTCCTCATCGCCGGCGAGCCCGTGGACGCACTGTCGCTGATCGCGCACAGGGACAGCGCCTACCCGCGGGGGAAGCTGCTCGTCGAACGGCTGCGCGAGGAGATTCCGAGGCAGATGTTCGACGTCCCGGTTCAGGCGGCGATCGGCTCTCGGGTGATCGCGCGCGAAACGATCAAGGCGAAGCGGAAGGACGTGCTCGCCAAGTGCTACGGCGGCGACATCACCCGCAAGCGGAAGCTGCTCGAGCGGCAGAAGGCGGGCAAGAAGCGGATGAAGCAGGTGGGCGCGGTCGAGGTACCGCAGGAGGCCTTCCTGGCCGTGCTCAACCTCGACGGGGGCAAGAAATGAGCTGCGGCAGGGTGCGGCACCTGTACGTCCACCTGCCCTTCTGCGCCCACCGCTGCGGGTACTGCGACTTCGTTACGGTCACCGGCGGCTCGGGGCAGCACGCGGCGTACGTCGATGCGCTGCTCGCCGAGCTCGCGCTCGAGGCAGGCGTGCTGGCCCCCAAGCTCGAGACGATCTTCGTCGGAGGCGGAACACCGACGTTCACGGCGCCCGACCAGCTGGAGCGGCTGCTGAAGAAGCTCCCGCCCGCGGCGGAGCTGACGGTCGAGGCCAATCCGGAGACAATCACCCCAGCGCTGTCGCAGCTCCTGCACTCCTGCGGCGTCAACCGGGTCTCGCTCGGCGCCCAGAGCTTCCAGCCAAGGCTGCTCGAGGTGCTCGAGCGCCGGGCCGGGCCCGATGCCGTCCGCCGTGCCTTCTACCATCTCTGTGATGCCAGCTTTGACAACATCTCGCTCGACCTTCTGTACGGGATTCCCGGCCAGAGCCCCTCCGACCTCGACCGCGATCTGAGCGAGGCGCTCGCCCTCGGCCCGGAGCACCTGTCCTGCTACGAGCTCGAGGCGAAGCCGGGCACGCGCTTCACGCACCGGCACGGCGCCGAGCTCTCGCGCCAGGCAGACGCCATGGAGGCCTACTTCGAGCGCGTGGTCGAGACGCTGACCGGGGCGGGTTACCGCTGGTACGAGACGGCCAACTTCTGTCTCGGGCCGGATCGATCGGCGGGCCGCGATTTCCGGGCCCGGCACAACCTCGCCTATTGGCTCGGGCGGGACTATCTCGGCGTGGGCGTCGGCGCGGTCTCGACAATCGAGCAGGTCCGGCGCAGGAACACGCGGCGGCTTCCTCTCTATCTGGCGGAGCTCGCGGCCGGCAAGGTACCGCCGCGCGAGCTGGAGCGGCTCGACGCGGACGTCCGCCGACGGGAGCGGCTGATGCTCGGGCTCCGCCTCGACGACCCGCTCAAGCTCGACCCGCTCTCGCAGGCGGTCGACCGGAAAGCGCTCGCACGGTTGGAGGCGTTGGGGCTCGTCCGGGCTGCGAGCGTCGGCGGCGGAGAAGAGCTGACGCTCACCAAGCGCGGCCGGTTCCTGGGCGGGGGGGTCACGGCCGAGCTGCTCGCCTGATGGGCGCGGTCGGGGAGCAGGCCTGACCCGAGCTAAAATGCCTGCAAATGCCGCCGCTTCCAGCTGAGCTTACGCAGCGCCAGCAGGAGATTCTGCGCCGCGTGGTCCAGGAGTTCGTCGCCACGGGGCAGCCCGTCGGGTCGAAGAGCCTGGTCGAACGCTCCGGCCTGCGGGTGTCACCGTCCACCGTCCGAAGCGAGCTGGCCGAGCTCGAGGCGAAGGGGCTGCTGACCCATCCACACACGTCGGCCGGACGGGTGCCGACCGAGCGCGGCTATCGCTTCTACGCGGCCGGCCTGCTCGAGCGCCTCGAGCCGCGGCCCCGCAAGTTCGAGCTCGATCTCCCGCCCTCGGCGACCGAGGTCGATCACGCCTTGCAGGCCACCACCGAGAAGCTCTCGCGGGCGACACGGCTGCTGGCGCTCGTGTCCGCGCCTCCACTCGAGACGACGACGGTGAGGCACGTCGAGGTCCTGCTGCTGCAGCCCGAGGTCGTGATGGTCGTCGTGATCACCTCCACCGGCGGCGTCACGAAGCGGATCATCGCCTTCGAGGAACCGGTCGACCCCGGCATCGCGGCCTGGGCGAGGGAGTACCTGAACGAACGGGTGGCCGGCGTGCAGCTCGGAAGCCACGCCCTGCGCAGCCGGCTGGAGGACCGCAGCTTCTCGCCGCGCGAGCGCGGATTCATGGACGCGATCCGCCCGGCCTTCACCCAGGTGCTCGGGGACGCTGAACGCCTCTTCGTCGGCGGGGCGGCCGGGCTGCTCGACGACGTCCGGGCCGAAGAGCTAGCCCCCTACCGGCGCGTGCTGGAGATGCTCGAGCAGAGGGCCGCACTGAGCGAGATCCTTCGCCAGGCGCTCGTCCCGAACCGTCCCTTCGTCCGCGTCGGGGTGGAGCTCGAGGACGCGGCTCTCCGCGACATCGCGATCGTCGGAGCCTCCTACGGAGTCACCAATCGCACGCTCGGCGCGGTCAGCCTGCTCGGCCCTCTGCGTATGGACTACGCGCTCGCGATCCACTCCGTACGGAGCGCGGCATTCGCGCTCTCCCGCTTCGTCGAGGAGGTCTATGAAGCCAACTGAGCTCCGCTCGCGGCCATCCAGGCACCGGCGGGCGGGGCGCTACCCTTGGGACGATGGCGACCACGGAGCGCGACTACTACGAGGTTCTCGGCCTCCCGCGTACCGCGAGCGAGGGCGAGATCAAGAGCGCCTTCCGGAGACTGGCCCGCGAGCTGCACCCGGATGTCTCCACCGCGCCGGACGCCGACCTGCGCTTCCGCGAGGTGGTCGAGGCCTACGAGGTGTTGTCGAGGTCCGAGACGCGCGGGCTCTACGACCGCTTCGGCCACGCCGGGCTCCGTCGCGGAGGTTTCGAGCCACGGCACTTCGACCTCGGGAACCTGTCAGACCTCTTCTCGGCGTTCTTCGGAGACGACCTGTTCGGTGTCGTCGGCGGCGGCAGGAGAAACCGGCGCGGCGCCGACCTCGCCGCCGAGGTCGAGATCGAGCTGACCGAGGCGGCAACCGGCACATCCAAGGAGATCTCGTTCGACGTCAGCGTCGTATGCGACGCCTGCGCGGGCAGCGGCGCCGAGCCGGGCACGCAGCCGGCGACCTGCCCGACCTGCGGGGGCGCGGGACGGCTGGAGCACGTGTCGCGAACCGCCTTCGGCGAGTTCATCCGCTCGCAGACATGCGAGCGCTGCTCGGGAAGCGGGCGGATCATCGAGCATCCGTGCGAGCGGTGCAGCGGAACGGGCCACCGCATCGAGACTCACTCGCTCGAGGTCGAGATTCCGCCGGGAATTCACGACGGGCAGCGAATCCGGCTTTCGGGCGAAGGCCACGCCGGCTTGCTCGGAGGCGGCTCCGGGGACATCTACGTGCTCGTCCGGATCAGGCCGGACTCGCGTTTCTCGCGCGAAGGGAACGACCTCTTCTCGACGATCGATTTGACGATTGTGCAGGCGGCACTGGGAACGCGGGTCACGGTTCCGACCATCGACGGCGAGCTCGAGCTCGAATTCGAGCCGGGCACGCAGCCCGGCGAGATCCGCATCCTGCGCGGCCGTGGGATGCCCGTGCTCCAGGGCTTCGGCCGAGGAGACCACCGGCTGCTCGTCAACGTCCTCGTACCCCGCCGCCTGAGCGAGGAGCAGCGCCGGATGCTCGCCGACTTCGAGCGCGAGGTGAGCGAGGACTCGTACCGCGCCGAGGAAGGTCTCTTCGGCAAGCTCAAGAGCGCGTTCCGCTGAGCCCACTTCGCCGCGTCTCGGTGACGATTCCGGCCGAGCGGGCGGAGGAGGCCCGGGCGACGATGCTGGAACTCTTCCCGGAAGGGTTCGAGGAGGCCGATCGGCCCGGCGTGCTCGAGCTCACCGCGTATACGGATGCCGCAGGTGCAACGCGATTGTGGCGGGCCTTCGGCGAGTACTCCTGGTCCGAGGTTCCCGAGGACTGGCAGCACCGCTGGCGCGAGTTCCACCGGGCCGTGCGCGTCGGGGCGCTCTGGGTCGGCCCGCCCTGGCTCGACCCCCCGGACGACGCCATCCCGGTCGTGATCGACCCGGGCCGGGCGTTCGGCACCGGTGCACATCCGACGACCCAGCTCTGCCTCCGGCTCCTGCTCGAGCAGGCTGGGGACGGTGGAAGCGTGCTCGACATCGGCTGCGGCTCGGGCGTGCTCGCGATCGGCGCGGTCAAGCTCGGCTTCTCTCCGGTGACCGCGGTCGATCACGACGAGGTCACGCTCGGGACGGCGCGTGAGAATGCACGCGCGAACGAAGTCACGCTCGACCTGCGGCTGGTCGAGATCCTGGAAGAGGAGCTTCCGTCCGCCGACCTCGCCGTCGCCAACATCTCGGCGTCGGTCGTGGAGACCATCGCTCCACGCCTGGACGTCGGACGGCTCATCACCTCCGGCTATCTCGCCACCGAGTCGCCGGCGCTCGAGCGGCACGGGCTGCTCGAGCGGCGCGAGCTGGACGGCTGGGCCGCGGATCTCTGGGGCGGTTCGAAAGGCTGACCGCCAGTAGAGTTTCGGCCCCCGATGGCCACGTTCTCGGTTCGCTTCCTCGGCTGCAAGATCTCCTATGCCGACGCGCAGGAGATCCGAGAACGGCTGCTCCTGGACGGACACGAGGAGGGCGACGCGGCCGAGGTCGCCGTCGTCAACACGTGCTGCGTGACGCACGAGGCCGTGCGCAAGTCGCGCCACGCCGCCGCTCGGGCCGCCCGCTCGCACGCGCGGGTGTACGTGACGGGATGCGGCGCCAACCTGGCCGAGAACGCCTTCGCCGGGCTCCCGGACAACGTCGTCGTCGTCACCAGGCGGAGCGAGGAGACTCCGGCGTTCGTCGTCGGCGACGTCGGTGCGATCGGCTGCGTCCAAGCCGAAAGAGGGATCGATCGCGTCCGCGCCTTCGTCAAGGTCCAGGACGGCTGCAGCTTCTGCTGCTCTTTCTGTGTCGTCCCGCTCGTCCGCGGCGGCTCGAGGAGCCGGACGGCGGCCGCCGTCTTGGCCGAGATCCGCAGGCGGGCCGAGCAGGGGCATCGCGAGATCGTCCTGACGGGGATCAACCTCGGCTGCTACCGCGACCGCGAGGGCGGCTACACGCTCGCGCGGCTGCTGCGCGAGGCGGGGAGCATGCCGGGGATCGCGCGCCTGCGGCTGTCCTCGATCGAGGTCAACCACCTGAACGAGCAGCTCGTGGCCGCAATGCGCGAGACACCGACCGTGTCGCGCCACCTGCACGTGCCGCTCCAGTCGGGGGACGATGGAATCCTGCGCGCGATGAAGCGCCGCTACACGGCGGAGGCGTATCTGCGGCGCGTCGAAGCCGCCGCCGGCTTCAACCTCACGGCCGACGTGATCGTGGGCTTCCCGGGCGAGGACGAGCGCGCGTTCACGCGCACGCTCGAGGTCGTCGCGCAAGCCGGGATCACCAAGTGCCACGTCTTTCCGTACTCGCCGAGACCAGGGACGCAGACGGCCGCCCACGACCCGGTTCCACCCCTGGTGAAGAAGGAGCGAAGCGCGCGGCTGCGGGAAGCGTCCCGGCTTGCGTGCCTCGAGCACTGGCGCGGCAAGGTCGGTCGCGAGGACGAGGTGCTCGTCGATCGTCCGGGGCGCGGCTACGGAGACGACTATTCTCCGTGGCTCGTCGACGGGAAGATCGGGGAGCTCGTCCGTGTACGAGGGCGGGCGGTCACGGAGGAGGGGATTCTCGCTGCCTGACGACTGTCTCTTCTGCAAGCTCGTGCGAGACGGAGACCACGTCCACACCGGGGATGGCTTCGTCGCGATCCGGGACGTCAATCCCCAGGCGGAGACGCACCTGCTCGTCCTCCCCGAGCGCCACGTCCCGAGCTTCAAGGAGGTGGGCGAGTTCCCGGCCGAGGAGGCCAAGCGGATGCTTGAGTTCGTGGCCGAGACAGCGCGCGAGGCCGGGCTCGAGGACTATCGCGTGGCGGTACACGTGGGCGCCGGTGCGGGCCAGACGGTCTTCCACCTCCATTGGCACGTGCTGGGCGGGAGGCCCGGATGAGCTTGATCGGCCGGATCGAGGACGAGCTGAAGCAGGCGATGCAGGAGCGGGACGCCGAGCGCCGGGACGCGCTCCGCCTGATCCTCAACGCACTGCGCTCGGCTGAGAAGGAGCTCCAGCGGCCGTTGCACGACGACGAAGAGCTTCAAGTGCTCCAGCGCGAGCGCAAGCGGCGGCTCGAGGCGGCCGAGGCATTCCGAGCCGGCGGCCGCGAGGAGCAGGCCGAGGCGGAGGAGGATGAGCTCGACGTGCTCGAGGAGTTCATGCCCGAGCCGCTGTCCGAGGCCGAGCTGGAGGAGATCGTGGACGACGCGATCGCCGAGGTCGGGGCGACGAGCATGCGCGCGTTCGGCCGGGTAATGGCCGACGTGATGCCGCAGGTCGCCGGCCGCGCCGACGGCTCGGCCGTGAGCCAGCTCGTGCGCGAGAAGCTGGCCTGAGCTCGTTCGAGCAAGTCCACGCGGCCGTCCATGAGCTGGAGGGCTTTCCTCACCCGTGGTTCGTGTGCGGCGGCTGGGCGATCGATCTCTTCGTCGGCGAGGTGACGCGGGAGCACGAGGACATCGAGATCGGGATCTTCCGCCACGATCAGCAGCACCTCAGGTCGTTCTTCGCCGGCTGGGGGCTGTTCAAGTCGGTGTCGGGCTGGCTGCCGTGGGAGGAGGACGAGTGGCTCGAGCTGCCGATCCACCAGGTCCTGCTTCGTCCCCCGGGAAGCGGTCCGCCCCCGGAACCGTGGGATCCGCGCCCCGAGGAGCTCCAGTTCTTCCTCAACGACGTCGAGGATGGGGTCTGGAAGTGCCGGCGCGACCAGCGGGTGACAAAACCGGTCGACGAGGTCGCAACGCGCTCCTCGACGGGTGTCCCGATCGTAACGCCCGACATCCAGCTGCTGTACAAGGCCAAGCACCATCTCGACAAGGACGAGCACGACTTTCGCCAAACGCTGCCGCTCCTCTCGTCCTTGCAAGGTTCGTGGCTGGAGCACGCGCTCGAGATCGTCCATCCAGACGATCCCTGGCTCCACGAGCTGTAGCAGGAGGGTCTTCCGGACCGCCTACACTGGGCTTTCGTGCAAGAGGTTTACCCCGTTTCCAACGACGTCGCCGCGGAGCTCGCCGGCGTCCGGGACGGCGTGCTGGACGCGCTGCGCGAGCGGCTCCGTTGCACGATCCGCCTGCGCGGGAACGTGCTGACGATCGAGGGAGAGGAGGAGCGAGTGTCGGAGGCGCGCGCGGTCGTCGACGAGCTGGTCGAGCTGGTCGAGGGCGGGCACGACATCGGCCCGGACACGGTCGGTGCCGTCGTCCGCGCGCTCGACCAGGCCGAGGACATCCGCGACGTCTTCGAGGACGTCGTCTGGCGCCATCGCGGCAAGAAGATCGCCCCGAAGACGGTGATGCAGAAGCAGTACGTCGACGCGATCCGCGAGCACACCGTCACCTTCGCGATCGGCCCGGCGGGAACCGGCAAGACGTACCTGGCGATGGCGCTCGCCGTCGCCGCGCTCGCCGACCGCCAGGTAGGGCGGATCATCCTCACCCGTCCGGCGGTCGAAGCCGGCGAACGCCTCGGGTTCCTGCCCGGCGACCTCCTGGCCAAGGTCGACCCGTACCTCAGGCCGCTCTTCGACGCGCTCTACGACATGCTCGACGCCGACCGGCTCGCCGCCTATATGGACAAGGGGACGATCGAGGTGGCGCCGCTTGCCTTCATGCGCGGCCGCACGCTGAACGACTCGTTCATCATCCTCGACGAGGCCCAGAACACGAGCCCCGAGCAGATGCAGATGTTCCTGACCCGGCTCGGGTTCGGCTCCAAGGTCGTCGTCACCGGCGACGTGACGCAGATCGACCTCCCGCGCGAGCAGGCATCCGGCCTGATCCAGGTGCAGGACATCCTCGGCTCGATCGACGGGATCGGGTTCATCCGCTTCACGCACGAGGACGTCGTGCGGCACAAGCTCGTGCAGCGGATCGTGGAGGCGTACAAGCGGCACACCGAGGAGACGGGAACGCAGCGGCAGCGCTAGGCGATGACGGTGGCGATCGAAGTTGCGAACCGAAGCGGCGCCGAGGTCGACGAGGAGGCCGCGAAGGAGCTCGCCCGCTCCGTGCTCGCGGCGGAGGGCATCAGCGAGGGCGAGCTCGGCATCTCCTTCGTCTCGCCCGCCGAGATCCGGGAGCTGAAGCGGGAGCACCTCGGCGCCGACGAGGCGACCGACGTGCTCGCCTTCCCCCTCGACGGCCGGGAGGAGCTTCCGCCCGGCGTGCCGCGGCAACTCGGAGACGCCGTCCTTTGTCCCCAGGTCGTCGGCGACGCCTGGCGGCAGCCGCTCGTCCACGCGCTTTTGCACCTGCTCGGATACGGGCACGGAGCCGAGATGGAGGCGAAGGAAGGGGCGTACTCGTGACCACCGAGCTGCGCGACCCCGAAAGCCGAGCCGAGCGCACGCCGATTCCGCGTGAGGGCGCGCCGGGGCCCGTTCGGCGGCCGCCGCCCTCGATCTTCGAGACGTTCAACTACGCCTTCCAGGGCGTCATCCACGTGCTGCGAACACACCGCAACATGCGCATCCACGTCGTGATCGCAGCGGCCGTCCTGATCGCCGCGCTCACGCTCGGAGTCTCGAGGCTGGAGCTGATGGTGCTCCTGCTCTCGATCGCGTTCGTCCTGATCGCAGAGATGATCAACAGTGCGATCGAGGGCGCGATCGACGTCGCGACGACCGCGTTCGACCCGATGGCCAAGCTCGCCAAGGACATCGCGGCGGGTGCGGTCCTGATCGCCTCGGTAAACGCGATCGCGGTCGGCTACCTCGTCTTCTCGGGGGCAATCGCCGATCGCAGCTCCCGCCTGCTCAGCCGGCTCACCGATGCTCCAGCCGAGCTGACGCTGGGCGCGCTCGTGATCACGATTCTCGCCGTGATCGCGACGAAGGCGGTCACCGGCCGCGGGACGCCGTTGCGCGGCGGGCTTCCCTCCGGACACTCGGCGCTCGCGTTCGCCGGCTGGATGGCGGCGACGCTCGTGCTCAAGGACTCGAGCCATCAGTTCCTGATCTCGTCGCTGACCCTGATCATGGCGCTCCTGGTCGCGCAGACCCGGGTGGAGTCGGGCGTCCACTCGACGCTCGAGGTGACCTACGGCGGGCTGGTGGGCGCGCTCGTCACGCTCGCTGTCTTCCAAGTCGCTCAGTGAGAAGCGGCTTCGTCGCCGTGGCCGGCCGCCCCAACGTGGGGAAGTCGACGCTCGTCAACGCGCTTTGTGGCGGAAAGGTCGCGATCGTGTCGGACAAGCCGCAGACGACGCGGCGCCGCATACGGGGGATCGTCAGCGGCGAGGGCCACCAGCTCGTGCTCGTCGACCTTCCCGGATTTCAGCGTCCCCGCGACCCGTTGACCGAGCATATGCAGAGGACGGTCAACGACTCGCTCGAGGACGTGGACGCCGTCCTGTTCGTGCTCGACGGGCGCGAGCGGATCGGAGCCGGGGACCGCTTCGTCGCCGAGCGCGTCTTCGGGCTCGGGGTCCCGGTCGTGATCGCGCTCAACAAGGTCGACCGGATGAAGCCGGCCGAGATCGCGGCGCAGATCGAGATCGCGTCGAAGCTCGGCGACTTCGAGGCGCTGCACCCGGTGAGCGCCCGGACGGGCGAAGGGCTGGGACCGCTCCTCGACGAGCTGGTCGCGCTCCTGCCCGAGGGCCCGGCCTACTTCCCCCCCGAGCAGCGCAGCGATCTCCCGGTCGAGGACGAGGTCGCCGAGATCGTTCGCGAGAAGGCGCTCGAGCTGACCCGGGAGGAGGTCCCGCACGCGGTCACGGTCGAGGTGGACGAACTGGGCGAGAAGGTCGTGCGCGCGGTCGTCTACGTGGAGACGGCGTCGCAGAAGCAGATCGTGGTCGGCAAAGGCGGGCGGGTGATCAAGGAGATCGGGGTTCGCGCGCGGCCGGAGCTCGAGCTGCTGCTGGGGCGGAGTATCTTCCTCGAGCTTCAGGTGAAGGTGAAGGAGCGGTGGAGACGGGACGAGCGGATGCTCGAGCGGCTCGGCCTGTGAGCCCGGGCGCGCCGCGACCGATCAGTAGCTCCCCACCCGGGTGGGGAGTCGTCCACCCGCCGCCCACGGCGATCGTATCGCGGAAATCCATACGTGTCTGTGCCGGGATTGGGTCAACTCCCTCGCGATCCCGGCTACGATCCACGGCGCCGATGGCACCCCTCGCTGCCCGCCCGGTGCTCACCGTATGAATCCTTCCCGCCGCCTCAGCCAGGCGATTTCCGAGGGCGACGGCATCTCGCTGCTCGTCCCCGTCGACAACGTCGAGTCCGCTTCGCAGGCCGAGCAGGAAGGCGCGGAAGGAATCGTCGTCACGAGCCGGCTCGAAGGCCTGCGGGGCGCAACCGCGCTTCCGGTGCTCTGCCGCCTCGAGGGCGCGCAGGCCGCCGTCGACGTCGGCGCGGACGCATGCCTGCTCCGGGTCGCAGCCGCAGAAGACGGCATGCACCTGCTCGACCTCCACGCCGAGGCCCAGTCGCTCGGGGTCGAGCCCGTGATCGGAGTGCGGGACGACGAGGAGCTGGAGCTCGCCCTCGAACAGGTCGATCCCGAGATCTTCCTACTCTCGGCGCCGGGAGAGCAGGAGGACGGGGATCCGCTCGAGCCGGTGCTCGACCTGCTTCCCGACGTGCCCGCCGGAAAGCTCGCGATCGCCGAGGTCCGGGTCCGAACGCGCGAGGACGTCGTCGCACTCGAGCGCGCAGGCGTCGACGCGGTGATCGTCACGCCCGGCGACGTCGCCCGGCTCGTCGGTGGCTCACCTCCGGAGGTTTGACCTCCGGCATCGCTGGGGCGGCGGCGCCGTCCTGCTTGCGATCGTCGGGCTCGCGGCGGCCCTGCGGACGGTGGGGCTCGAGTACGGGCTCCCGTACCCGCTGCTGAACCCGGACGAGCAGACGATCGTCCCCAGAGCGTGGGCGATGGTGCACGGTGGCGGCCCGGACCCGCACTGGTTCAACTATCCGACGCTCGTCATGTACGTGCTCGCCCCCTTCCAGGCCTGGCACGGCCACCCGTCGTACCTCGACGCCAGGATCCTGATCGCGATCATCGGGGTGGGCGCGGTCGCGGCGACGTGGTGGCTGGGCCTGCGCGCCTACGGCCTGATCGCCGCCGCGATCGGCGCAGCGCTCGTGGCGGTCGAGACGACACACGTCGCGTACTCGCACATGGCCGTCACCGACATCCCACTCACCCTGGGTATAGCGGCCGCGCTCGCGCTGATGGTCTCGGGACGGATCGAGCTCGCGGGGCTCGCCGCCGGGCTGGCTATGGGAGCGAAATGGCCGGGAGTGCTGCTCGTCGTCCCGCTCCTGGTGGCCGGCTGGCGGCAGTGGCGCAAGCTCGGCGTCGCCGTCCTGCTCGGTGTCGGCGCCTTCATCGTCACGAGCCCGTTCGTGCTGGTCGACTTCAACACGGCGGTGTCGGACGCATGGAGCACCCAGAGCATCCATCACACCGGCTGGCTCGGATTCGAGCATGACGGGATCTCGCTCGTCGGCTTCCTCCACCGCCTCTGGGGCGGGATGGGGCCTGTTCTGGCCGTCGCCGTCCTCGGGCTCGTCGTTGCGCTCTTTGCGCGCCGGCGCTCCGACCTGATCCTGGCGTCTTTCGTGCTCGTCTACTTCCTCAACCTGCTGACGCTCAAGTCGCACTTCGACCGCTTCGTGCTCCCGCTCGTCCCGCCGCTCGGAGTGCTGGCGGGACGCGTGCGCTGGCTTGCCCCCGTCACCGCCGGCCTGCTCGTCATCCCGCTCGTCTGGTCGATCCAGAAGGACATCCGGCTGACCAAGACGGACACCCGGATCGTCGCCCGCGCCTGGATCGAGGAGCACGTTCCGCGCGGCGCGAAGGTCGCGGTCGAGTCGTCCACGCCGCCCCTGCAGGGCTTCGACGTCCTCCCGCTCCAGCTTCCCGGCCCGGGCCGCCGGTTCGATCCGAACCGCGACGTCCACAACCTCCAGGGCGAAGGCGTCCGCTACGTCCTGGTGACCGGAGTGGTGGCCAACCGGGTGCTGGCCGCCCGCAGCAGCTACCCGAAGGAGGCCCGCTTCTACGACGACCTCGCCCGCGAGACACACCGCGAGTACTACGTCCAGGCGGGCGGCGACCTGGCCGGCCCGTGGGTCGCGGTCTATCGTCTCTGAAGGGGAAGTGTCAGGCAGGTCGGCCCGCCGTCGCCCTTGGACAGCTCGTCACCGCGGTAGGTGACGACTTCGACGCCGGCGCTCTCCATCCGCCTGCGCGTCTCCGGGTTTCCCTCGACAGCGAGCGCGCGCCTAGGCCCGAGCGCGAGCACGTTGGAGCCCATCGTGTCGAACTCTTCCTCCGGGACCTCGACGATGCCGATACCGCGCTCCTCGAGCAGCTGCACGAGTCGGACGGGGAGGAGCGGAAGAAACGCGACCACAAGGTCGCGGTCGAGCGGGCTCAGGAGCGTGAGCAGGTGCATGACCTCGTCCCGGCCGCGGTGATGCGGCAGGTCGAAGGCGATCACCTCGACGCCGGGCAGTAGCTCGGCGAGGACAGTGATCCCGGCCGCGTTCGTCCGGTAGCCGTGCCCCGCCAGCAGCGTCGTCTCGTCGAGGCGGATCAGGTCTCCCCCTTCTGCCTCCGCCGGATCCTCGAGCCGGCCGATCACGGGGACGCCCTCTGCCTCGAGCGCCGCCGGCTCACCCTGCCGGAGCTCCTTGCCCGGCCGCAGCAGGACGACGCCCTCGTCGGTGATGAGCGCCGGGTCGAATGCGTACACGTCGTCGAGGTTGCCGCCTTCGATCCTGTCGGCGACCACCACCTCCGCCCCGGCGTCCTCCGCAGCGCCGCGAGCGTCTCGTGCTCTGTGGCGAGCCGCGGGGGGTCCGGCTCCGACCGCCAGCCGCAGGCACGCCACGACGAGACGTCCTCCTGCGGGCGGCGCACCAGCACTCGCCGAAGCGTCGCGGTCATATCACGGCAGCCGTACAGGGAAGCACTCGCCACTTCCATGCGCGGAAGGCTAGCGCTACCCTCTGGACGTGAAGCGATCGGCCATTGTGCTCGCCTTCGCCCTGCTCGCGATCGGTGTGGGCTGCTCGAGCGTCGAGGACAACTCGAAGGCGCAGGCCTCCGCGCGCAAGGCGTCGTGTCCGGCCTCCTGGCGCTCCGGCTGGCAGCGGCTCGCGAACCGGATCGGCGCCCCGGTCTACTGCCCGGCCTGGGTCCCGAGCCCGCTGACCGCGCAGATCGGCGGCCGCTGGAGCAGCGGCGTCTCGGTCGACAGGAAGGACCACAGCTTCCTCGCCGGCTTCATCTGGTTCGAGAAGGGAAGCGAGGTGCACATCAACCTGCGCGGCTACCCGGGTCTGAGAAAGGTGCCGACGTGCATCAACGAGGAGCAAGTGAAGAAGCGGCTCGTGCGGACGAAGGTGCCCTGCTTCTCGGACTCGAAGGGAACCCGGCACGCCGGCGCATTCAAGGTCACCCTCTACACCGTCAACCGCGACGCCGACCAGTGGCACCTGCTGTATCTCTGGCATCACGGCGGCGTGCTGTACACGCTGAGCGAGCACGTGGCGCCGCCGTTCGGCTACCAGCGGGTGCTCAAGAACCTCGATCGGATGATGCAGAACCTCGTCCTGATCGCGCCGACGGCCTGACGTGCGACTGACACGCCGCGAGCTTCTCGCAGGCGCCGCGGTGAGTGCCGTGGCCGGCACCGGGATCTACGAGCTCGTGGATCGCCTGGGTCGGCCGCCCAGCCGGGCCGCCTCGGCCGGATTTCCCCGAGAGCAGCACGTTCTCGACGGCGTGCGGGTCGTACGGGACGACGGCATCGAGGTGGTCGTGCCGCCGCTCCACCACCGGATCGTGACCGCGAAGCTGCGGGTCGGACACGACCGCGCCTCGCTCGTCGCCGCCAGAGACGAGCTCGAGCACGCGCTGGCCGGGATCGAGCGCGGATACGAGCCGACCCCGGCCGGCCTGGGCGTGTCCGTCGGCTGGGGCCTGCCGTACTTCGACCGCTACGTGCCGGGACCCGCCGAGGAGCACATCCCGACCGACCTGCGCGCCTCGCGCGACGAAGGGCGCACCGTCAAGGCGCTCACGCACTCGATCCGCTTCCCGAGCGATCCGGGCTTCCTCGTCCTGGAGGACAACGACGTCGCGTTCCTCGTCCGCAGCGACGACCTCGGCGCCGTCCAGTCCGGAGCCAAGCGGCTGCTCGGCCTCGACCTGCTGGAGCCGACCAGCGTGCGAGTCGGCTTCGCCGGCGGCGGCTTCGAGGGCGGGATGAGCCTGCCGAAGCGGATGGCGCTCGCCGCGAAGATCCCGGGCGCCGACCTCGTGCCGGCCACCGCCGAGCTGTTCCTCGGCTTCACCTCGACCCAGAAGGCGGGGCTCGGCCCAACGCGGATCGCGAACCTGGAGACGCTGCGGTACACGAACGCGCTCGGCGGCTACTTCGACGGCGGCACCCACATGGCGCTCTCCCACATCTTCGAAGACCTCGAGGGCTGGTACCTGACGTTCGACTTCCGCGACCGCGTCGACACCACCTTCAAGCCGGGCATGCAGGCCAAGGACGGCGCGCAGACGATCCCGCAGGGGCCGAAGGAGGTCTCGACCGTCTCACAGGTCGCCCGCGACTTCCACAAGAGCGGGACGATCGGGCACAGCGCGTCGATCCAGACGTCCTCCCGGCTGACCGAGGACGTGCGGGGGACGGACGGCGTTCTCTACCGCAAGGGGACGGCGATTCCGCACCGGGCCGACTTCAACACGTTGGACAACCCCTTCGCCTGGAGCTCGCGCCCCAAGCTGGACGCGATGGCGGACGGGCCCGCAGCGGGGGTCCACTTCGTCGTCTTCAATCCGTCGAGCGACGACTTCCGGCGCAACCGGCTGGCGATGGACGGACTGCTGCCCGACGGGACGAAGCTGCCGTTCCAGCGCGGCGCTCGGGGTCAGGGGCTGAACTCGATCCTCACGACGACGCACCGCCAGAACTTTCTCGTCCCGCCGAGACGCCACCGCTCGTTCCCGCTCGTCGACTTGCTCGCGTGAGCGGCTTCAGTTTCCGTGAGCTCACGCGCGACGATGCACGCGCGATCGCGAACTGGCACTACGAGGAGCCGTACTCGGTCTACAACGCCGACGATCCCGAGCGGCTGCTCAGCTCGGAGTACGAGTACTACGCGGCGGTCGGAGACGAAGGAGAGCTCGTCGGCTACTGCTGCTTCGGGGAAGACGCACGGGTTGCCGGGCTCGAGGAGGAGCCCGGCGTACTCGACGTCGGCGGCGGCCTGCGGCCCGACCTGGCCGGCGTAGGGCTCGGAGGGCCGTTTCTGCGGGAGGTCTGCCGCTTCGGCACGGAGCTCCACGACCCGACGCGCTTCCGGGTCACGGTGGCCGCGTTCAACCGGCGAGCGCAGCTCGTCGCGTCGGCGCTCGGCTTCGAGCGAACGGGTGTCCATGAGACGCCTGAGCGCGAGTACGTGCTGATGACGCGGGATGCTTAGCCGAAGAATGCGCTCGCCACGGCGTACCGGCGCGCAACGCCCGTCCGCGAAGCGGACCGGTGGAGGGGGCTCGGGGGAACCGGGAGGTTCCCCCGGTACGGCGACGAGGCGTTCATCCGAAGAATGCGCTCGCCACGGAGTACCACTCATCCGGCACGGTCTTCAGCTCTGCCGTCGCCTCCTTGAGGGAGACGTCGACGATGCTGTCGCCGTGCAACGCGGCCATGCGGCCGAACTTCCCCTCTTGGACGAGGTCGGCCGCCTTGAGGCCGTACCGCGTCGCGAGCACGCGGTCGCGCGGGGTCGGGCTGCCGCCGCGCTGCACGTGTCCGAGCACCGTCACGCGCGTCTCATAGCCCGTCCGGTCCTCAATCTCGTGCGCGAGCACCTCCCCCACGCCGCCGAACCGGACGTGCCCGAACTCGTCCTTCTCCTCGTGGGCGACCGTCCGCCGCTCTCCCGACTCGAACGCCACTTCGTAGCCCTCGCTGACGACGACGATCGAGAAGTCCTTGCCGCGATCGTGCCGGCGGCGGATCTCGTCGCAAGCCCGCTCCACGGTGACGGGCTGCTCCGGGATCAGGATCATGTCGGCCCCGCCCGCGATGCCGCTCATGACGGCGATCCAGCCCGTGTGCCGCCCCATCACCTCGAGCACCATCACGCGGTTGTGGGACTCTGCGGTCGTGTGTAGGCGGTCGATCGCCTCGGTGGCGATGGAGACGGCCGTGTCGAAGCCGAAGGTGTAGTCGGTCGCGGAGAGATCGTTGTCGATCGTCTTCGGAACGCCGACGACGGGCAGCTCGTGCTCGGCGTGGAGCGAAGCCGCGACCCCAAGCGTGTCCTCGCCGCCGACCGCGACGAGCGCGTCGAGCTTCTGCGTCGCGAAGTTCTCGAGCACGCGCTCGACACCGCGCTCAATGCGGTAGGGATTCGTGCGCGAGGTGCCGATGATCGTGCCGCCACGCGGAAGAAGCCCGGAGATCTCGCGCGGCCCAAGGGGCTCGAACAGCCCTTCGACGAGCCCTCGCCAGCCCTCGAGCACGCCGAAGATCTCGTAGCCGCGGTCGAGCGAGCGGCGGGCAACCGCGCGAATGACCGCGTTCAGGCCGGGGCAATCGCCCCCTCCCGTGAGGATGCCGAGCCTCGAACTCACAGCCCTATCATGACGTTCAGAGTTGTTGCCTAGACCGACGACACAATCGGTCCGAGCCTCTCTCTACAATTCATTATGCGCGGCGGTGGCGAAACGGCAAACGCGATGCCCTCAAAAGGCATTGCCCCATCGGGGCTTGTGGGTTCGACTCCCACCCGCCGCATCCGATGCGGCCTGATGCGGAGAGAAAGATTGTCGCTGACCTCGCTGCGCTCGACCTGAACACCTCACAGATTGCGCGCGCCACAAGGATCCCGCGCGCGACGATCCGCGACTGGTTGAAGCAGCCGGAGCGGGAACCCAAGCTTGGCCGCCCGGTTACGCTCGAGCTCGATTCGCTTCCGAAAAGGCAGTACAGCTACCTGCTCGGCTTCTACCTGGGTGACGGAGCGCTCTCGCAGCATCGGCGAGGCGTCTTCAAGCTCCGAATCATCACTGATGAGATCTACCCAAGAATCGTCGCGGAATGCGTTGCCGCTATGCAGGCTGTGATCCCGCGGAACCGCGTCAGCGTAAACCGCCTCCCATGTCGCGCGGTCGAGATCGGCTGCTATTCGAAGGCCTGGCCGCTGCTCTTCCCTCAACACGGCCCGGGCCGAAAGCACACCCGCAAGATCGAGCTCTCACCCTGGCAGGCCGCGATCGTCCAGCGGTTCCCAAGAGAGTTCTTGCGTGGACTGATTCACTCGGACGGCTGCCGCGTCCTCAACCGAGTCAACGGCAAGGACTACCCGCGCTACTTCTTCGACCAAGTTTCGGACGACATCCGGCGCCTGTTCTGCGACGCGTGCGACCAACTCGGGGTCAGCTACACGTGGAGCAGATGGAAAACCGTGTCGATCGCGCGCGCCGACAGCGTCGCCCTCCTCGACTCGTTCGTGGGGCCGAAGTCGTAGTGGCGACAAGCGCGCGAATCGAAGAGATCCTCCGCAGCTTGCTCGAGCCGGAGTCGGTGACGGCTCGGCTCGACGGCACGTCACACACGATCCTCCCGGTCGGCATCCCTCCCGCTGAGGGCGAGGCCCTGCGGGGCTGGGTCGTACGCGCCGGCGCCGCCTCGACGATCGAGATCGGGCTCGGCTACGGGATCTCGGCCCTGTACATCTGCGCCGGCCTGCTCGCGAACGGGCATTCGAACCCGCACCACCTCGCGCTCGACCCCAACCAGACGTGGCGCTTCTCCGACATCGCGCTCCAGGCGATCGACGACGCCGGGCTCACGGAAGTCTTCGAGTTCCATCCGGAGGACTCGCAGCTCGCGTTGCCGCGCCTCGTCGCCGAGGGCCGCAGCTTCGACTTCGCGTTCGTCGACGGCAATCACCGCTTCGACGGCGTCTTCGTCGACCTGATGTACCTGGCCCGCCTCGTACGTGGGGGAGGCATCGTCTTCCTCGACGACTACGAGCTGCCGGGCGTGAAGAAGGCCGTCGGCTTCTGCACGAGCAACCTCGACTGGACGCTCGAGGAGGAGGGCGAGGGGGACGAGCTCCATCACTGGGCGGTCTTGCGTCTGCCGTCCGCACCCGTCGAGCGCGCGTTCTACCACTTCGTCGAGTTCTAGCCGGCGTGCGGTCCAAGTTGAATCTCGCCCCTCCAGCCCTGATACTTCCCGGCGCAGCGTGCACACTCTCGACGCTAGCGTTCCACAGGCCAACGAGCGACAGAGGAGGAAGAGTGAGAAAACCACTTTCGATCGCGGTACTCGCCGGCCTCACAGGCGCCCTCGCGCTTGTGGCCGCTGGCTGCGGCGGGGGAGGAGGCGGAGGCACAACGGGCGGCGGCGGTACAACGACCACGTCGACGGGCGGCGCGACTGCTCTCCCGGCCTCTTCCTGCGGCCCCATCTACTACGAGGGATCGGGGAGCCCGCAGTACATCGTGGCGTCCGATCTCCCGCTGCAGGGCTCTGGGCGGACGCAGACGATCCAGATGACCGACGCAATCAAGTTCATCCTCAAGCAGCAGAACTTCAAGGCCGGCAAACACACGGTCGGCTATCAGTCCTGTGACGACTCGACGGCGCAGGCAGGCAAGTGGGACTCGGGCAAGTGCTCGACGAACGCGAACGCCTACGCCCGCAATCAGAGCGTCATCGGGGTGATCGGGACGTTCAACTCCGGCTGCGCCGAGATCGTGATCCCGAAGCTGAACACGGCCCCGAACGGGCCGCTCGGGATGGCCAGCCCGGCGAACACGTACGTTGGCCTGACGCACAAAGGGCCGGCGATCGCGCCCGGTGAGCCGGACAAGTACTACCCGACCGGGACGCGCAACTACATCCGCTTGGTCGCAGCCGACGACTTTCAGGGAGCGGCCGACGCCCTCCTGACGAAGCAGCTCGGCTACAAGAGCGTCTTCATCCTGAACGACAAGGAGGCCTACGGCCTCGGCGTCGCCCGGGACTACCAGAACGCGGCCAAGAAGATTGGACTGACGATCTCCGGATTCACCGCCTGGGACCCGAAGGCGTCGAGCTATGAGGCGCTCGCCACGCGGATCAAGCAGACCGGAGCCGAGACCATCTTCGTCGGTGGCCTCGTGTGCGAGAACGGCTCGAAGCTGATCAAGGACCTGAAGAGCGTGCTCGGGGCGAGCTATCCGCTGATCGCCCCGGACGGCTTCAGCGACTTCACTGCGAACGGGCCCGCGGCGGTCGGCACGTACATCAGCGTCGCCGGCATCCCGCCCGAGAAGCTGAAGGGCAAGGGGGCCTCGTTCGTGAAGGACTTCGGCGCCCAGATCGGTACGGCCGTCAATCCATACGCGACCTACGCTGCCCAGACCGCAGTCGTGATGCTCGATGCCATCTCCAAATCGGACGGCACGCGGGCATCCGTGAACGACAACCTGTTCAAGACCAAGATCACGAACGGGATCCTGGGCAACTTCGGAATCAACGAGAACGGCGACACGACCGCCAACCCCGTCACGGTCTACGTCCAGACCGGCTCGGGCAAGAGCGGCACCGGCAAGACGTTCAAGACGATCGTTCCGCCGACCAGCCTCGTGAAGGCCGCCTAGCGGTCGAGGCACGAATTACGACCGGGGGAGGCCTCAAACCCCTCCCCCGGTTATTCTCTCCGGCTTCAGCCGATGGTCACGGAAGCGCGTCGCCAACCGCTACCGCTCCTTCGCAACCGCCCCAGCTTCACGGCGATCGGAGGCCTGACGCTCGTCGGCCTGCTGCTCGTCTGGCTGCTCATCAATCTGGTCAAGGCGCCCGCGGACTTCGTCGAGATCTTCCTGATCGGGGTCACGACGGGCGCGATCTACGGCCTCGTCGCGCTTGGGTACACGCTCGTGTACGGGATCCTCGAGCTGATCAACTTCGCGCACGGCGACGTGTTCATGCTCGGCGGGATGATGTCGGCGACCGCGGCCGCGAGCGTCTTCGGGCTCACGAGCGGTCAGAGCGGGATCGTCGTCTGGTTATCGGTATTCGGGACGCTCGTGATCGCGATGGCTTTCTGCGGCACGTTGAACGTGTCGATCGAGTTCATCGCCTACCGGCCGCTGCGGGGGGCACCACGTCTCGCTCCGCTGATCACGGCGATCGGGATGTCGTTCATCCTCCAGAATGTCGGACTGGCCTGGAAGGGCCCGAACTTCATCGAGGTCGTCGACGTGCTCCCGCATTCCGACGTCTTCAGCATCGGCGGCGTCACCTACACCTGGAACAAGCTGATCGTCGTGATCATCACCGTGCCCGTCCTCGTATTGCTGGTCTGGCTCGTCGAGCGGACACGGCAGGGAAAGGCGATGCGCGCGACGGCGCAGGACCGGGACGCGGCGGCGATGATGGGCATCAACGTCAACCGGACGATCTCGTTCACGTTCCTGATCGCCGGGGGCCTCGCCGGCGCAGCCGGCCTGCTGTACGCGCTCTACGTGACCAACATCCGTTACGACCAGGGGTTCCAGCTCGGACTGATCGCCTTCACGGCGGCGGTGCTCGGAGGAATCGGCAACCTCCCCGGCGCCGTCTTGGGGGCCCTTCTGATCGGGTTGATCCAGTCCTTCAACGAGGGGCTTTCCTGGCACGCCCCCGGCGGCGACTGGACGCAGTCGATCGTGTTCGCGATCCTGATCCTGATCCTCGTCTTCAGACCCGAGGGCCTGCTCGGCGAGAGGACGCCGGAGGGCGGGTGACGTAGCTGATGCCGATCCGCCGTCCCCGCGGCTTGCTGGATCCGGTCCGCGCCCAGGTCGACACGCTCGAGCGGCGCGTGCTCGGCGAGGACGCGGGCCCGGTCGCGCGCCGGGTCTTCAACCGAGCGCTGAGCGCGGTCGTCGTCGGAGTTGTCGCGGCGCTGATCTTCCTGCCGCTCTACGGCTTCGACCTTGCGGCGTTGCTGGCCTGGCTCGTGTTCATAGCGCTCTACGTGCCGCCCTGGGAGGTGATTCCCAGATTCGGGCGCTTCATCAGGCCGGGATTCGCGCTCGCACTCGCAATCACGTACCCGTTCTATTTCGACAGGATGTTCACGATCCCGATCTTCGGCCCGTTTCCGGATATCGCGACGGGCGTGGTGATGCTCGTGTTCGTGATGATGGCGATCGGCCTGAACATGGTCGTCGGCTACGCAGGCTTGCTCGACCTCGGCTACGTAGCCTTCTACGCCATCGGCTCCTACACGGCCGCCTGGTTCGCATCGGTTCAGTTCGCCAACCACAACATCCACTTCGGCGCCGTCGGCATCGCCTCGAACGTCCCCGGTTTCCACATCTCGATTTGGCTGCTGCTCGCCCTGGCGGCACTGCTCACCGCGATCGTCGGCGTCATCATCGGCTTACCGACGCTGCGGCTGCGCGGGGACTACCTCGCGATCGTCACGCTCGGCTTCGGCGAGATCATGCCCCAGGTCGCGCGGAACGGTGACAACTTCTTTGGCACGGGTTTCAACCTGACGAACGGCCCGAACGGGATCACGCCCATCGACTCGCCGGGGTTCGGCCATACGCTCCACAAGGCGACCGGCGGCTTCCTGCCGGACAACTACGCGACCGCCCTCAATTCGGACAATGCCTTCTTCTGGACCGCGCTCGTGCTCGTGCTCTTCACCGTGTTCTGCAGCCTGCGCCTGCGAGACTCGCGGCTCGGCCGGGCCTGGATCGCGATCCGCGAGGACGAGACCGCAGCGGCGGCGATGGGCGTGCCGCTGATGCGGACGAAGACGTGGGCCTACGCCGCGGGCGCATTCTTCGGCGGGATCGCCGGGGCCTACTACGCGAGCTTCAAGCAGTCGACGTTCCCGGGCGACTTCTTCTTCAACATCTCCGTCCTGATCCTCTGCATGGTCATCCTCGGCGGGATGGGCAACATCTGGGGCGTCATCGTCGGAGCGCTCTTCCTCGAGTATCTCGACCGCGAGGGGCTCGCCAACATCGGCGCCTGGCTGAACACGAACCTCGGGATCAACATCGAGGTGCCGAAGTACGAGTTCGGCATCTTCGGCGTCATCCTCTTGGTGGTGATGCTGTTCAGGCCTCAGGGGCTGATACCCAGCGCTCGGCGGAAAGCCGAGTTCGAGGGAGGCGTGTCCGACGAGCCCCTCTACGACGTGAGCCACTGATGGCCGATCTCCTTCGTGCAGAGAAGCTACGAAAGGAGTTCGGCGGGCTCGTTGCCGTCGACGACGTCGACTTCGCGATCCCCGAGGGCTCGATCGTCAGCCTGATCGGTCCGAACGGCGCCGGCAAGACCACCTTCTTCAACATGCTCACGGGCGTGTACAAGCCGACGGCTGGGCGCGTCATCCTGAGGGAACGGGACGTCACCGGCAAGCCGCCGCATGCGATCACTGAGCGCGGCGTGGGCCGAACGTTCCAGAACATCCGCCTCTTCGCAGCGATGACGGCGCTCGAGAACGTGCTCGTGGGCATGCACACGCAGCTGAAGGGCGGAATCGTTCCGAGCATCCTCAAGACGCCGCGGATCAGGAAAGAGGAGAGGGAGGCACGGGTTCGAGCCAGGGAGTTGCTCGAGTTCTCCGGACTGCGGGGGATCGAGGGCGAGATGGCCCGCAACCTCTCCTACGGCGATCAGCGCCGGCTGGAGGTGGCCCGTGCCCTCGCGATCGAGCCGACGCTCTTGCTCCTAGACGAGCCGACCGCCGGCATGAACCCGCAGGAGACGAACGAGTTCACCGACTTCGTCGCGAAGCTCCGAGCGGAGCACGATCTCACTATCCTGCTCATCGAGCACGACATGCGCGTCGTGATGGGGATCTCCGACCGGGTGACCGTGTTCGACTATGGCGAGAAGATCGCGGAGGGGACGCCTGTGGAGATCCAGAAGGACGAGCGCGTGATCGAGGCCTACCTGGGGAGCGGAGCGACGACGCACGCATGACCGTCGCTCGCCTTCGGCTCGCTCCCGTGGGGGAAACCATGTTTCCCCCACGATCCCCCTTCTTACAACCTGATGTGGGGGAACCTCCCGGTTCCCCCACACCCCCTCCACATGGTCATCGGCCAGGAGCTGGCCGATGACACAGGACGCAGAAATGATCCTCGAGCTCAAGGACGTGCACACGTTCTACGGCTCGATCGAGGCGCTCAAGGGCATCTCGATCGACGTTCGCGAGGGCGAGATCGTGACGCTGATCGGCTCGAACGGAGCCGGTAAGTCGACGACGCTCCGCTCGATCAACGGGCTCAATCATCCTCGCCAGGGAGCGATCCGCTTCCAGGGCAGGGACATCACGAACGAGAGCCCGCACGAGATCGTGAAGATGGGCGTCGCCCAGTCGCCGGAGGGGCGGCGCCTCTTCCCGCGCATGAGCGTGTTCGAGAACCTCGAGATGGGGGCGTTTCAGCGCTCGGACCGCCGCGGGATCCGGGAGGACATGGACCGCGTCTTCGACCTCTTTCCGCGGCTGCAGGAACGGCGAACCCAGAAGGCGGGGACGCTCTCCGGCGGCGAGCAGCAGATGTGCGCGATCGGCCGCGCGCTGATGGCCCGGCCGAACCTGCTGATGCTGGACGAGCCGTCGATGGGGCTCGCGCCGATCTTCGTCGAGCGAATCTTCGAGACGATCGTCGAGGTGAACAAGCAGGGAACGCCGATCCTGCTCGTCGAGCAGAACGCGCTGATGGCGCTGGACGTGGCCAGGCGCGGGTACGTGCTCGAGACGGGGACGATCGCCCTCGCCGACAACGCGAAGGCCCTGCGCGAGAACGAGCAGGTTCGCAAGACCTATCTCGGCGAGGACTAACCGCCGAAAGTCTCACGACTTTCGGCGGAGGGCGCACGATCCAAGCGGTATGAGCCGGCACCGGCAAAGCCGGCACCGGCGACCAGCCGATGAGGCATGCTCGAGACTGAGGCTGGCGGACGACGGAGCGTTCTTCGTCGTGCATACCTGGGTCGCCGCGTGGTTCGGACGCGGCTGGCTCGGCGCACGGGTCGAGTGGGCCGCCGGCGTCTATCCCGACGTCGATGATCGAGCCGTTGTGAACGAGATCGGCCCGACGGCCGCGAGCCGGCTCGAGCGCATCGAGTGGGGCGGCAGGTCGGTGCTCGTCTCGCCCCTCGATCTCCAACTCGCTGCGAACGAACGCCGCCGTCTGACCGACCGGGTCGCGGCGATCCGTGCGCACATGGCTGGGTTGTAGCGCGAGTCGAGGCCCAACGCCTCGCGCTTGTGTCTAAAAACACAACGGATTCAGGTGGTGGACGTGACCTGCAACGGGAAGTAGGGCGGCGAGAGCAGGAATCCGATCCTGGGCGGCCGCCCCGCCCGGCCGTGTGCCATCTCGAGCGCGGCGCCGATGCCGTGAGTCGGGACGAAGCCGAGCCTTCGCGCCGCGGCCGCGTCCGTGCACCCCGCCACGAAAACCGCCCCGAGTCGCTCGAGCGCGGGAGCGCACGCCTCCCAGTCCATGAACGGAAGGACGGGGTGGCAGCTCCGCCCCTCGCGGTAAGCCTTGATCGCGGCCGGGTCGACCGCGGCGGCCGCCTCCGCCTTCGCGAGCCGGTTGGGCTCGATCCCGTCGCGGGCGGCTCGAAAGAACGTCCGGTACGGATGCTGCGTCCCGTGACCGAACCTGCGGTGGAAGTGATGGACAAGGATGGCCGTGCCGCCCTCTACGAGCGGAAACTGATCGCGCCACAGCCGGAGCGCGAGCCCCAAGCCGAGATAGGCCGCGAGCAGCGGGTTCGGGCGCTCGCGAGGCAGATGCGGAGTCGTGGCCGGGATCCCGACGCAGATCGCGTCGAGCTTGCCCTCGAGCGTCGCCGAGCGCGCGTCGATCGCCCGAAGCAGCGCTTCGGCGTGCGCCACCGACGGCGGGCCGGCGTAGGCGGACAATGTGTTGAGCTCGATCGGAAGTGACTGCAGGATCTGCCTGCGGACGAAATCGGGGAGTACCCGGAAGACGGAGCGGAGCGGTGAGCGCGCGACGCGCTCGACGGCATCTTGCTCGTGCGGAAAGCCCCTCAGCGCCCCACCCGGCCGCGGATGGTCGAGCACGAGCGAGATTCCGAGCACCTGCACGCGCTCGCCGAGCGCCCGTTCGAGCACGAGCGCGAGATCCCAGCCCTGCGCCGCCGAGGTCTCCAGTAGGGAGTCTCCCCCTGCCTCGCGCAGAGCCTCCGAGCCGCCTGCGGCGAGCAAGGCGGCCGGCCCACCGTGGAGGACGCTCTCCGCCGCGCTGACCGTGACGACGGCGTCCGTCTCGATCAGCGCCTTGTTCACGCGCAGCGGGATCCCGCCGACGCTGCCGATCTCCGCCAACTCGGGGTCCTCGGCGTCATGAACCTCCAGACGCCCGCGAAAGCGACGCGCGAACTCGGGCGAGACGAGACGCTCGCGCTCTCGCCGGCCGGCGCGTCGCTCGAGCCCTCCCGCGACCAGCAGCGTCTGCCGCTCGGAAGGGACGCCGAGGCGCTCGAGCTCGTGTGCGACGGCGGTGAGCGCCTTCTGGCGCGGGTCGTGGACGGCGCTCGGAAGGGGCAACGAGGGATGCTCGACGACGATGGTCGCGGTGCCCCCTGGAGTCACGATCGTCTCGAGCGGCTCGCCGGCGAGCGGGAATCGGAGCGCGTCCCGGACGGCCGCCTCGACGTCGGCGACAGCCTCGCTCGGCGGCGGCGGGCGCAGGATGACGGCGTCGTCGGGCGCGTTCACGACCGCGATCCGCGATCCCGCGAGCAGAGGGATCCTCACGGGATCGAGCGGTACAGGCGCAGAAATGTCGTTCGAAAGCCGCGCTTTGGCCAGAAGCGCGACGCGAGCAGGTTGGTCACGCGCCAGTCGGTCACCATCGACTCGTAGCCTTGCTCGTGCGCCCAGGCGAAAGACGCATTCGTCAGCGCGACGCCGATGCCGGAACCGCGGGCGGCCGGAACGGTTGCAGCAAAGGCGAGATAGCAGGCGCGCTCGGGCCGCCCCATACCGGTGTGCTGACCCGATTGGTCCGCCGCGACGAGGCCCCAGCAGGCGACGGGCTTCCCGTTCCGGTAGCCGATCAGGATCTCTTCGTCGGTGCCGGCGAACGTCTTCAACCATTCCTCGCGGGAGTCCTCGCGGCTGAACAGCTCGACGCCGGAGAAGATCGGCGACTTCTGCTGATGGCTGGGAAGCGCCAGGTCGACCTCGATCAGCTCCTCGAGGTCGTCCGGATCGGGCTTGCGGATCTCGAACCCGCCGGGCACCTCGACCTGGGTCTCGGACGGAACCTCGCGAAGCGCGAGCGCCTGCTGCTGCCCGAAGCAGAGCCGCCACCAGGCATGGACGAGCGCGGGGTCGGTGGCAGGAACGAGCGCGGAGTGACGCGGCCGGCCTTGTTCGACCCATTGCGTCGCTGCCACCGCGTACAGGTCGCGAACGTCCTCGGCCTCCCTGACCGCGTGGCCGGCGAACTCGATCCACATGTTCGCGCCCCAGACCTTGCCCAGGCGGGGCGCGCCGATCAGGTATCCGACCACACGCCCGTCGCGGACGGCCACGCTCCCCGAGGCATCGTCCTTCTCCCAGAGCGCCGCGATCTGCGCGCGGAAATCGACGTTCTCGGGCAGCAGCGGCTCGGCCTCACGGTGGCGCTGGTGGCGCTCCTCGAGCAGCCGGGCGGCGTCGTCGAGGTGCTCGTCCTCGAAGGGCCTGATCTGGGGCGCGGGCATTGGAGCGATCCTATGCCTGCGACGCGAGCTGCTCGCGCAGACGCTCGGCGTAGGGCGCACGCTCGTCGGCGTCGACCCAGAATGTGCGCCGGTCGTTCTCGTAGAGACCGTCGTCGACGTAGCGCGGAAAGACGTGGACGTGGAAGTGCCAGAGCTCCTGGCCGGCACCGGCCTCATTGTGCTGTCGCGTCGAAGTGCCGTCACAGCCGTACACAGCCTTGAGCGCGACAGCGATCCGCTTCGCCGTGGCATAGACGCTCGCGAGGGCCCTCTCGGGGATCTCGTACAGGTTTCCGTAGTGCTCGTTCGGGACGACGATTACGTGCGCGGGGTTCGTCACCCACCACTTCGGCGACACGAATGCAGTCGTCGCGTCGTCGTTCCAGACGATGTCGGTGCTGCGGTTCAGCTCGTTCTCGCCACACGAGACGAGATCGCAGAAGGGACAGGCGCTAGGCTCGGAGGTGATGCCGAAGACACTAACCGGAGCGGAGCTCCAGCTCGACGATGCACCCGCGCGCGAAGCCGAGCTGTTCCTCGTGGACGGGAACAACCTCGCCTACCGCGCCTTCTACGCGCTGCCCGAAGAGCTGGCGACGAGCGAGGGATTCTCGACGAACGCGCTGCTCGGCTTCACGAACATGCTCTTCAAGCTCCTGACGGACTACCGGCCGAAGGGCGTCGCCGTCGCGTGGGACACGCGCCCCGTCCACCGGACCGAGATCTCGGAGGGATACAAGGCCGACCGGCGCCCGATGCCCGATCTCCTGCGGGAGCAGTTCCCCTACTTCCGCCCGATCGTCGAGGCGTTCGGCTACCGCAATCTCGAGTTCGAGGGCTGGGAGGCCGACGACGTGATCGCCACGCTCGCGACCCGCGCCGACGCTGCCGGAGTCAAGACCTGCGTCGTGTCCACGGATAGAGACGCGTTCCAGCTCTGCTCTGAGAACGTCTGCCTGATGATGACTCCGCGCGGGGTCTCGGACGTCCACGTCTACACGCCCGAGCGGGTGGAGGCGCGCTACGGCATCCCGCCCGAGCGCGTTCCCGACTTCATCGGGCTCAAGGGCGATCCATCCGATCAGATCGAAGGAGTGCCCGGGATCGGCGACAAGACCGCCGGGCAGCTGATCGCGCAGTTCGGATCGCTCGAGGAGCTGCTGGAGCGCATCGACGACGTGTCCGGCGCGAAGCGGAAGGAGACGCTGCGGCTGTACGCGGACCAGGCGCGGCAGTCGAAGCTGCTCGCGACGATGCGGCGCGACCTCGAGATCGACTTCGATCCCATGGGCCTCGTGCTCGAGCCTCCCGACCGCTCGGCGCTGAAGGAGATGTTCCGGCGCTTCGAGTTCCGCAACTTGCTCCAGCGGGTGGACGAGCTCGACGCCGCCTTGCCGGCCGCGACGCCCGCCGTGGTCGGCGTCGAGGTCTCCTGGCGTGAAGCTCCCGAGCCCCCAAGTAACACTGTGTTACAAGGCCCGGTTGGGATCGCGGTCGACGACGGGCGTATTGCTGTGGCCGACTCGAACGAGGTCGTCGTTTCTCCGCGGCCAAGTAACACTGTGTTACTTGGCTCAGAGGTGGTAGTCCACGACGCGAAGGCGGCCCGCGTCGAGGCGGTGGACGACACGATGCTGCTCGCCTACCTGATCGAGCCGGGCCGCGCGTCCTACGAGCTGGACGAGCTGGCGGCCGAGTACGGGGTTGAGCTGCAGCCGGTGCCGGAGGCCGAGGAGGAAACCGCCGCGCTCGTCCGGAGGGCTGCGGCAACCCTGCGGCTCCGTGATCCGATGCTCGAGCGCGTTCGCGAGCGCGGCGCCGAGCAGCTCTACCGCGACGTCGAGCTCCCGCTCGTCGGCGTGCTCCGCTCGATGGAGGAGGCCGGCGTCAAGATCGACACCTATCGCATGGGCGAGATCACCGCGCGGCTCGCCGACCGGGTCGAGGAGCTAGAAGCTCGTGCGCACGAGCTCGCCGGCGAGGAGTTCATGGTCGGCTCAACGCAGCAGGTGGCGCGGATCCTGTTCGAGAAGCTCGAGCTGACGCCCGGCCGCAAGGGCAAGACCGGCTACTCGACGGACACCCGCGTCCTGCGCACGATCAGGGGCGAGCACGAGATCGTCCAGGTGATCGAGGAGTGGCGCGAGTACTCGAAGCTCCTGAACACGTACCTCGGGCCGCTGCCGAGCCTCATCTCGCCGGAGGACGGCCGCCTGCACACGACGATCAACCAGACCGTCGCCGCCACCGGCCGGCTCTCGACCTCGAATCCGAACCTGCAGGCGATCCCGATCCGGACCGAGCTGGGGCGGGAGATCCGGTCGGCCTTCGTCGCCGAGCCGGGACGGCGCCTGCTCTCGGCCGACTACTCGCAGATCGAGCTGCGCATCCTCGCGCACGTCTCCGGCGAGCCGAAGCTGCGCGAGGCGTTCGCGCGCGGGGACGACATCCACACCGCGACCGCTGCTGAGGTGCTCGGGAAGGATCCGGCGACGCTGACGACGGGCGAGCGCTCGATCGCGAAGATGATCAACTTCGGGATCATCTACGGGATCTCGGCCTTCGGCCTGTCCGAGAACCTGGAGATTCCGCGCGAGGAGGCCCAGGCCTACATCGACGCCTACCTCGCCCGTTTCCCCTTCGTGCAGGACTTCATCCAGCGGACGATCGAGCAGGCGAAGCGCGACGGCTACGTCACCAGCCTTCTCGGGCGCCGCCGACCGGTGCCGGAGATCCGCGCCTCCAACCGGCAGACGCGCTCGCTCGGCGAGCGGCTAGCCGTCAACTTCGTCATGCAGGGCTCGAACGCGGACATCATCAAAGTGGCGATGATCGGCATCCATCGCCGCTTGCGGGAGGAAGGCCGCGGCGCCAAGCTCGTGCTCCAGATCCACGACGAGCTGCTGCTCGAGGTGCCCGAGACGGAGGTCTCGGCCGTCCGCGAGCTCGTGCGCGAGGAGATGTGCGGCGCCTATCCGCTCGACCCGCCGCTCGGGGTCGACGTCGGCGTCGGCGACGACTGGAACGAAGCGAAGTAGTTCAATCGCTCAGAGCGGAGGAGGCGTGACACGCTCCGGTAGCTAGGCAGGCGATGGAGCTGCGCGGGCCTCGCGCGCCAGCCGCCGCGCGTGGCGCAGCGGCTCCGGCGTCCGCCAGCGAACCGTACCGAGGACGACCTCTGCGGCGATGTCGGGGCTCGTTCGCCACCCCGCGTGGACGGCCAGGGGGCGTGTCCCGGCGCGCGTGCGCACCCAGTAGCCGACGAGCTCGCCTTCCAGTACGAGCGGGCTGCGCGCCCCACGGTCGCCGGCCGGCCACGCGCCCGCCGCGACCAGCGGGCGGTGAGTCACGCCGACGGTCGGAAGGTCGAGGATGGTGCCGAGATGGAGCGCGACGCCCGCGCGCCGCGGGTGATCGCGGCCGGTGGCATCCACGATCACGACGTCAGGCGTTTCAACGAGGGCGCGTACAGCCGCCTCGAGCAGCGGTCCCTCCCGCAGCGCGAGCAGGCCCGCCTCGTAGGGCGCACCGGCGCTCCCACGCACGACCGCGGATGCGACGGCGCGGTCCCCGCGAACGAGCACGGCCGCGACCCAGGCCGGGTCGCCGGCCGATCCGGGCCCGGAGGGCCCTCGAGGGAAACAGACGAAGCAGCCCGCCACCGCGAGATCGCCGGGAGGCTTCCAGGGCGGCGGCTCGATGGCGGCCAGCTCGTTCTGAGCCTCGACCAGCGCGGCCGCGTCCGCCGGCCAGCTCAGCTGATCGCGACCATCCGCTCGATCGCGCCGCGGGCGCGCTCGGCGATCTCCCGCTCCACGGTGACGACGTGCTTCCAGTCCCGCAGCGAGTCGCGCAGCTTCTCGAGCGTGATCATCTTCATGTACTTGCAGATCGCCCGCTCCGAGACGGCCTCGAAGCGCTTGCCCGGAGCCTCCTTGTTCAGACGGTGGATGATCCCGGTCTCGGTCGCGACCAGGAAGCGGTTCTTCTCGGAGGCCTTGGCGAAGTTGATCATCCCTTCGGTCGAGAGGATGTGCGTGCGATCGTTGCCGAAGGCCATGCACTGGCTCGCGCAGCCGCACTCGGGGTGGACGAGCAGCTCCGCATCTGGAGCCTCGTCCTGCCAACGCTCGATGTCCGCTGGCCGGATCCCGGCGTGGACGTGGCACTCGCCCATCCAGATGTTCAGCTTGCGCCCGGTGACGCGCTCGAGCCAGATGCCGAGGTACATATCCGGCAGGAACAGGATCTCCCTGTCCGCCGGGATCGCCTCGATCACGGCCTTCGCGTTCCCGGACGTGCAGCAGTAGTCGGTCTCGGCCTTCACCTCGGCGGTGGTGTTCACGTAGGAGACGACGACGGCGTCCGGGTTGTCGGCCTTCCACTCGCGCAGCTGGTCGGCGGTGATCGACGCGGCGAGCGAGCAGCCGGCGTCGAGGTCGGGGATCAGCACGGTCTTGTCCGGCGAGAGGATCGCCGCCGTCTCGGCCATGAAGTGGACGCCGCAGAAGACGATCGCTTCCGAGTCCGTCGAAGCGGCTTCGCGCGAGAGGCCGAGCGAGTCGCCGACGTAGTCGGCCACGTCTTGCACCTCGGGCACCTGGTAGTTGTGGGCGAGGATGACGGCGTCGCGCTCATGCGCGAGCGCCTTGACCTCGTCCTGCATGGTGGTGACGGCGATCGAGCTCACAGGACCTCCAGCGAGACGTCGAGCGAACGGGCGGAATGGGTGAGAGCGCCGACGGAGACGAAGTCGACCCCGGTCCCGGCGATCTCCTTGATCGTCTCGAGCGAGACGCCGCCCGAGGCTTCCAGACGCGCGCGGCCTTCGATGAGGGCGACCGCCTCGGCGAGCTCGGGCGGGCTCATGTTGTCGAGCAGGATCGAATCGGCGCCGGCCGCGACCGCCTCGCGCACGTCGGCGAGCGTCTCGGCCTCGACCTGAACCGGCACGCCGTTCCGCGCCCGCCCGACGGCGGCGGTGATCGACCCGGCCACCTTCAGGTGGTTGTCCTTGATCAGGATCCCGTCGTAGAGGCCGAAGCGATGGTTCTGCCCGCCCCCGCAGCGCACGGCGTACTTCTCGAGTCCGCGCAGGCCCGGCGTCGTCTTGCGGGTGTCGAGGATCGCGGCGCCGGTGCCCTCGACGGCATCTACGAACCGGCGCGTCAGGGTGGCGATCCCGCAGAGCCGGCCGAGGAGGTTGAGCGCCGTTCGCTCTCCGCTCAGGATCGCCCGCGTCGGTCCGCCCAGCTCGGCGATCCGTCCCGGCTCGATCCCGTCCCCGTCGGCGACGATCGGCTCGAAGCGGACCTCCGGGTCGAGCGTCGTGAACACGGCCTCCGCAAACGAGAGCCCGCAGACGACGCCCGGCTCCTTCAGCAGCAGTTCGGCCTCGCAGGTCGCACCCTCCGGAACGATCCGGTCGGTCGTCAGGTCGCCTGACCCGAGATCCTCCTCGAGCGCGAGCCGGACGACGTCCACCGCGGTCGTGCTCAGCTCCATCGCTCCAGCACGGGCTCCTCGCCCGGTCGCAGGACGACGTGCGCGGCGAAGCTCGCGTCCTCCTCGGGGAAGTCGGCGCGGAAGTGGGCGCCGCGGCTCTCCTCGCGCACAAGCGCGCTCTCCGCGATCAGGCGGGCGAGCAGATGCTCCGAACGGCGGAGCCGCTCGAGTCCTGCCCCGTCGCGCACGAGCCCTGCGTCGCTCCAGAACGCCCGCCGCAGCGCGGGCGTGACGGGCACACCGGGCTCCGGACGCTCCGGCGGTGGGGCGGCCGGGGGCTCCGGCTCACCGAGCGCCGCGAGGGCAGCCCGCCGGCCGAAGACGAGGCATTCGAGCAGCGAGTTCGAGGCGAGCCTGTTCGCGCCGTGGACGCCCGTGCAGGCGCACTCGCCCGCGGCGTACAGCCCCGCGACCTCGGTGCGTCCATCCAGATCGGTGACGATTCCGCCCATCGTGTAGTGGGCCGCGGGCGCGACCGGAATCGGCTCGTCGCCCGGGTCGTAGCCTGCCTCCTCGATGCTCGCCATCAGGCTCGGGAAGCGGCCGCGCTCGATCGGCCGCAGGTCGAGCAGCGCCGTCCCGCGGGCGTCGATCGCGCGTGCGACCACGTCCCTCGGCGCCAGCTCATCGGTGAACCGCTCACCGTGGTCGTCGAGGAGCAGCGCCCCCGCTCCGCGGAGCGCCTCGCTCAGGAGCAGGCTCGAGCCCGAGAGCGCCGTCGGATGGAACTGGACGAGCTCGAGGTCTGCAACCGCGGCGCCTACGCGATACGCGAGCGCGATCCCCTCGCCGACCGCGCCCGGAGGATTCGTGGTGCGCTCCCAGAGCGCAGCCGCTCCCCCTGTCGCGAGCAGCGTCGCGCGGTCACGGATCGAGCGCCGGTCGGTGAGGACGCCCACGCAGCGATCGCCGTCGCGCCAGAGCCCGACGACGCGCTCGCCCTCAGCCACCTCGATTCGCGGGTGCGCCTGAACGCGCTCGGCGAGGGCGCGGGCGATCTCGCGGCCGGTGGCCGCCCCACCCGAGTGGAAGACGCGCGCGACGGAGTGCCCGCCCTCGCGGCCCGGTTCGTCCTCGAACTCGACCCCGAGGTCGACCAGGTCGACGATCCGCGCCGGGGCCTCGGTGGTCAGAAGGGTGGCCGCGCTCGGACGGCACAGTCCGCGGCCCGCGCGGATCGTGTCCTCGGCATGGAGGGCCGGAGAGTCCCCCTCCCCGGCTGCCGCCGCAACCCCGCCCTGGGCGAGGTAGCTCGCCGAGGAGACCAGCGGACCCTTCGAGAGCACGAGCACGTCGGCCTCGGACGCCGCGCAGAGAGCCGCATAGAGGCCGGCGACCCCGGTGCCGACGACGAGCAGATCGGTGGAAGTTGGCGACATTCCCAAGTTTGCGACTGATAGTCTAAAACTTGTGGCGGAGTCTACCAAAGTTTCGGCCCCTCAGGCGAAAACACCCGCGCGCCCGAGCCCGACCCACGTCGCGCTCGCCGTCATCCTCCAGGTACGAGGCGGACGGCTGCAGGTCCTGCTCTGGGAGCGGGCCAAGGATCCCGACCGTGGCGCCTGGTCCCTCCCGGGCGGCTACCTCGAGCCCGGCGAGACGCTGGAGCAGTCGATCCGCCGCCATCTCGCAGCGAAGGTGGACGTCCGCGAGGTCGCCCATCTCGAGCAGCTCGAGACGCTCAGCGATCCCGGCCGAAACGCGCGCGAGTGGCAGCTGGCGACCGCGTATCTCGGCCTCGTGCCGCGCGATCTCGATCCGGCCCTGCCGGCCGATACCGCCTGGCACCCGGTCGACCGGCTCCCGCGTATGGCCTTCGACCACGGCGAGATCGTCCTGGCGGGACGAGAGCGCCTGCGCGGCAAGCTCTCGTACACGAACGCCGGGTTCGCCCTCGCCCCCGAGACGTTCACGCTCTCGGAGCTGCGCGAGATCTACGTCGCCGCGCTCGGCCACGGCGTCTCGGCGACGAACCTGAAACGGGTGCTCGTCCGGCGCGGCGTGCTCGAGCCGACCGGCGAGGTCCGTAGCCCCGGACCGTCGGGGGGACGCCCGGCCGCGCTCTTCCGCTTCCGCTCCCGCGAGCTCGAGATCACCGACCCGTTCGCCGTGCTGCGCCCGCCCGCGGTCACCTGATCGCCCAGAGGTAGACCTTGGCGAGCCGGGTCCGGCCTTCGCTCTTCTCGACGAGGGGTCGCAGATGCTCGTACAGGCGCTCGCGCTCCTCTTCGGTGAGCGCCTCGCGCGCGGCCTCCTCGACCGTCGGCTCGAGCGGGTTCCCCGAGAAGCTCAGAAACGCATCCCAGCTCATCCCCGCGAGCATCGGGCTGGGCGAGATCTCGGCGCTGTAGTCCATGTGGATCTCGGCGAACCCGGCTTCCTCGGTCCAGGCGAGCAGGTCGCGCTCGTCGAAGTCGATCAGAGTCCCGGCGCCGGCGTCCAGCTTGCGGTACCCCTCGAGCAGCTTGTCGGCGATCCCCTGGACGGGCGAGACGTCATAGCCCCAGAAACGATCGGGGCGCTCGGGACAGTCGAACTTGTTGATCGGCTCGAACAGCGAGATCCGGCCGCCCGGCCGGAGTACCCGCCCGAATTCCTTCAAAGCGCTCAGCTTGTCCGCGAGGTAGATGAGGACGGAGCGAGTCGTCACCACGTCGACCGACTCGCTCTCGATCGCGGCCAGATCGCCGGCTGATGCCTCCACGAACGAGCAGTGGTCGGCGACGTCGAGCGCCGCGGCGAGCTCGCGGCACGTGGCCAGCAGGTCCTCCGAGATGTCGCTGAAGACCACCTGCCCCCTCTCCCCCACACGCTCGAGCGCGCCGAAGCCGATCAGCCCGTCGCCGGCCCCGATGTCCAGGACGACGTCCCCCTCGGCGAGGTTCGCGTTGTCAAGCACGCGGTCCCGGACGGGGACGAGCTTCTCGAGCGTCCTCGTCCGCCAGGCCGGATCGCCGCCGAAGCGCCGCTCGGCCAGCCACTCGGCCCAGCGATCGTGGCTCACGCAGCGACCATCTTGTAGCCGACCCCGCGGACCGTGACGATCCGTTGCGGCTTAGAAGGATCCTTCTCGACCTTGCGCCGGAGGTTCGAGACGTGCACCTCGCACGCGTGCTGGTCGCCGACGTAGGGGCTCTCCCACAGGTATTCCATGATCTGGCGGCGCGTGAAGACGCGTTCGGGCTGCTGGGAGAGAAGGGCGCAGAGCTTGAACTCGGACGGCGTCAGCTGTGCGGGCTCCCCGTCGACGACCACCTGGTGCCTGCCGAGATCGATTCTGAGCCCGCCCACCTGGCGGATGACCCCGTCGGCGTCCTCCCGGTCGAGCTCGCGGCGGCGCAGGATCGCGCGCACGCGGCTGACGAGCTCGGGGACCGAGAACGGCTTCGTGACGTAGTCGTCGGCGCCGATCTCGAGGCCGAGGACGCGGTCGAGCTCGGCGTCCTTCGCGGTCAGCATCACGATCGGGATCTTGCTCTCGCTGCGGAGTCGCCGGCAGACCTCCAGGCCGGACATTCCCGGCATCATCAGGTCGAGGATCAGCAGATCGTAGGAGTCGTGCCTGGCCGCCTCGAGCGCGGCCTCGCCGTCGGAGACGCCCTCGGCCTCAAATCCTTCGTTACGGAGAGCGTAGCTGACGACGTCCAGGATCCCCGGATCGTCGTCCACGATCAAGATCCGGGCCATTACGCGGCCTCCGTGTGCGCCCCGGCGAGCGTGATCCGCACCGTCGTCCCCGTCCCCACCGCCGACTCGACCTCGAGCCGTCCGCCGAGCGCCGAGACCGCCTGACGGACGATCGCCAGCCCGAGCCCGAACCGCCGCGGGTCGCGTCCGTCCTCCCGGTAGAAGCGGTCGAAGATCCGCTCCTGCCGCTCCGGAGCGATGCCGCGCCCGGTGTCGGTGACCTCGAGCACGACCGAGCCGCTCGCGAGCGGCCTCGCCGCAATCTCGATCCGGCCGCGCTCCGTGTTCTGGAGCGCGTTGGCGGCGAGGTTCGCGAGCGCCTGCTCGACGAGATCCCGCTCGGCGAGCACCTCCAGCCCGGGCGGGCAGCTGACCTCGATCTCGACCTCCGCGGGCGGCCTGACGTCGGCGGCGATCGTCTCGAGCAGCGGCTTCAACTCGACCGGAGCGAGATTCGGGGCTTCCTCCCGTGTCTGAGCACGGGCGAGAACGAGCAGCGAGTGCGTGAGCCGCCCGAGCCGCGCCGCCTCGCGCTCGATATGGGCGAGGAAGCGGTCGCGTTCCTCCGGCTCGTCCTTGGCCCCGGCCTGCAGGACCTGGATCGCGCCGGTGATCGTGGCAAGCGGGCTCCTCAGCTCGTGAGCGGCGTTGGTGACGAACTCGCGCTCGGCACGCTCGCGACGCTCGCGCGCGGAGACGTCGGTGAGCACGAGCACGGCCGTCTTCGCACGCCCGCGCGGCGGGATCCCGACGATCGTGTAGGCGCGCCCGGCTTTCGTCGAGATCGTCTCCTGCAGCACCCCGCTGCCGGATTCGAACAGGCCGGCGGCGAGCTCGCGCAGCGACGCCTCGCGCCACGGCTCCGGCAGCTCGTCGCCGTCGGACAACGGCGCGCGCATCAGCCGCTTCGCGGCCGTGTTGCTGAACTCCACGCGCAGGTCCTGATCGACGGCGATAACGCCGTCGTGGAGCCGTTCGAGCAGCCGCCGGAGACGATCGCGCTCGGACTCGAGCCGGCCGAAGGTCTCGCGCAGCCGCATCCGCATCCGGTCGATCGTCTCCGCGAGCACTCCGAGCTCGTCCTTCAGCCAGGGATGCAGGCGCGTCTCGAAGCTTCCGCTTTCGATCGCGTCGGCGGCGGTCACGATCCGGCGCAACCGGGAGGCAATCAGCATCGCCACGAGCAGCCCGGCGAGCGCGCCGGCGAGTGACGCGAACAGCGCAGCCTGCACGATCTGGCGGTGGACGATTCCGAGCTGCCCTTCGAGCTCGGGCCGCGGCGAGTAGGTGAGCACGGCGCCGCCCACGCGCGGGATCGGCAGCGCCACGAGCGTGCCATTGCCGTTGTCGATCGTCGAGATGTACTGCCCGTGGCTGAGCGCCGCCCCGACGGCGGGGTCCCTTGGCGCGATGTAGCGCAGCTGGATCTGACGCGAGTGGTTCGGCGAGATCAGCTTGCCGTTCTCGTCGAAGACGAAGATCGCGAGCCGACGGCGCTCCGAGATCGCCTGGAGCGTCGCGGCCAGATTCCCGTGCTGGATCGCGGTCGCGACCGAGTCCCTCGCGCCGAGCGTGCTCGCGACCGCGAAGTCCTCGGCGCTGCCGCGCAGCGCGTGCTCCGACCGGGCCGAGAAGACCCACGACACGATCAGCGCGGTCACCGCCGCGATCGCCGCGAACGCGAGCGGGAGCCAGAAGCGCATGCCGATCCCGATCGAGCGAGCGCGGAGACGAAGCCAGTGAGAGCGGAGGTTCGGAGAACGCACGAGGAAAGTATCGCGACAGCGCAACACCGCTGGAAAGCGGACGGTTTTTTGCTCAGCAGATCTTGAGGTAACCCTGACTCGTCGCTGAGCAGCGTTGGCGATGCTTTCCGCGATGGCCTTCCATCTGGTCAGCGGCACCCTGAATCCCACCAACGCTGCGCTGCTCGAGGCGTTCCGCAATGTCGGGATCGATGCCAGGCTCACGCCTGGCGCCGATCTCGCGGGCGCCCGCCCCGGCGACGTCGCGCTGGGGAGGCTCGACGTCCTCCCCACCCTGGAGGGAGTCGAGACCGGAATGTGGGAGCTTCGCCGGGCGAAGAACCGCGGCGTGCAGGTCCTGAACGAGGCCGGCACGCTGCTCGCCGCCCACGACAAGCTGGCGACCGCACTTCGGCTGGCCGCAACGGGCCTTCCTCACCCGCGGACCGCCCACCTCGACGGTGGCTCAGCGCTTCCCAAGCTCACACCTCCCCTGGTCGTCAAGCCTCGCTTCGGCAGCTGGGGGCGTGACGTGTTCCGGTGCGAGGACGCGATCGAGCTGACCGCGTGCCTCGCGTCGCTCCGGGGCCGCAGCTGGTTCGAGCACCAGGGCGTGATCGTCCAGGAGCTCGTCCCTCCCTGCGGCTACGACCTGCGCGTGATCGTCGCCGCTGGACAGGTCACCGGAGCAATCGAGCGCGTCGCAGCCGACGGGGAGTGGCGGACGAACGTCGCCCTCGGCGGCTGGCGGCGGCGCACCGACCCACCGGCCGGTGCCCGCGCGTTGGCCGTCGAGGCGGCCGCGGCGATCGGCGGCGACCTCGTCGGCGTCGACCTGCTGCCCGACGGCACCGGGGGATGGACCGTGCTCGAGCTGAACGGGGCCGTCGACTTCACCGCCGAGTACTCGCTCGACGGAGAGGACGTGTTCGAGCAGGTGGCGGACGCGCTCGCCCCCGCCCAGCCGCTCGAGATCGCGGCCGTCGCGGCTCCCTAGAGCAGGATTAAGCTCGGATTGCGGTAATACTGCTGGGCGGTGCGTGGGGTCGTCCTGGCAGCCGGAGCGCTGGTAGCGCTCGTCCTGTCCGCGTCTTCGGGCGCGGGTAAGAGCCCCTTCCCGATCGCGAAGCCGCGCTGGCTGGCGGCAGTGCAGATCACGGAGTACTACTCGGCGCCGGAGCGGTGGTTCGTCGGCCGCAAGGTCGCGGCGCCTGGCCTGACCGGGAATCACCGCGTCGACTGGCTCTACTCATCGGGCGGGATCGCGATGGAGGGGGACGGGGTCGGGCTGGACGGCCTGCGCTACCACCTCTCCGCGATCGGTAAGCCGGGCTGGGTAACGGCGGAAGGAAAGACGACGGCTCCGGGCCCGAGCGGCTGGACGAGAGGATGGCCGTTTTGGCGTTTCGGCGGCTGGCGCAATGCCGACGGTGCCGTCACGTTCCCGCTCGAGGCGGGCGGGTGGTACAAGGCGAAGAGCGCCCGCTACATCAAGGCTCAGGGAGTGCTGTTTGCCGACGGCCAGTCGCAACCGCTCAAGCCCTGGCGCAGCATCGCGGTCGATCCCGCGGTGATCCCGCTCGGAAGCAAGGTCTTCGTCCCCGCCTACTGCGAGAAGCTGGGCCACGCCTGGTTCAAGGCCGAGGACACCGGCGGCGCGATCTCGGGCCGCCACATAGACGTCTACCGCTCGGCGCCGAAGCAGAGGGGCGGCGACGAGAGCTTCTCCGGCGAGCGCATTTACGTCATCCCGCCGACGGCCAACCCGCCGGCCGAGACGGGGCCAACCTGCGCTAACCCAAGCTAAGCGCCTGAAGTGGCGGAGCTGTTCGGCGGCCAGTGGCCCGGCGTGGCCCTGCCGATCCGGTCGAGCTCCGGGAGCGTGACGGGCACGAAACGCCGTCCGAGTAGGCGGTGGATGAGCGAAGGTAGCTGCGCCGCGGTCTGGTTGATCACGTGCATTAGCACGATGCTCCCCGGCCGCACGTGCGTGAGGATCCGGTTCTCGATCGCGGCCGAACCGGGCCGCGACCAATCACGCGGGTCGACGTCCCACAGCACGACCGCGCTGTAGCCCGCCCGTCCCGCCGCAGCCATCGTCGTCGCGGTGTAGGCGCCGTACGGCGGCCGGAAGTACGGCGTCGGCGCGACCCGCGCCAACTTCCACCAGACATCGCGGTCCAGGTCGAGACGGCGCTCGGCCGACCCGAAGGAGAGCGCGCCGAAGTTGGCGTGGTCCCAGCCGTGGCTCCCGATCGCGTGGCCGTCGTGAACGGTGCGGCGTGCGATCTCCGGATTCGCAAGCACCTGCCGCCCGGGGCAGAAGAACGTGCCCTTGATCTTGTAGCGCGCGAGCGTGTTCAGGATGCTCGTCCAGGCACCGCCGAAGTTGCAGTCGTCGAACGTCAACGCAATCCGCCGGCCGACCCCACGGAAGCGCCCATAGACCCGCGCGCGGACCGATCGGTCGACCAGGAACGAGCGCGCCGCCGAGGTGCTCGAGTTTCCGGCTTCGTCGGTTCCCTCCAGCGAGATCCGGTAGCTGCCGGGCGCTAGCCGAGCGCCGTGCGTGCGGGGCCAGCGGAGCTCCACCGGCCCGGGCACCGCGGAGCTGCCGGCTCCGGTGCGCACGGAGTTGCCGCTCTGACCGAGCAGCCCAAGCTTCAACTGGACGCGGGTGGCGAGGTCGGCGAGCCGGAACCGCAGGGTGAGCGGTCCCTGCTGGAGCACCGTTGGCGAGAGCTCGCCCCAGATCATCACCGGCGGCTTCGTGTCGAGGAGGATGCGCGTCTCCGCCACCGACCTGCCACCTGCGGCGTCGACGACCGTCGCACGCAGCGTGAAGTGCCCGTCCTTTGCGATGTGGCCCGTCCCTCCTTTCCGCCCGTTCCAGCTGAACCGGACCGGGCCGGGCTGAACCAGGACGCCCGGCGCATCGGTGAAGGCGACCACGCCTTGCTCGCTGACGATTTCGATCGTCAGGGTGACCGCCTGATCGACCCGGATCGTGGCCCGGAGCGTGTCCTTGACGGAGTCCGCATTCGGGCTGAAGGCAGGCGGCGACACCTTCAGCTCGACCTTCGGCGCAGCAAGGGCCGAAGCCCGGCCGGCGGCCGACCCGGAAAGGGCGAGCATGCCCGCGAGCGCGGCAGCAGCAAGGAGAGAGATCGCTTTCACGAGCGGAGGAGCAGCGAATTATGCCTTCGGGGTCAGCTGGTCTTGCGCCGGGCAGCTGCCAGCTTGCGCTCGCCCAGCTCCAGCTCCCGCTTCCGCTGCTCGAGCGACTCGGCCAGCGCGTCGAGCTCCTTCGCCCGCTTGTCGAGCTCGAGCTCGCGTTCGTTCAGCTCTCTGCCGGACCGCCTGCCCTTCCGGCCCCGGCCGTCCTCGCGGTGTCGCTGGCGGCGGATCGCCTCGGCCAGCTCCTCCTCGCGGGCCGCGACTTCCTCGACGCGACTGCGGAGTGACCGCTTCAGCTCGTCGAGCTCGCGGGCCCACTCGTCCCGCCGGCGCTCGGCTTCGCGCGCGTGGTTGCGCAGGGCCGCCTTGAGGCGCTCGACGGAGTCGTCCTCGCGCTCCTGTTCGCGCCGGCGCTCGAGGCTGCGCCGCTCGGCCGCGGCCGCGGACCGGCCGTCGGCCCGCTCGCGCTCGCGCGGCTTCCGCTTCTTGCGGCGCCTGGGCTTGAACAGTCCCACCGGCGCGATGATAGAACCCGCGCGATGCTTCAGCGCCTCACTCCCGAGGATGCCCGGATCCTCGCGCTCGAATCCGGCGCGATCGTCGGGCACACCTGCAAGGTCGTGATCGCCGATCGCGAGGACGATACGGTGGAGCGCCTGCGCGAGCAGATCGCGCGGCGCATCGCGCTCGCTCCACTCTGCCGGCGGCGGATCGCGCCGACGCCGTTCCATCTCGCGGCGCCCGCCTGGGTGGACGACCCGGAGTTCGACGTCCGCCACCACGTCCGCCGCCATCCCACAGAGGGACCCGTCGACCGCGTGCGCCTGCGGGAGATCGTCGCCGCCCTGATGTCGGAACGCCTCCCGCGCGACCGCCCCCTGTGGGCGATCGACGTCGTCGAGCCGCTGGACGACGGCCGGGTCGCTGTGATCTGGCGCATCCACCATGCGATGGCGGACGGACAGGCGACGATGGGGATCGGGTCGGCACTGCTCTGGAGCGAATCTCCCGAGTGGCCGGAGGCCGTCGCACCTCCGCCGCCCGCCGAACCCGTTCCGCCGGCGGCCTCGCTGCTCGCAGCCGCCGCGACGGATCACGCCCAGGCGCTCGCCGAAGCCGCCTTTCGCGTCGGCCGGGGGCTGCTGTCGGGCGAGCGCTGGCGCGAGAGCGTGGCGGAGCTCGCCCGCGCGCCGCAGACGATCGCGCGCGAGCTCCGCCCGAGCCATGGGCCTTCTCCGCTCGACGCGCGAATCGGCCGCCGGCGAAGGGTTGCGTTCCTCGACCGTGAGTTCGAGGAGGTCCACCGGGCCGCCCACGCCTGGGGCTGCGACGTCACCGTCAACGACCTCATCCTCTCGGTGGTCGCGGGCGGGCTCCGCGGCTGGCTCGAAGCCCGCCACGGAAAGATCGGCCCGTTGCGGGTGCAGGTGCCGGTCAGCATGCATCACAGCGACGAGGAGCCTGGGGCGATCCCCAACCGAGACTCGTTCATCAACGTCGAGCTGCCCGTGCAGGAGGAGGATCCCGTCAGGCGCGTGCTGGCGATCAACGAGCAGACGCGGGCGCGCAAGGCGGAGCACGACGCCGAGGAGCTGTACGCGCTCTTCGCCGACGTCTCACATGTGTCGAATAGCCTCTTCCGGCTCGCGCACCGGCTGGCATCGAACCCGCACGTCTTCGCGCTTTCGATCTCGAACGTGCGCGGACCGGCGGATGAGCTCTATCTCGCCGGCGGGCGCATCCGCGAGTTTTACTCCCTTGCCGAGATCGCTCCGCATCACGCCCTCCGCGTCAGCGCCGGCTCGTTCGGCGGCCGGATGTCGATCGGACTGTGCGCCGATGCAGACGCCGTTCCCGACCTCCCGCTGCTGGCTGAGGGGATGGAGCAGGCCCACGACGACCTGGCCGTGGCAGCGAAGTAGGCTTGCACCGTGGCCACGGTTCGTGAGGAGCAATTGATCGTCCACAAGGACGGGCCGTCCGCGTCGATCGTCCTCAACCGGCCCGAGAAGCGAAACGCGCTCAGCCTCGCGCTGATGTCGGAGGTGATCGAGGCGCTCGACGCGCTTGCCGCCGACCCCGAGGTCCGGGCGATCGTGATCGAGGGCGCCGGACCGGCATTCTCGGCCGGGCACGACCTCGGCGAGATGATCGGACGCGACGCCGACTTCTATATGCGCCTGTTCGAGACGTGCACGGTGATGATGGAGCGGATCCACTCGGTGCCGCAGCCCGTGATCGCCAAGGTCCACGGCGCCGCCTACGCCGCCGGCTGCCAGCTCGTCGCCGCCTGCGACCTCGCCGTCGCCGCCGAGGGGACGAAGTTCGCTACGCCGGGCGTGAAGATCGGGCTCTTCTGCTCGACGCCGATGGTCCCGGTCTCGCGTGCGGTCGGACGCAAGCGCGCGCTCGAGCTGCTGCTGACCGGCGAGCCGATCGACGCGGCGACCGCCGCCGACTGGGGGCTCGTCAACCGGGTCGTCCCCGCCGAGCGGCTCGACGCCGAGGTCAAGCAACTCGTGGCCGCGATCGCCCGCTCGAGCCCGCTGACGGTCGGGATCGGCAAGGAGGCGTTCTACCGGCAGATCGACCTGGACGAGCCCGGCGCCTACGAGCTCACGAAGGACGTGATGGTCTCGAACTCCGCCGCCGAGGACGCCCAGGAAGGCATCTCCGCCTTCGTCGAGAAGCGCGCGCCGACGTGGAAGGGCCGCTAGCCCCGTCCAGGAGCCGGCCGCGGCCGTAGCGAGCCTCTAGGGATTCGGCGGGTAGAAGTAGCTCTCGCCCGGAGTGACCGCGCGCACGGGCAGGACGGAGTAACTCCCGTGAGGATTAGGAGGGGTAGCCGCGTCGGTGCGAGGCGCCGTGCCGGGTAGCGCGGCACGTCCTCGCTGTCGATCGAGAATCAGCCTACCGGTTTGCTACAGAACGATCGATGCTGAGGCTGATCGTCCTCGTCGTCCCGCTCTGCCTGGACACATTCGCGGTCTCGCTCGCGCTGGGGACGGCCGGGCTGACCCGGAGGCAGAGGCTCCAGGTCTCGATCCTGTTCCCGCTCGCGGAGGCGGGGATGCCGCTGCTCGGGCTCGTGGCCGGCGCCGGACTCGCCCGGGCGATCGGAAGTGCGGCGGACTACATAGCGGCCGTCGTCGTGATCGCAGTCGGCGCATTCCTGCTTGCCGAGGACGAGGCCGACGAAGCGAGGCGGGTGGCGCGCGCCGGCGGCTGGACCCTGCTCACGCTCGCGGTGGGGATCGCGCTCGACGAGCTGGCGCTCGGCTTCGGCATCGGTCTCCTGCGCCTGTCCTTCGTCCTTGCATGCATCATGATCGCCGTGCAGGCGGTGATCGCATCGCAGCTCGGGCTATTGCTCGGGAAGCGTGTCGGCAGACGCGCCCGGACGAACGCCGGGCGGCTCGCGGGCCTGCTGCTGGTCGTGATCGGGATCTTCCTCTTCTTCGAGAGCCTGTCGGGGGGCTTCGCGGCCGCCCGCCCGGCGCCCGCGCCGAGCCTCGACGCCTACCGCGGCCTCGCCACCTGGGTGGACATCTACGACACGAAGGACTGGAGCCGGCCCGAGGCCGCCGTCGCAGCAATGAAGGCGCGGGGCGTCCGCACGCTCTTCCTCGAGACCGCGAACTACAGCCGGATCGTCGACGTCGTCCGACCCAGGGTCACGGGCCGCTTCATCGACGCCGCGCGGGCGCAGGGCCTGAAGGTGGTCGCCTGGTACCTGCCCTCGTTCGCCAACGGCGACCGCGACTACCGCCGCGCGCTGGCCGCGATCCGCTTCCGCTCCGCCAAAGGACAGCTGTTCGACTCGTTCGCGCTCGACATCGAGGCGAGCGTGGTCAAGAACGTCGGCCTCCGCAACCGCCGCCTGCTCGCCCTCTCCGCGCGGATCCGCTCGGCGGTCGGCCGCTCGTACCCGCTCGGCGCGATCATCCCCTCGCCACGCGGGATGCAGCTGCTGCCGAAGTACTGGCCCGGCTTCCCCTACGCCGACCTGGCGCTGACCTACGACGTCTTCCTACCGATGGGCTACTTCAGCTACCGACCCACCGACCTCGGCGGCGCCTACGGCTACACAGTGCGCAACGTCTCCTTGATCCGCCGCGGCACCGGCAACCCGAACGTCGCCGTCCACACGATCGGCGGCCTGTCGGAGGACTCGAGCGTCGCTCAGGTGCACGCGTTCGTGCGCGCCACGCGCGACTGCGGCGTGATCGGCGCGAGCATGTACGACTTCTCCACCACCGGGCCGAAGGGCTGGAAGCAGCTGCTCGGCGTGCGCATCAACCCGGTGCCGAGCAAGTCAAGCTGTTCTTAGGAACTCCAGAACGAGCTCGTTGAACTCCTCCGGCTTCTCCATGCTCGGGACGTGGGCCGTCCCGGGGATGAAGGCCTTGCGGGCTCCGGGGATGCCCTCCGCCAGCAGGTCGGCGATGCGGAGGATGTCAGGCTGGTCGAGCTCGCCGACGACGACGAGCGTCGGGCACTGGACCTCGTCCAGCCTCGCGGTCGCCGGCGGCTCGAACGGTGAGTCCGGCCCCGCCTCCGGGACGGGCAGCTGAACCTCGAACGCTCGGCGCTGCATCTCCCGGACACGCTCCCGGACGTCGGGATCGACCTCGTCGGGACCCCGTGACGGCCCGTCGACCCACATGCGCAGGTTGAGCTCGACGGCCCCGTCGACGTCTCCCGCCTCGAGCAGGCGCTCTTCCTCTTCCCCGAAGGTCTCCATCTCGCCCGACCAGTCCGCATCGCGGAGACCCGCTCCGACGAGCACCAGAGCCTCGACGAGGTCCGGGTGGAGGATGGTGAACTCGAGCGCGATCCGGCCGCCGTACGAGACTCCGACGAGGCTCGCGCGCTCGATCCCCAGGTGCTCGAGCAGAGCTTCGAGATCGCCTGTGTTCGAGAGCGGGCCGCTCAGCAGCTCCGAGTCGCCGTAGCCACGCAGGTCGTGGCGAACGACGCGGTAGCCGGCTTCGGTGAACGGCCCGATCTGAGGCTCCCACATCCGCCGGTCGCAGATTCCCTCGTGCAGGAGGACGACCGCCGGTCCATCGCCGTCGACGTCGTACGCGAGGCCGGCGGCGGTGGAGCTCACAACTCTGTGAGCGTGACTCGGTACTCGGGCACTGCGCCGGGGTTCTTCGTTCCGCTGATCTCGAACGTGACCTTGGCTTTGAAGGTTGCCTCATCCCACGTATCGGCGGCCTCGTTGAGTGCCTTTTGCAACGCTTTCTCGAACCCCTCCATGTGCCGGTCCTTACGCGGTGGGTGCGCCTGTTCCTTGCCCGTGACGCTGCGCGGCATTGTTGCCTCCCTTGCTCGGAAACTCGCGGACTGGACGATAGAGCACTTAGACGCGTTCTTCCAGGAGGACGGCGACCCGGCCTACGGCTGCGACGTTCCCCTTCCGCTCGTACAGCTGACGCGCTCGCTCGAATGCCCCCACTGCGTCGGCAGGGCGTCCTGAGCTCCGCAAAGCGTGGCCGAGATCCACGAGTGCATCCCCGTGCAGATTGAGAGCATCCGTGTCCTCCGCGAGAGCCACCGCCTCCTCGGCCAGCGCAAGAGCGGCCGCCGACTCTCCCCGCCACGCCTCGACCCTCGACTCCAGGCCCAGACAGACGATGCGTCCCCAGATGTCGTCACCGCAAGAGTCGCGACTCGTTCCGGCGAGCTCAGCCGCTTCCTCGTTTCGCTGCTGCGCCAGGAGCGCGCGCCCGATCTGAGCGGCAAAGAGGGCGGCCGTGGCCCCGACGGGGTCGACGGTCCCATAAGCTCGTCGCAGCGACTGCTCGGCCGCGACCGGCTCGCCGGCGAGTAGCTCCATCTCGCCGCCGATACCCCAGAGTCCCGCGAGCGGAAGCCGAAGGCCGAGACTCTCGTAGATCTCCTCGGCGCGCCGGAAGGCCGTTCGCGCATCGTCGAACCTGCCGCGCATCGCCAGGAGCCCAGAGAGCGAGCTAGCGATGTTGGCCTGCATGAGCAGGTTCCCCGACACTCGGCGGAGCATCTCCAGGCAGCGGGAAACAGCCTCATCGGCCGGTGTCGGCCCGTACAGCAGGCAGGTGCAAAGGCGGTCGATGCTCCGTGCTTCCTCCTGGGCGTCGGAGGCCGCACGAGCGTGATCGAGGGCACGCAGGGCTGCGTCCTCGCCCTGTCCGAAGTGACATCGCGCGGTGGCCACGAGCGACATCCGGCGCCACGCGCGGGCGAGACCGAGCTCGTCTTCGAGCTCCTCGAAGACCTGGATCGCAGACTCCGCGACGTCCAAGAGCTCGTCGGCGCTCATCGCGGCCTCGCTGACGTAGCGACGCCCTGCCTGCTCCAGGAGCGCATACCACTCGATGCGGCGATCGCCGGCGGCGCCGGCAGCCTCGATCAGACCATGCAGCAGGGACTCCGCTCGTGCGACTTCGCCCATGGCCCAAAGCGCGTTGCTCAGCTCCCGTACGAGCTCGAGACGGGCCGGGTCCTGGTCGTTGACGAGCGACACGGCCCGGTCGAGTAGCGTCAATGCCGCAGGCATGTCGTCGCGCGCGAAAGCGCGGCGGCCGGCCCGTCCGAGGAATTCACCCGCTCGCGCCGCCAGGGACACTGCCCGGTCGTCCGCTGGCCCGAGCTCGACACGGCAGCGATACGCTCGCTCGAGGTGATAGCCGAGGACCTCGTCCTGGCCGGCGCGCTCTTCCAGCCAGCGCGCGAACCGCTCGTGCAACTCCGCCCTCGCCTCCTTCGGCAGCGACTGGTAAGCGGCGTCGCGAATGAGCAGGTGGCGAAAACGGAACGCGTCCTCGTCGGCGAAGCTCGAGCGCGCGGGCCATACGAGCTCCTTGTGCACGAGCCTGGCAAGCTGGGCGCCGACCTCCCCGCGCAGCCGTTCTCCGAGCAGCTCGGTGACAGCTCCACGATGGAAGATCCGGCCCTCGACCGACGCAGCCTCGAGCACCGCGCGCTCCTTGGCGTCGAGGCGGTCGATCCGCGCGGCAAGCAGCGCCTGGATCGTCGGCGGCGTCTCGGCGAGCACTCCTTCTTCGAGCAGCACCGCGGCCATCTCCTCGAGGAAAAGGGGATTCCCCTCGGCCGCCGCGAGGACCTTCCTGCTGCCATCCTCGTCCAGGGCGCTGCCGAGGGCGTTCTCGATCAGACGGAGGGACTCGCGCTCCCCGAGCGGCTCGAGCAGGACCGTGGTGCTCATCCTTCCCGTCCCCCAGGCCGGCCGGAGCTCGAGGAGCTCGGGCCGGGCAAGGCACAGGAGCAGAATCGGCGCGTCACGCGACTCGTCGACGACGTGCTCGACGAGGTCGAGGAAGGTGGGCTCGGCCCACTGAATGTCGTCCAGCGCGACGACGAGCGGGCCGGAGCGGGCCAGAGCTTCGAGAAACCGCCGCACCGCCCAGAAGCTCTCTTCTCCGCCCGCGAGCGAATTGCTCAGGCCGATGAGCTGGCTGATCCGCTCCGCGATCAGCGCCGCGTGCTCCTCGCCGGCGAGCAGCAGCTCGATCTTGGCACGGGCGGATTCCGAAGGCTCGTCGGCGTTGAGACCCGCCGCGTCGCGCACGATCTCGGCCAGTGGCCAGAATGTGATTCCCTCGCCGTAGGGAAGGCAGCGGCCGCGGATCGACCTCGCCCCGTCGCCGAGTCCGTTCAGGAATTCGCCCGTGAGCCGCGACTTGCCGACGCCCGCCGAGCCCTGAAGCGTGAACAGGTGGCCGGCACGCTTCTCGACCACCCACGCGAGTGCTTCCTGCAGCAGGCCGAGCTCGTACTCGCGCCCGACGAGCGGCGAGCGCTGCCGGTCGGGCCGCCCCGGCTCCAGCCCGAGCACGCGATACGCAGCCGTCTCCTGCTCCTTGCCCCGCAGCGAGAGCGGCTCGAGCGGCTCGGTGGCGACCGTGTCTCGAACGAGGCGCCATGTCCGGTCGCCCACGACGATCTCGCCCGCCCCGGCCGCCTCCTCCAGGCGCTTGGCGGTGTTGACGGCATCGCCCGTGACGAAGCCCTGCCCGGAGCCCGGATCGCCGGCGACGACCTCGCCCGTGTTGATCCCCACTCGAGGCTGGAGCCCGAGCGCGGACACCGCATCGCGAAGCTCGAGCGCGGCCCGAACCGCCCGCAGGGCATCGTCCTCGTGCAGCACGGGAATCCCGAAGACGGCCATCACCGCATCGCCGATGAACTTCTCGACGACGGCGCCGTGGCGCTCGAGCGTCGTGCGCGCGTCGTCGAAGTAGCGAGTCTGCAGGCGGCGCAGCGGCTCGGGGTCGAGCCCCTCACCTCGCGCCGTGTAGCCGGCAACGTCGCAGAAGAGCACGGTGACCATCTTCCGCGTCTCGCGCGGCCCTTCCCCCAGCCTCGCGCCGCAGCCGTTGCAGAAGCGGGCGGCCGGAGGATTCTCGACTCGGCAGTGCGGACAGGGCGGCATTGGGACAGGGTACGACTGTCGAGCCTGATCTTCTAGGGTGGGCGGCGTGAAGGAAGCACCGTACGGATCCTGGTCATCGCCGATCAGCTCCGAGCTCGTCGCCGCGACGGGCGCCATCTGGGCCCGATTCGAGCGTCCCGAGCCCGCCGAGGAGGGCGTGTACTGGCTCGAGTCGCGACCGGACGAGGGGCGGACGGTGCTCGTCTCCAAGCCCTGGGGCGGAGAGGTGGTCGACGCGGTCCCGGCGGGCTTCAACGTCCGGACCAGCGTCCACGAGTACGGCGGATCGGCCTACTTCCGCCACGGCACTACGCTCTTCTTCACGAACTTCAACGACCAGCGGCTCTATCGCCTGGACAGTGTCGGGTCGGAGCCGCGCCCGATCACGCCGGAGCCCCCTGCGCCCAAGTCCCTCCGCTACGCGGACGGGGTCGTGACGCCGGACGGCGGCAGCGTGATCTGCGTCCGCGAGCGGCACGAGAGCGAGGAGGTGGTCAACGAGCTCGTCGCGCTCCCCTCGGACGGGTCGGCCGAGCCGGCGGTGATCGCCTCGGGACACGATTTCTACTCCGATCCGCGGATCAGCCCGGACGGCAGCCGGCTTGCCTGGATGAGCTGGGATCACCCGCAGATGCCGTTCGTGGGCACGGACCTGTGGGTCGCCGACCCGTCCGGAAGCGATCCGCGTCACGTCGCAGGCGGGGAATCGGAGTCGATCTTCGCGCCCCAGTGGAGCCCCGACGGGACGCTCCATTTCGTCTCGGACCGCTCCGGCTGGTGGAACCTCTACCGCGAGCGCGACGGCGCGGTCGAAGCCGTTGCGCCCGTGGAGGCGGAGCTCGGGTGGATGCAGTGGGTCTTCGGGCAGTCGAGCTACGCGTTCCTGCCCGACGGGCGCATCGCCTGCATCGTCAACCGCGGCAGTACGCAGCCGCTGGCGTTCCTCGACCCGGAGACCGGCGTCTACGAGGAGGCCGGAGCTCGCCTCGACGCGGTGCGCGTGCCGCTGCTCCGCGCCCACGGCAGCCGGCTCGTCTGGGTCGCCGGAAGCCCGAACGAGCCCTTCTCGCTCGTGACCCTCGGCGCCGACGGGGGAGAGCTCGAGGTGCTGCGCTCCGGGATGAGCGAGGAGATCAACCCGGGCTACGTCTCGACGGCTGAGCCGATCGAGTATCCGACCGACGACGGCGGGACGGGCTACGCCTTCTTCTACCCGCCGGCAAATCGCGACTTCTCCGGCCCCGCGGACGAGCTGCCCCCGCTCGTCGTCTACGTCCACGGCGGCCCGACCTCTCAGGTCGTCGCCGGCCTCGATCCCGGGATCCTGTACCTGACCAGCCGCGGGCTCGCGGTCGTGGACGTCAACTACGGGGGCAGCACCGGCTACGGCCGCGCCTACCTCAACCGCCTGAAAGAGCAGTGGGGCCCGGTGGATACGGCCGATTCGATCGCGGCGGCACGGTACCTCGTCGAGCGCGGCGACGTCGACGGCGACAGGGTCGGGATCACGGGAGGAAGCGCCGGCGGCTACACGACGCTGTACGCGCTCGTTTTCGAGGATTTCTTCGCCACCGGGGCGAGCTTCTTCGGCGTGACCGACCTGATCGCGTTCCAGCAGACGACGCACAAGTTCGAGTCGCATTACGACCGCTGGCTGCTCGGCCCCTATCCCGAGCGGAAGGAGGTCTACGAGCAGCGCTCGCCGGTCAACGCGGTCGATGAGCTGAAGGTACCCGTGCTCCTGCTTCAGGGTCTCGACGACAAGGTCGTGCCTCCCTCCCAGGCCGAGCTGATGGTCGAGGCGCTGCAGCGGAACGGCGTTCCCTATTCCTACATCGCCTTCGAGGGCGAGGGCCACGGATTCCGCCAGGCGGACAACATCCGCCGCGCCAGCGAGGCCGTCCTCTACTTCTTCTCGCGCGTGTTCGGCTTCGAGCCCGCCGACGAGATCGACCCGGTCGAGATCGAGAACCTCTAGATCCTCCCGTAGTCGGCGAGGATCTCCCTGGCCGCACGCTCGCCGGAGGCGACCGCGCTCGGCCGATCCGGTCACGGACGTCCGCGACGAAACCCCGCACGAGTGGTGTGTCGAGCACGTATTGGTCCTCCGGCAGCGGCAGCGACTGCTGCGTGTGGAAGTCGCACATCAGAAGCCGAAGCGAACCTGGGTGAAGTACCAGAAGCTCGACGTCGCCCAGAGCGTCGCCAGCGTGGTGAATAGGACTCCGCCGACGAGCGGCAGCGTCCAGCGCGGGTGGTCGCGGTCGTGCACGAAGAACAGCTTGACCGCGATCACGCCGTAGACGAACGAGCCGACAATCGAGTGCGCCAGCACCCGTGCGTCGGTCGACTGGAAGCCGAGGATGAAGATGCAGTGGAACGCGACCGGCAGCGTGAACAGAACCGCGAGTCGGCCCGACCAGCGGTGGATCTGGTTCACACGCGGGGGCGCGATCGGGACGAAGCGCTTGATCTTCCCGAAGATCCGGGCGCCGGTCAGGATCTGGACGATCGCGAAGAGACCCGCGATCGAGGCGAGCCACGCCTTGGCCGCGATCGTCGACGAGAACACCGACGTCAGGATGTCCGTGTAGGTGGACGCGACACTCGCGATCATTCGGCGCGACCCTACTCGTTACGATCGCGCCGTGTCCAGGCCGCGTTTCGTCCGTCTCGTGGTCGTCCCGCTCGTCCTCTTCGCCGCGTTCTCGGGCGCTGCCTTCGCGCTCGCGAAGCTCCATTTCGCGAAGCCCGGGGTCCCGCACGCGAACGGTCCCGTGGCGCTCGGCGACTCCTATCGGGGCGAGACGCTCTTCTCCCAGAACTGCGCCTCCTGCCACGGCAAAGGCGGGAGCGGCGGGATCGGGCCCAGGCTGATCGGCCTGCCGATCACGCTATCGGCCGCCAAGGCCCAGATCGACGTCGGCAGCGGCGGCTCGATGCCCGCCGGTCTCGTCAAGGGGCAGCAGGAGAAAGACGTGCTCGCGTACCTCGCCACGATCCTCGCGACGCCGTAACGAATCGCGTCCGTCCGAGACCGAATGGACATGAAGACACTCATCACATTGTTGGCAGTGCTCGCCTTCGCCTCCGTGTCCGCAGGCCTCAGCTCCGCGGCTCCGCAGTCGAAGGCAACACTGACCGTCGGGAAGTCGAGCTACGGCCGGATCCTGTTCGACGGAAAGGGCAGGGCGCTCTATGCCTTCACGCGCGATCGCCGCAGCGGCAAGAGCCGGTGCTACGGCGCCTGCGCCTCGGCCTGGCCGGTGTATTACAAGTCGGCCGCGCTCAAGGCCGGAAAGAGCGTCAAGCAGTCGCTGATCGGGACGACCAGGCGCAAGGACGGCAGGCTGCAGGTGACCTACAACGGGTGGCCGCTTTACTACTACGTGCACGACGTGCACCCGGGGCAGGTCAGTTGCCAGAACGTCTCGCAGTACGGGGGCTTGTGGCTCGTCGTCGCGCCGAGCGGCCGGCTCGTGCGCTAGGCTCGCCCTCACGATGACAAGGCCGCTCGGCCAGACGCGTGAAGACGCCTGGCGCTCCAGCATCTCCAGTCAAACCGGCTAGACCGCCGCTTCCAGCTCAAGCGTCCGACGAAGCGGCGGGATAGGGACGCGACCCACTCCGGGCCGGCGCTCACTCCTGCACGCACGATCGAAAGGAGGAGCCCGCGATGCCAATGCCCCATCGCGTTCAGATGCAAGTGATCAAGCGCCGCCTGGTCGGGAAGGAGGGCGCCGAGCGGATCCGCGAGCTGCGGCGGATCCTCGAGGAGCTGCCCGGCTACCGGAGCGGCCCGTACGCCGACATCCGCAAGTGGGTCAACGCCCAGATCGAGGAGAGCCGGACCCGAGCTCGCGTCGTCCATCGCGATTCGATCGCGGTCCGGCGCGAGGGGTCCGCCCAGATCGCGCTCGTCGGCCCGCCGAACGCCGGCAAGTCCTCCCTGCTCCAGGCCCTCTCCAGCGTCCAGATCAAGACCGGGGACTATCCGTTCACGACCACGCGGCCGGTCCCGGCCCTGACCCGATTCCGCGGCGTGCTCGTCCAGCTCGTCGAGATTCCCGGCCTGATCGAGGGCGCGGGCGAGGATCGCGGCGGCGGCCGCGCGCTGCTCGGCGTCCTGCGAGAAGCGGACGCCATCGTCTTCTGCCAGGACGCCTCCGCGCCGACGGGCGAGCTCGCCGCGGTTCGCGCCGAGGTGGAGGAGGCCGGGATCGAGAGGCCGGCGATCCTCGCCGCCACCAAGATCGACGAGGCCCCTCCCGGCGCGGTCGACCGGCTGTCGGACGCCGGGCTCGAGGTCGTCGCGGTCTCGATCCTCGACGACGCTAGCGTCGAAGCCTTCCGCGATGCCGTTTGGAAGCTCACCGGGCTGATTCGGGTATTCCTGCGCAAGCACGGCGAGGCCGAGACCGAAGCGGTCGCCCTTCGGCCCCCCGCGACGGTGACGGATGCCGCGCGCTCGATTCACAACGAGCTGGAAGAGCGCTGCCTCGGCGCCCACGTGTGGGGACCGTCAGCGCGCTTCGAGGGCCAGCGCGTCGGCCGGGATCACGTCCTCGCGGACGGCGACCTGCTGGAGATCATCTCTCCGCGGTAGCGAGCCGGATGCCGAAACCGACCAGCACCGCGCCCGTGACGGTGTCGAGCGCGCGCCGGATCCTCGTCCGGCGCAGGAAGTCGCCTGCGCGGGCGACCGCGACCGCGTAACAGGTCAGCCAGGTGAGCGTCATCGAGCAGAACACGAGCCCGAGCAGGAGGAGTGCCGAGAAGGAGGTGCCGCCGAACTGCGGCAACAGGCTGGTGAAGAACACCGCCATCTTGGGGTTGCCGAGGTTGCTGACCACGCCCTGCCGGAAGGCGACGCGCGGGATGAGCCTCGCGCGCGAATCGAGTGCGGAAACCTCGCGGCGGCGAAAGGCTCCCCAGAGCGTCTGCAGGCCGAGGAAGATCAGGTAGGCGGCTCCTGCGATCTTGATCGCCGTGAAGGCGGGCGCCGAGGCTTGCAGCAGAGCGGCGAGCCCGAGACTGGCGGCAAGCGTCCAGAAGGCCTGGCCCAGAGCCACGCCTCCGGCCGTCAATACGCCACTCCTGCGCCCGCCGAGCAGCGTGTTCCGGATCGTCAGCGCCGTGTCCTGACCGGGCGTAACGATCACGACCGTGGAGACGCCCAGGAACGCTAGAGCGTGGCCGACCACGCTCCGGATTCTGTCAGGCGCCGATCGAGCGACCACCGGCCTGGGCCGATCCACAGTAGGGCGAGCATTCCGGCCAGCAGCGCCGGGGCGAGGACGAGGTTGATCGCGCCGCCCTCGACGCGGCCGGCGGTGACGATCGCACCGACCATGTCTCCGGCCAGGGCGAGCGCCGCAAGCCGAGTACCGAGCCCGAGCACGAGCAGGATCCCGAAAACGATCTCGACGACCCCGATCGTGTAGGCGAACTCGCCCGGGAAGGGCAGCCCGTAGCTGTCGAAGGAGTCCGTCTCCTTCGAGTGGTCGGTGAACTTGCCGATCCCGAAGACGAGGAAGATCCCGCCCGCGGCGATCCGGATCGCGAAAGCGGAAGCGGCGGCCCGCAGGCCGCCGCGCGTCTCCGTCAGAAGAGCTGCTAGCTCGCCCGGGCGAGTGAGGTGGTGCACGAGGCCCGGCCCTGCTTCTCGAGGTAGCGCTGGTGGTAGTCCTCGGCGCGGTAGAAGGTCTGCGTCGGCTCGATCTGGGTCACGACCGGCTTGCGGTAGCGGCCCGAAGCGTCGAGCTCCGCCTTGGAGCGCTCGGCAGCCTCGCGCTGCTCCTCGTCGTGGAAGAAGATCACCGACCGGTACTGGTCGCCGATGTCCCAGCCCTGACGGTTCTTCTGGGTCGGGTTGTGCTTGCTCCAGAACACATCCAGGAGCTGCTCGTACGAGATCCGCTCCGGGTCGTAGGTGACCTCGACCACCTCGGCGTGCCCCGTCGTGTGCGAGCACACGTCCTGGTAGGTCGGATTCTCGAGGTGTCCGCCCTCGTAGCCGACCGCGGTCGCGGTCACGCCCTCGAGCTGGCGGAACGCCGCCTCGACGCCCCAGAAGCAGCCTGCGCCGAACGTTGCCTTCTTCTCCACTACTCCTCCTCCAGTTTCAATGCAGCCGAGTTGATGCAGTAGCGCTGCCCGGTGGGCGCGGGCCCGTCCGGGAAGACGTGGCCAAGGTGGCCGCCGCAGCTCGCGCACATCACCTCGGTGCGAATCATGCCGTGGCTGATGTCGGTCTCTTGGTCGATCGCGTCGTCGCTGGCGGGCGCGTAGAACGCCGGCCAGCCGCAGCCCGAGTCGTACTTCGTGTCGGAGACGAAGAGCTCGGCTCCGCACCCGGAACAGCGATACGTACCGGGTTCGAAGACGTGGTCGTACTCGCCGCTGAATGGCGCCTCCGTCCCCTTCTGCCGCAGCACCTGGAACTGCTCAGACGTCAGTTCCGCTCGCCACTGTTCCTCTGACTTCTTGATCTCTTCCATACTCAATAGTCTTGCGAATCGGCGAGGTGTTACGGCGGAGAACGGCGACGGCCGGAGCCTTCGCCCCGGCCGTCCGTCGTCACGGTCCTGTCTGTTAGGCGCTGGGTCCCCAGTCGGGCATGGTGTCTCCGGACATCCCCGGCGGCGTGCCACGCCACATCCCCGGCGGACCTCCAGGCCCGAAGCCGCCGGGAAAATCGCCGTTGACGAAATCGGTGATGTGCTGTTTCACATTTGCCAGGATCGACTGCTCCTGGTCCTGGGTCAGCCGTCCCTGCGAGACCGCGTCGTCCAGGTGCTTCTTGGCGTCGTCGACAAGGGCCTGAATCAGGCCGTCGACCGACTTGCCCTGATCCTTGGCGACGTCGGCGAGCGACTTTCCGCTCTCGAGCTTCGAGCGCAGGTCCGAGACCGACAGCCCGAGGTAGGACGCCGCGGTATCGAGCCCGCGGAACCCGACCTCGAAGTGCCCCATGGGCGGCCCTCCGAACTGGCCGCGCGGTGGGCCGGTGAAAAAGAGCGGAGCGTCGCCCGAGTCGATCCGGGCCTTGATCGCGTCGCCCTCGTCCTTCGTCAGATTGCCGGCGGCGACAGCGGCGTCGACCCGAGCCTTCAGCGACTCCTTGAGAGCATTGCTGAGGGCGCTCGGCTGGATCCCGAGGCGCTGGGCGGCATCGTTGATGATCGCCTGGTTCTCCTCTTTGGGACTGCCGATCTGTGTCGCTGCGAGCGCCGCGCCGCCGCCCGCGACTGCGAGACCTGCGACCGCGCCGATGACGAGCTTACGGTTGAGGCTCATCGTCTTTCTCCTTCCGGCCGGCTCGCGTCGACGCGGATCAGTCGTGCGAACGGACCTCGCCGCTCCCAGCGTTCGTCGCGGGCGGCGAGCTCGGCGGCGGTCGGGGGAACCGCGCTTGCGCCGGTCAGCGGTTCAGTGCGATACATGGAAGCCTCCTTGCGGTTGGAAATTGCCATGGACGCAGGGAATCACGCTGCGGTGAGAGCGGGCTAAGAGCCCCCTAAGAAGTGCCTAAGACGTGGGCTCCCGGCCGTTCAGGCGCAGGATCATCCGCGTTCCCCCGCCCTCGGCGCGCTCCGCGACGACCTCTCCCCCGTGCGCCTCGGCGACCTGCCTGACAATTGCGAGGCCAAGGCCGGATCCCGGCATTTCGCGCGCCGACCGGGCGCGGTAGAAGCGGTCGAAGACGTAGGGGAGATCCTGCTCGTCGATTCCGGGCCCGTGGTCGCGAACGGTCACGCTGGAATCGTGGACGCCGACCTCCACCTCACCGCCCGGCGGGCTCCACTTGGCCGCGTTGTCGAGCAGGTTTCCGACCGCGCGCTCGATCGTCGCCGGGACGCCGCGAATGAGCGACTCACTGAGGTCGGTCTTGAACTCGACGCCCGGGCTGTTCCGGCGGGCGCGCTCGACGGCGTCCGCGGCGACGAGGTCGAGGCGGACGTCCTGCGCCTCCTCCGGCTGCTGCTCGCCGCGCGCGAGCTCGATCAGCTCGGCGACGATCGCCGTCATCTCGCCGAGCTGCTCGACGACGTCGGACAGCAGGCGCTCGCGCTCGCCCGCGGGCAGCGTCCGCTCGCTCGCAAGCACCTCGATGTTCGTCCGCAGGCTCGTCAGCGGCGTCCGCAACTCGTGCGATGCGTCCTCGACGAGCTGGCGCTGCACGTGGCGCGACTCCTCGAGCGCGGCCAGCATCGTGTTGAAGCTGCCGGCGAGCCGGCTGAGCTCGTCACGTCCCTCGACGTCGATCCGCTCGGAGAGGTCTCCTGTCTCCGCCACCTTCTCGGTCGCCCCGGTCAGGCGACGGACGGGGGCAAGGGTCGCGCGGGAGACTGCCAGCCCGAGCGCGGCCGCGACCGCGACTCCGGCGGCGGCGATCAAGACCAGGAACAGCCGGATGCGCGAGAGCGAGCGGTCGACCTCGGTCAGCGGGCGCGCGACCTGGACCGCAAAGCCTGGGGCGTAGGGGAACGTGAGCACGCGCAGATGCGTGTCGGAGACGTCGGTGTCGGAGAGGTACGGGCCGCTCTTTCCGCCGGCAACCGCGAACACCTTCGGACCGGCGGTCAGCAAACAGTTGGTCTGACCCTGGCCCCGGCAGGTGTGATCGGCCCCGACTAGCTGCACGTACCCGCCGACACCGAAGTCCTCTCCGGGAGCGAAGAACACCCGCTCGATCGGCTCGTGTGAGATCTCGACCTGCCTCGCGCGAAGGGCGTCGTCCACCGATCCGCGCAGCTGTCCGCGGACGACGAAGTAGACGACGACGGACGCAACGACGACCGCGAGCGCGACCGCGGCAGCCGCGACCAGCGTGAGACGCGCGCGAAGACTCACGGCTCTCGCAGCGCGTAGCCGACGCCGCGCACCGTCTGGATCAGCCGCGGCTTCCCGCCCGCCTCGGTCTTCCGCCGCAGATAGCCGATATACACGTCGAGCGAGTTCGACGCGTATCCGAAGTCGTAGCCCCAGACGCGCTCGAAGATGATCGAGCGCGTCAGCACCTGGCGCGGGTTGAGCATGAACAGCTCGAGCAGCGCGAACTCGGTCCGCGTCAGCTCGATCTGCTCGTCGCCGCGCTGAACCTCCCGAGTACCCGGATCGAGCTCGAGATCGGCGAAGCGCATGGCCCCGTCGCCGGTGGTGCGCCGGAGCAGCGCCCGCAGACGTGCGAGCAGCTCCTCGAGCGCGAACGGCTTGGTGACGTAGTCGTCCGCCCCGGCGTCTAGGCCCTCGACCCGGTTCTCGACCGCGTCCCTGGCGGTTAGCATCAGCACGGGCAGGCTTCGCCCTGCGCTGCGAAGGCGCCGGCAGACCTCGATTCCGTCCACGCCGGGCATGAGCACGTCCAAGATGACCGCGTCGGGCTCCGACGCGTCGATCCGTTCCAGCGCCTCCTCGCCACCGGGAGCGAGCTCGATCTCGTAGCCCTCGAGCTCGAGCGCACGGCGAAGGGACTCGCGCACCGCGCGTTCATCGTCGACCACAAGGATCTTCATCGCAGCAATTGTGCGCGATGACTCTATGGCGAGGCTAAGAAAGCGCTAAGGCTTTGAGATCGTGAGGCGAAACGAGCCCGAACCGCTGACCCGCACGCGCAGCGCCCGCTCGCCGCAGACCTCGGCGGAGAGGGACGTGGCCTTGCCGGCCGAGTGCCCGAGCCGCCTCGAGGAGGGCGCGAACAGGTCGAGCCGGAGACTGGCCGAAGCGCGCAGCGTCAGGTTGATCCTGCCGTCGCGCGGCGTCGAGACGATGAAGGTCCGAGCCTTCTTGACCGAGCCCTTTTGGAGCTTGGTCGTGGCCTTGGCCCACGGAGACCTCACGTCCTGCTCGGCCAGCGTCAAGGCTCTCCAGTCGGGATAGAGACTGGTGGTCACGATCTGCCAGGGGGCCTCGACCAGCCCCGCTCTGCGCTCGTTCAGCACGCGATAGGTCTCCGCCCAGCCTTCGCCGGGATTGAGCTGGTAGTGCTCCTCGTCCTCTGCGCCCGGGTAGAACTGGCCGGCTTCCGCCTTCGCGCACACCTGCTCGTACGACGCCCACCGCTTCGGGCCGGTGTCGATCGCCACCCACGGGTTGTTCCGGCGGTGGGCGGCGACGTGATGCCCGTACTCGTGCGTGACCACGGCTTCCGACGAGAGCTCGAAGGAAGGATCCTCAGCCGGTGCGAAGAGCTGGTCCTGCCCGTAGCAGGCGAGCGCCTGCGCGCCGCAGACACGTCCTACCTCGGTGGAGGTCAAGAAGTAGGCAGACAGATGGGAGAGCTCGGAGCCGTGAACGAGGCTGCCGAAGAAGTCCGCCCATTCCTGGGCGGTTGCGGGGTCGCTCGTGGGGAAGATGACCTTCGACAAGTGGATGGAAACCGTCTGTCCGCCGGCGACCGTGTCCAGATAGCTCCACGTTTCCGGGATGCTCGCCGCGACCTTCCTCGAGAACGCCGGCAGCGTCGCGTCGCGAAAGGCCGTGCCGCGCGCGATCTCCGAGAGCCGGGGAGCGTCGAGCCGAGTCGACGCGGGCTGAGCCCCGGCCGCCGCCGATCCAATGACGGCGGCGGCCGCGACAGCGGAAAGGAGGAACCTCACGTCGGGCACGAGCCTCGCATCCTGCCCTAAGAACGGGGTAAGAGAGCTGTAAGAACTGTGTGAAAGAAGAGTCTTAGCGTGTTCTTAGCCGGATTTTCATCAGGTTCTTAGGAACCGTTGCTCTCATCGAGCCCATGAAACCAACACTCCCCTTTGTCGCAGTCCTCGGGGCGGTGCTCGTTCTCGGTGCGGGCGCGGGAGTTGCTGCCTACGCGGCGCTCTCGAACGACGGCACCAAGACCGTCGTCCGCCAGATCACCGTCTCGAACGGCCAGCCGGCAGCTAGCGGGCCGGGCCTCTCGGTCGGCGCGATCTACCGGCGCGCCCACAAGGGCGTCGTCGAGATCACGGTCAGCTCTCAGTTCGGTCAGCAGTCGCAGGGCTCCGGCTTCGTCTACGACGCGAGCGGAGACATCATCACCAACGAGCACGTAGCCGCGGGCGCCTCCAGCATCTCGGTGAGGTTCTCGAACGGCGCGAGCTACGACGCCCGTTTGGTCGGCAGCGACCCCTCGACCGATCTCGCCGTGATCAAGGTGGACGCGCCGCGTTCCGTTGTTTCTCCGCTCACGCTCGGAGACTCGGGTGGGCTTTCCGTCGGTGACAGCGTCGTCGCAATCGGCTCGCCGTTCGGACTCGAGGAGACCGTCACGAGCGGAATCGTTAGTGCGCTTCACCGCCAGATGAGCTCGCCGAACGGCTTCGCGATCAACGACTCGATCCAGACGGATGCCGCGATCAATCACGGCAACTCGGGAGGCCCGCTGCTCAACACACAGGGCCGCGTCGTCGGCGTCAACGCGCAGATCAAGAGCGACTCGGGCGGCAACGAGGGCGTCGGCTTCGCGATCCCGTCGAACACGGTCCGCTCGGTCGTTTCGCAGATCCTCGCAACCGGGAAGGTCGAGCACGCCTATCTCGGAGTCAGGATCGACACGACCGCCCAGGGGGCGCGGATCGGCGCCGTGGTGCCTGGAATGCCGGCAGCTGCCGCCGGCCTACGGAGCGGCGACGTGATCACGGAGATCGCCGGACGGAAGGTCACTTCCGCGCAGGGTTTGCAGGTCGCAATCGCGGCGAAGCACCCCGGAGACACGATCTCGGTCACATACACGCGCGCCGGCCAGAGCCACACCGTCCAGGTCAAGCTCGCGAACCGGCCCTTGCAGCTTCCCTAGCCGCCCCGGCCTGCCCGTTGGTTATCGTCCGCGGCCGTGCGTTCGTACGCCCGCCTGCTCGTCCCGCTCGCCGTGATCGTCGGACTGCTGCTGATCGCGGTCGCAATCGTCTACTGGGTTGAGCCCGCCAAATCGCTGCCCGGGTTCTTCCCGGGCCACGAGGCCCACTCGACCCACCATCACGTCAAGCACGGCATCGCGGCGCTCGTCGTCGGCTTGGCGGTGCTCGTTTTCGCCTGGTTCCAGAGCGGACGCGGTCGCGCGCCGGCACGTCCCTCTTGATCGTCGCCTCGCTCATCTCCTACGGGCAAGCGATCGTGCTCGGACTGCTGCAGGGATTCTCGGAGCTGTTCCCGATCTCGAGCCTCGGCCACAGCGTGATCCTGCCGCGGCTGCTCGGCTGGAACATCCACCAGAACGACAGCTACTTCATCACCTTCCTCGTCGCCACGCACCTCGCGACCGCGCTCGTCCTGCTCGGGTTCTTCTGGCGCGACTGGGTGCGAATCGTCAAGGGGATCGGCCGGAGCCTCCGCGACCGCGGGATCGCCGAGAACGACACCGACGCCAAGCTCGGCTGGCTGCTCGTGATCGGGACGATTCCAGCCGGGCTCCTCGGTTTGCTGCTCGAGCACAAGCTCCGCCACGTGTTCGCGTCACCACGCTCCGCGGCGATTTTCCTGATCCTGAACGGCTTCCTGCTCGCCGGCGCCGAGGTGCTACGGCGTCGCGCTGCGCAGGTGGAGAAGGACGACGACGCCCGCATTGCCCGTCAGGTGGGTTGGCTCGGCGCCTTCGGCATCGGAGCCGCACAGGCGCTCGCGCTCATCCCGGGCTTCTCGCGCTCGGGAGCGACCATGGGCGGCGGTCTGCTCGTCGGGCTTTCGAACAAGGACGCAGCCCGGTTCGCGTTCCTGCTGGCGACGCCGATCATCGGCGCCGCCGCCGTGCTCAAGCTGCCGGAGCTGTTCGGGCACCAGGGAGACGGCGTGCGCGGCCAGGCGCTCGTCGGCGCCCTGTTCTCCGCGCTCACCGCCTACCTGGCGGTCCGGTTCCTGATGCGCTTCTTCGAGACGAACACGCTGATCCCGTTCGCCGTCTACTGCTGTCTCGCGGGGCTCGGCGCGACGCTGTACTTCGCTATTTGACGGTGAAGGATCCCTTCATCAGCGTGGGGTGCACCGAGCAGTAGTACGTGTACTTCCCCTTCTTCAGCGTGACCGAGACGGTCTTGTTGCCGACGAAGCCGACGCCGGTCAGGTGCTTGTTCATGCCGGGGCCCTTCAACGAAAAGTCGTGGGCGTTCGACTTGTCGGCGATCTTGAACTTGTACTTGCCTGCCGTGAGCTTCGTGACCTTCACGCCGCCCTTGGTCAGCTTGATCGTGAAGGCGGGGCCGACGGTGCCGTTGAGCGTGGTCACAGCCGGGCGGCTCAGCGCTGTGGACGCGATCGCAAGAGAGGCGGCGACCACGACGAGGCCGGCGAGGAGTGTTCGGAACATGATGCTCCTTTGTCGAAGGGGTTACAGCGATCTTACGACGGCGCGGACGCCGCGGATTAAACGAGAAGGGGCCCGGCGGTACCGGGCCCCTTCCGTCAGACAGTCTTGAAGCAGCCCATGGCGGGAGCGCGGAGCCTGGATACGGGTTGAGATCGGAAACTGCAGGCAGCATCTAGCGGCGTGTTTCAGGCGGAGCTGTGCCGTCCCACGAACGCGACCACTCGTGCCCAGGCGTCGTCGGACGCCTCCGCGAACTCCGCTTGCCGCCGGTCGAAGAAGCTGTGCGGAGCGCCGTCATACGTGACGATCTCGTGCTCCACCCCCGCCTCGGATAGGGCCTGCTCGAAGGCGGCGTTGTGCTCGGCCGTGATGTTCTGGTCCGCACCGGCCTGCAGCGCCAGAATCGGCGCGTCGATCTCCGCTGCAAGGCTCGCCGGGCCCGGCGAGCCGTCCCGGTCGCCGGAAGAGCCGTAGAAGCCGACGGCGCCCGCCAACCCGTGTCCGGAGGCGGCCGCGAGCCAGGACTGGCGCCCGCCGAAACAGAAGCCGACCGTGAACACGGACCGGCAGCCGCGCGCACGGAGGTGCTCGACGGCGGCAGCGACGTCCGCTTGGACGCCCGCCGTGGTCGTCTGCTGGACGTGTCCCATGTAGTCGAAGTCGTCGTCCCGTTTCCCGACGCCGGCCGTCCGGCCGAAGTAGTCGATCGCGACGGCCGTGATCCCTCGCTCTGCGAACCGCAGCGCGAGCTCTTCGTAGAAGCTGTAGAGACCCCGGACGTCGGGAAGGATCACGACGCAGGCAGCGCCGGGCTCGTCCAGGATCGCCTCGAAGGCGGCCAGACGATTACCGTCGCGAGCCTCGAGGACCAGGTCTTCGTGAGAGACCGCCGCGCCGGCGATGACGGGGATCGGCGGAACCGAGTCGAGCTCGAAGCACACGGCGGCACGATAGCCGCCGTGTGCTGCGAGGATCAGGCCGCCCGGGCGAGATCGAGCTCGGCCGCGAGGGTCCGCATCGCGGCCCCCTCGAGCTGGCGCACGCGCTCGCGCGTGAGCCCGAGCTCCTTGCCGATCGTCTCGAGCGAAGCCGACTCGCCGTCGAAGCCGAAGCGGAGCTCGAGAATCCGGCGCTCGCGCTCCGGCAGGCGCTGGAGCGCCCGCCGCACCTCGAGCCGCTGCACGGCGTCCGAGGCCTCCTCGGCCGGGTCGCTGGCGGACGGATCGCCGAACAGGTCGCCGAGCTCGCCGCCGTCGGCCTCGTTGCCGATGCCCTGGTTCAGGGACACGGGCGCGTCGGCCGCGTCGAGCGCCTCCTCGACGTGCCGGAGCTCGAGGCCGGAAGCCTCCGCCAGCTCCTCGCGCGTCGCGGATCGTCCGAGCTTCGTCTCGAGCCGCGTGGCCGCCCGCGACAGCTTCAGCCGCCGCTCGTGGACGTGCGTGGGCACGCGGATCGTGGTCGACTGGTTCGAGACGGCCCGCTGGCATGCCTGGCGGATCCACCACGTCGCATACGTGGAGAACTTGTAGCCGCGCCGCCAGTCGAACTTCTCGACGGCGCGGTTGAGGCCGATCACGCCCTCCTGGACGAGGTCGCCCAGAGGCAGGCCATGGCCCTGATAGCGCTTCGCGATCGAGATCACGAGGCGGAGATTCGAGTTGATCATCCGCTCCTTCGCGGCCCGGTCGCCACGCTCGACGCGCTTCGACAGCTCGACCTCCTCGGCCGCGGTGAGCAGCGGAAAGCGCCCGGCGTCGCGCATGAGCAGTCCCAGCGAATCGGTGGGGACGTGGGAGTGCACGGCCGCAGGGCGTGCCTCGGGTGCGACGATCTCGACGTCTCGCTCCTCGAGCTCGACACGCAGCGCCGCGACCTCCTCCTCACCGAGGTCGTGCTCGATCGCGAACGCCTCGAGGGCGCTCTCCTCGATTGTCCCGCGCTCCTCGACCTCGTCGAGAAACTCGGGGACGGGCAGGTCAACGAAAACGTTCAGTTCAGTCACTTCCTTCCTTCGATCGTGCGGCGGCGACGCCTTGCTTCGCGCGGTCGCCAGGCCGCACACATAAGAACGCTCGCAGCGGCTCGATTATTCCGCCGGCTGCAGGAGCAACAAAGAAATAATTGCAGATTTGGAGGGCTTCGTCGAGCCCGAACCTCAGCGGGCCTTGCGAATCGCGTCGATCAGGCCCACTTCCCCATCTTCGAGCGGCCCGCGATGTTCAGCTTCCGAGCCGTCTCGTAGAGCTGCTCCCGGTCCGATCCTCGAGCGCGCGACCCGGGCGGCCACCGCGCTGCCGTCCGCGTGCAGCCTGCTGACCAAGCTCGCGGCGGGTGCTCTTCGGAAGGATCGCGATCGTCCGCTTGCTCTTGGCGGCCCGCTGGGCCTTCTTGACGTTGCTCTTCGCCGGCTGGACCTGCTTCCTGGTTGCCATTTCCTTACCCCCGCCGCCGGTACCCGTCGGGTAGTGCCCGCAAACCGAAGCCGTCTGCGCTTCACTATCGGACCACGTGACCGTCGAGCCTCGCTCGCTTCCGATGTCCGAATCCACGCGGACCGTCCTCCCCTGGCGGGTGCCGTCGCGCTTGCTGCTCGCTCCGCTGTACAGGCTCTACACGAATCGCCTCCGGCACGAGGTACAGGGCCTGCCGCTCCCTGACCACGTGGCCGTCATCCTCGACGGGAACCGGCGCTGGGCGAGCATCGTCGGGCTGCGCGAGCCGGCGGAGGGCCATCGCGCGGGCGCCGACAAGCTCGACGAGCTCCTGGACTGGTGCGTCCGGCTCGGGATCGGACAGGTGACGGTGTGGGCGCTCTCGAACGAGAACCTCACGCGCCCCAGGAAAGAGCTCGAGGGCCTGCTGGAGGTGGTCGCGCGCAAGCTGGAGTTCCTGGCCGAGCTGCACGGACGGCAGTCCGTCCGGATCCGCGTCTACGGCCGTGTCGACGACCTCCCCGAGCCGCTTCGGCAATCGATCCGCGCCGCGGAGGAAGCGACAGCCGGAAACGACGGCCTCCGGCTCAACATCGCCCTCGGATACAGCGGCCGCGACGAGCTCGTCGACGCGGCGCGCGCGCTGGTCGACCGGCTGGCCACGGAGGGCCTCGGCCCGCAGGAGATGGCCGAGCGGATCACGGCGGAGGCCCTGGCCGGGCATCTCTACACCGCCGGCGAGCCGGACCCCGACCTAATCATCCGCACGAGCGGCGAGGTCCGGCTGAGCGGCTTCCTCCCCTGGCAGGGTGCGCACAGCGAGCTCTACTTCACGGACGTCTACTGGCCCGAGCTGCGCGAGCTGGACTTCCTCCGCGCACTGCGGACGTACCAGCATCGCCGGCGCCGGTTCGGTCGCTGAGCTGTTCGTCATGTACCTCGACAACCACCACGACGACGGCCGCCTGGCGATCTGGTGCGCGGCCCCGACGGGATGCAGGCGGCTCTCGTCGAGGCCGACCCTGAGCCCTTCTTCGTCCCGCCCTACGTCGGGTACCGCGGCTGGCTCGGTATGCGCCCGACCGTCCCTTCGAGTGGGACGAGCTCGCCGGGATCGTCGAGGACGCCTACCTGACCGTTGCGCCCAAGCACCTCGCCGAGGCGCTCAGCACTGAGACGGGCGCTGGCCCGGGATCGGCCCGAGCTTGAGCCCGTAGCGCTTCCCGAAGCTGTGGAGCTTTCCGCGGTAGATCGTCATGTCGGCGTAGTTCCAGTCCCCGTGGGTCTGGCAGCGCCAGGGCTTGTAGAGCTCGTGGTGGTACGGGCTCGTCAGGCTCTCGTTGTGGCCGATCACGTTCTTCAGCTTGACCTGGAACTTCTGCATCAGCCACAGCGTCAGCTTCAGCGACGAGGACATCTGGCGCGAGTTCGCGAGGATCTGGCCGTCGCTCGTCCCCACGTGCTCGATCCCGATCGCTGTGTAGTTGAGCCCGACTGTGTGCCGGCACATGATGCTCGTGCGGACGAGTTGGTAGATCGTCCCGTCCGAGTCGATCACAAAGTGCGCGCAGATGCCAGGGCGTTCATGCAGCTCGGGGTCGGGCGCGTCCGAGGAGAAGTAGTTGAACACGGACGAGAACGAGCTCGTGCCGGTGTAATGCTCGACGATCACGTGCGGGTGGACTAGCTGCCAGCGGTTGATGCCGTAGTGCTTTCTCGCGTAGGCGGCCATCTCCGTCCTCCGTTTGGCCGGGAAGGGAATCGGCTTCCAGACGATGTGCGGCCGCGGAACGGTCGCCGACGGCGCCGCCAAGCCGGCGGCGGCCAGGACGAGTGCGAGCCCGAGGGCGAGGAGGAGGCGCTTCCGCAAGCGACCTAGCTTAGACACACGCGTCGGCCGGACCGATTTGTGAGGAAATTGTTCGGGTAGTCACGTCGGCACCTGATCTGTGGAACCATCGGACCGATGCGAGTACCTCGATTCGGAGTGGCCATGATGGCTCTCCTGGTTGTCATCTCGACGGGTATAAGCCCAGGTGTCGCCGGGGCCGCTCATCCGCGTGGGGCGAATGTCGCAGTGAACCTGATCGGGCCTGACCTCATCGTTGGCGGGAGGGCCTCGTACCGCCTACTCGTCACAAACACAGGCTCGCGGAAGGCGACCGAGGTGACGGCTTTTCTCTCGCTTCCCCCGGGCGTCGAGCTCGCACCCTCCGCGAACCAGCTTTGCCGGGCGACGAGTGCAGGCGCCCGCTGCAGCCTTGGAGGTCTCTCGCCGGGCCATTACAAGAACACGCCGCTGACGCTTTCGGCCACGAACGACGTGATCGGCCACGTCATGGTGAGCGTACTCGCACGGCAGCTAGACCCCGATCTCTCGAACAACCTGATCGTGCTGCCAATGATGGCCCAAGCCGGCCCAGCGCTGGCCGATATCGCGGTGGCGATGGGCCCCGGCGACCACTACGGACTCCCAATGGGTCAAGTGACGATTACCAACAGAGGCCCTGGGCCGGCGATTCGTGTTCTGGTCGACTACCGGTTGCCGTTGGGAGCGACGATCAAAGGCGGCTCGACGACAACGAGCACGAACTGCAGCACCGAACTGCGAGATGACAACCCCATGTACACCATGTCCTCCTCGACCGAATTCCAGTTCTGCATAGCGCGGATCGAGCCGAACGAGAGCGAGAAGTTCCTGATCGGCTTGGTCCTACCGGATTCCGCCAGCTGGTCCGCGGTCGCAACCCCGGCGACGCCGGACCCCGATCTCAGCAACAACACCGCGCAGGGAACCGTCGGCTAGCTTCACGAGGTGGCCGTCGAGCGCACGCTCACGCAGCGCGAGCTGAACCGCGCGCTGCTCGCGCGCCAGCTGCTCCTCGAGCGCGCCGATCTCCCTCTCCCCCGCGCGCTCGAGCGGATCGGCGGAATCCAGGCGCAGTACGCGCCCTCGATGTACATCGGGCTCTGGTCGCGCCTGGAGGGCTTCGAGCGCGACAAGCTGACGAGAGCGCTCGAGCGCCGGAGCGTCGTCCAGGGGACGCTCATGCGCACGACGATCCACCTCGTCTCCGCCCAGGACTACTGGCCCTTCGCGCTCGCGATCCGGCAGGCCAGGCGCGCGCACTGGCTCAAGAACCATCGCGACGTGGACGACGCCGCGATGGCCGCCGCCGCGAAGCGGTTGCGCCGGGCGATCGCCGGCAGATCCCTGCGCGCCGCCGAGATCGAGGAATTGCTCGGCTGGCAGCACGGGATCAGCGTCGGGCTCTGGCACGAGCTCGTGCGCGTGCCGCCGTCGGGGACCTGGGAGCGCCGCCGGGCCGACCTGCTCGCGGCGGCCGAGGACTGGATCGGGCCTCTGGACGGCACCCCTGCGGAGGCGCTCGACCTGCTGGTGAGGCGCTACCTCGCCGGCTTCGGCCCGGCCACGCGAAAGGACATCGCCGGCTGGGCCGGGCTTCCGGTCGGCGAGATCGCGCCGGCGCTCGACCGGCTCCGCCTGCGCCGTTTCCGGTCGGAGAGCGGCGAGCTGCTGCTCGACCTGCCCCGCGCCCCGCTCCCGGATCCGGAAACCCCTGCGCCCGTCCGGTTCCTACCGGTCTGGGACGCGACGCTGCTCGTGCACACGCGCCGGACGGGAATCCTCCCCGAGCGCCACCGCCCGCGAATCTTCAACACGAAGACGCCCCACTCGGTGAACACCTTCCTCGTCGACGGAGCCGTGGCCGGAACGTGGAAGCACGAGCGCGGCGGCATCCAGATCGAGCCGTTCGAGCGCCTCGACCGCGCGGTTCAGAAGCAAGCACACGAGGAGGCGGAACGCCTCAGGAGCATGTTTACGGATCCACAGACAGGCAATTAGGATCCCAGAACAGCCTGATCTTGCAAATTTGGGCCAATTATTCTATACTTCGGATCCGAAATCCGAGGAGAGGGGATCCGAGATGAACCGCATCATCGCGAAGCTCCTGAACAAGTCGGGACAATCATCACGCAGCGAACAGCCGCGCCGGTCGAGCTACATCGTCACCCGCGCGGAGCTGGCGCCGTGCACCTGCCCGGACTTCTGCGAACGCGACCACGAGAACGACTGAAGCCGCGTTGACAGTCGCAACCCGAATGAAGACCGCACCGGCGGTCGAGGGAGCCGAGCACGTCCTCAGCCCCGAGGCGCTCGGCTTCGTCGGCGAGCTCCACCGGCGCTTCGACGGCCGCCGCCTCCGGCTGCTCGCCGCGCGCGCAGGGCGCCAGGAGCGCCTCGACGCGGGTGAGCTCCCCGACTTCCTCCCCGAGACGCGCGAGGTTCGCGAGAGCGACTGGACGATCGCCCCGGTCCCGGCCGACCTGCTCGACCGTCGCGTCGAGATCACCGGCCCCACCGACAGGAAGATGGTGATCAACGCGCTCAACTCGGGCGCCCGCGTGTTCATGGCCGACTTCGAGGATGCGAACTCCCCGACGTGGCAGAACATGGTCGAGGGGCAGGCGAACCTGATCGAGGCGATCGACCGCACGCTCGAGCTCGACACGCCGGAGGGCAAGCAGTACCGCCTGAACGAAGAGATCGCGACCCTGCTCGTCCGGCCGCGCGGCCTCCACCTCCCCGAGAAGCACGTGCAGGTCGGCGGCAGCCTCGTCGCCGGCTCGTTCTTCGACTTCGGCCTCTACCTCTTCCACAACGGGCGACGACTGCTCGACCGCAGCACGGGCCCCTACCTCTACCTCCCCAAGCTGGAGAGCCGCCTCGAGGCCCGGCTCTGGAACGACGTCTTCACCTTCACCGAGGAGGCGCTCGAGCTGCCGCACGGCTCGATCAAGGCAACCGTCCTGATCGAGACGATCCTGGCCGCATTCGAGATGGACGAGATCATCTATGAGCTGCGCGATCACGCCGCCGGGCTCAACGCGGGGCGCTGGGACTACCTCTTCAGCGTGATCAAGAAGTTCCGGACGCGGCCCGAGTTCGTGCTCCCCGACCGCAACCAGGTGACGATGACGGCGCCGTTCATGCGCGCCTACGCGACGCTGCTGGTGAAGACGTGCCACCGCCGCGGCGCGCATGCGATGGGCGGGATGGCCGCGTTCATCCCCAGCCGGCGGGATCCGGAGCTGAACGAGCGGGCGCTCGCGAAGGTCCGCGAGGACAAGGTGCGCGAGGCGAGCGACGGCTTCGACGGCACCTGGGTCGCCCACCCCGACCTCGTCCCGGTCGCACTGGCCGAGTTCGACCGGCCGAACCAGCTCGACCGTCAGCGCGACGACGTCCACGTCGACGCCGCCGATCTCCTCGACGTCGCCTCGACACCGGGCGACGTGACAGAGGAGGGCCTGCGCAACGACACGAGCGTCGGCCTGCTGTACATCTCCTCCTGGCTGAACGGCGTCGGCGCGGCGGCGATCTTCAACCTGATGGAGGACGCGGCGACCGCAGAGATCGCGCGATCGCAGGTGTGGCAGTGGATCCGCCACGGCCGCTTCGAGCGCAACCACGTGTCCCAGGTCATCCGCGAGGAAGCCGGCGACGGTGTGACCACCGAGGCGCGCGAGCTGTTCGAGCGGGTCTCGCTCGGAGACGACTTCATCGAGTTCCTGACGCTACCGGCCTACGACCACCTGGACTGAGGAGGGAGCATGAGTCACAACGGGAAGCCGCAGGACGATTCGCGCTGGCAAGGCATCGACCGCGTCTACACGCCCGAGGACGTCGCTCGCCTGCGCGGAACGGTCACCGTCGAGCACACGCTCGCGCGGCTCGGCGCCGAAAGGCTCTGGGCGCTCCTCGCCGAGCGCGAGCACGTGCCGACGCTCGGGGCGCTTACGGGCGGCCAGGCGGTGCAGATGGTCAAGGCCGGGCTGGAGGCGATCTACGTCAGCGGCTGGCAGGTCGCGGCCGACGCCAACCTCGCCGGCGCGACCTATCCCGACCAGAGCCTGTATCCGGTCAACAGCGTGCCGGCGCTCGTGCGGCGGCTGAACAACGCGCTCCTGCGGGCGGACCAGATCCACGCCGCCGAGGGCGACACCTCGACCCACTGGCTCGCGCCGATTGTCGCCGACGCCGAGGCCGGCTTCGGCGGCCCGTTGAACGCCTACGAGCTGATGAAGGCGATGATCGAGGCGGGCGCCGCCGGCGTCCACTTCGAGGACCAGCTGGCCTCCGAGAAGAAGTGCGGACACCTCGGCGGCAAGGTGCTCGTCCCGACCGGCCAGTTCGTCCGCACGCTGAACGCGGCCCGGCTCGCCGCCGACGTCTGCGGAGTCCCAACCGTGCTGATCGCGAGGACGGACGCCCTGAGCGCGACGCTGCTGACGAGCGACGCCGACCCCGCTGACGCGGAGTTCCTGACCGGCGAGCGCACCCCGGAGGGCTTCTTCCGCGTCCGTGACGGGATGGAGCCGGTGGTCGCACGCTCGCTCGCCTACGCCCCCTACGCCGACATTCTCTGGTTCGAGACCTCGACCCCCGATCTGGAGGAGGCGCGCACGTTCGCGGAGGCGATCCACGACGAGTTCCCAAGCAAGCTGCTCGGGTACAACTGCTCGCCCTCGTTCAACTGGCGCTCCCACCTCGACGACGCGACGATCGCGAGCTTCCAGCGCCAGCTCGGCGAGATGGGTTACAAGTTCCAGTTCGTGACCCTCGCCGGCTTCCACGCTCTCAATGCGGGCATGTTCGAGCTCGCCAGCGGCTACGCGGCCGAGGGGATGAGCGCCTACGTCCGGCTGCAGGAGCGCGAGTTCGAGCTCGAGGAAGCCGGCTATTCGGCGGTGCGCCACCAGCGCGAGGCGGGAGCGGGCTATTTCGACCTGGTCACGTCCGCGGTGAGCGGCGGCGAGAGCTCGACTCTCGCGCTGCACGGCTCGACCGAGGCGGCCCAATTTCGGCGCTGACGGCGAACGGCGACGCGCACGGCACCAAGGCCGACGAAATCGCGCTCGCCCTCGAGGACGCGATCGTCTCGGGCGAGATCCCGCCGGGAACCGTGCTCCGCCAGGAGCAGCTGTCGGAGCAGTTCGACGTCAGCCGGACGCCCGTGCGCGAGGCTCTACGCCGACTGGCCGCGACGGGGCTCGTCTCGTTCGTGCCGAACCGGGGCGTCCGCGTCCGTGAGATCTCCCGCGGGGAGCTGCGCGAGGCGTTCCTGATCCGCGCCGAGCTCGAGGCGCTTGCGACCGAGCTCGCCACTCCCCGGATGACTGCCGACGACCTGGTCGCCCTCGAGCAGGTGGAGCTGCGCTTCGCCGAGCTGACCGCCGCGCTGCTCGATCGCAGCCGGGGCGAGACCGAGCGCTTCAGGCTGACGGGCGAATGGATGCGGGCGAACTACGCCTTTCACGACGTCATCTACGCGGCGGCGGGCGCGCCGATGGTTGCCCGGGCGGCCAAGAGCGCGCGGCGGACCTTCCTGAGCCAGTGGCGGCCGGGCGGGCCCGAGATCGACGAGCTGTACGAGCAGAATGTCCGCCAGCATCGTGCGATCCGCGACGCGATCGCGGCGGGCAGCGCCGCGGGGGCGCGCGCCGTCGCGCACGAGCACGTCCTCCACTCCTGCCGCATGCTCGAGCTGATTCTCGACCACGTGACTGCTTCTTAGACGACGAGATCGCCTGCTAACTGCGGGAAAATCGAAGTAAGATCGCCGCGTGTCGGCTCGAACGCCTGAATCCGAGCTCGGGCCTTCGTCCGATCTCGAAACGCTTCAACAAGAGCTCGAGGCCTTCAAAGGCCGCAAATCGGCGCTCGCCAAGCTGATCGAACGCGAGCGAAAGCTCCGTAATCAGGCTGGACAGATCGGCTCCCGGGACCGGGAGCTTTCGGCGGCCCGCCAGGAGCTGCATCAGCACGAACGCGGCCTCACCGACGAGCTCGAGGCACTCGTCGTCGAGCAGCTCGCCCTGGTCGAGCAACAGGAACGACGTGCACAGAACCTCATTGCTGTGCTGAAGGAGCGGAGCACGATGCTCGTCCAGCGCGAAGACGCGATCGCAGCCGCGGAAAAGCGGCTGAGCAGCGCCCTCGACGAAGTCGGACGGCGAGAGGCCGCTGCCGGCGCCCGAGCAGAAGAGCTGGAGGCGAGGGAACGCCGCCTCGTCCAGAGCTCGGAACAGGTCGGCGAGGATGCCCGCAGAATCGCTGCCGAGCGTGCCGCGCTCGAGGAGCGCACGAAGCGGATCTCGGAGCGCGAGTCCGAGCTCGCAGCCCGGCACGAGGCCTTCAGCGAGCAGAAGCAGGCCCTCGCCCAGACGGCAGAGCAGCAGGCCGAGGCGGCCGCGGCCCGTGAAGGCCGGTTGAGCGAGCGCGAGCAGGAGGCGGGCACGCTCCTGGCCGAGGCACGCGCCCGGATCGAGCGCGAGCAGCTTGCGCTTCGAGCTGGTGCGCAAGCGCGAGGCCGAGCTGGCCAGGGAAGCAAAGGAGCTGAGCGCACGGGCCGCTTCGCTCGAGTCCGAGCGCCTGGCGCTCGACGCCGCCGAGCGGGAACGGGCCGCACGGGCATCGCGGCTCGAGCAGCAGGAGCGCACGCTGCGCGAGCGCGAGCAGCGGCTGTCCGGCCTGCAGGCCGAGCTGGAGACGGCCGCGGCCGAGCGCAAGCGCGAGCGGGAGTCGCTCGAGCAGCGGGCCCAGCAGCTGAACGAGGCCGAGAGCGGGATGCGCGCGGGCGAGCTGCAGGCGCATGCCTCGCGGCTCGAGCAGCAGGAGCGCACGCTGCGCGAGCGCGAGCAGCGCGAGCAAGAGGTGCAGGCCAAGGCGCTGGCGGAGGCCGAGGCGCAACGGGCGGCGCTCGCGGAGCGGGAGCGGAAGCTGGCCGAGCTCGAGCCCGTCCTGCGCTCGACGCAGGAGTCGCTGGCCGCGGACAAGCGCAGGCTCGAGCAGCAGGCGCAGGCGCTCGCCCAGACGGCCGAGCAGCAGGCCGAGGCGGCCGCGGCCCGCGAGCGCCGGTTGAGCGAGCGCGACCAGGAGGCGGGCACGCTCCTGGCCGAGGCACGCGCCCGGATCGAGCGCGAGCAGCTTGCGCTCGGCGAGCGGGAGCAGCGGCTGGCCGCCGGCGAGACGGCCATGGCGGCCGAGCAAGCGTCGTTCGCCTCGCTTGCCCAGGAGGCAAAGAGCGAGCTCGAGCTAGTCCGCAGGCGCGAGGCCGAGCTAGTCAAGGAAGCAAAGGAGCACGCCGCACGCGCCTCCCGGCTCGAGCAGCGGGAGCGCACGCTGCGCGAGCGCGAGCAGCGCGAGCAAGAGGCGCGGGCCAAGGCGCTGGCGGAGGTCGAGGTGCAACGGGCAGCGCTCGCGGAGCGGGAGCGAAAGCTGGCCGAGCTCGAGCCCGTGGTACGCTCGACGCAGGAGTCGCTGGCCGCGGACAAACGCAAGCTCGAGCGGCAGGAAGCCGCGCTCGTCGATCACCGGCAGCAGCTCGAGCGCGAGCAACAGGCGCAGGCCAAGGCGCTGGCCGAGCTGGAAAAGAAGTCGACGGAGCTGAACGCGCGGCGGGCATCGCTCGAGAAGAGGGAGCTGGCTTTGGAGCGGCGCGCAAAGGAAGCGGCCGAAGAGCACGAAAGGCTCAAGAGAGAGCTCGCCGAACGAGCGAGGCGTCTGGAGCCAAGCAGTCCCCCGGCCGGGCCAAGGTCGCACGACGGGCAGCCGCTCGACGTTGCGCTCGGCGACCGCGCCGCCGCAGCCGGCCAGTCCGCCGTCCCGCGCGCAACCGGATCGTGGAGCGTCGGCAAGCTGGAACGCCTGATCCGAGAGCATCGGGACGAATTCCCCGACCGGCACGACGAGTGGCAGGCGTATCTCTTCTACCTCCGCGACTACGCCGACGTTTCAGGGCGGCTGCCCCAGTCGTTCGATTCGCTCCTCGCTGAAGTGTTCGATCCAATCGCGTAGGGTCGCCCCGATGGCTGCGACGGGGCTGACCACGCGCCGCGAGTTCCTCGAGCGCAGCGCCGCGGCGGCCGCTCTGCTGGCGCTGCCGTGGGCCGCGGGCTGCGCGGGCGGGAGCGACGACCGGATCGTCGGCGCCGCGATCCATCCCACAATCGGGATCGGGCGGGTCGGCAACAGCACGGAATCGTTCTTCTTCGGCCCCGAGGTTCCCGGAGCCCTTCCCCGCGCCCCGGGTGGGTTCAAGGACCGGCACGGGGCCGTTGCGCGGCAGGCGGCCCGCTTCCGCGTCTACGGGCTCGATGCGGCCGGACGGCCCGTGCGGGAGCTGACGGCTCAAGAGGCCGAGATCGCCTGGCACGTGAACGTCGCCAACAGCAAGGCCGCCTGGTACGACTTCGACACCGCCTTCGATCTCCCGGATTCGGAGCCCGCTCCGATGCGGAACGCCGGCAAGCCGCGAGCCCGGCTCGTCGTCGCACCGGGAGAGCGAACGGTGCAAGGGGCCGCGGCCCGGCCCGTCGCTCTCGACGGCGGCTCGTTCCTCGGGCAGGAGATCGGCCTCGGCGAGCTGATGACCGACGAGGAGGGGCGTCTCGTCGTCCTCCCGGGTGCCGGACGCGCCTACTCGAACGGAGCGCATGCGCTGACCTCTTTTGCGGGCAACGACGGCTGGACGGATGATGTCTGCGACGGAGTGGTTCGAGCGACGGTGAAGATCGGCGGCCGCACGGTCGAAGCCGAGCCGGCCTGGGTTCTGATCACGCCCCCGAACTACGGCCCGGGACTGGCGACCGGCCTGGTGACGCTCTACGACGCCGTCCGCTCGATGTTCGTCGACTCCGGCCAGCTCGACGCCGGCGCCGTGAGCTTCGCCGACGACATCTTCCCGATCTTCGCCCGCATGACCGACATGCAATGGGTCAACGAGGGCTTCCTCGCGAGCAACGGGTTCGGCAGCCGGGAGGACTGGCTGGCGACGGAGAACGTCGGACGGCTGGCCGATCGGTCGAGCGGCGGCAGCGCCTTCCGCCACGCGATCTTCAAGCGCTTCCGCAACCCCACCTACCTGACCGACCAACCGGGCGCGGTCCCGGACATGTACGGCGACCACGTGAACATCCCCCAGCAGAACATCAGGCAGTGGCTCACCGTCACCCGGCTCCAGTACGCCCAGCTCGGCGCCTGGGCGGACGGCCGCTTCACCGACGATCGCGACCGCGCCGTGCAGGTTCCGGGCACGCTCGGCGAGCTGCCGGTGGACGAGCAGCCGGCGGCGCTCGATCGCGCCGCGATGGAGTCATGTCTCGGCGGGGCGTTCCATCCGGGAATCGAGGCGCCCTGGACGCTGCGGATCGCCTCGCTGTGGGAGCGGCCCTTCCGTCTGCGGGTTCGCTCGACGAGTCCCGAGCTCGGCGACTGGGGCCCCAAGCTCACGCGCGACATCCTGTTCGCGAAGCACGGGCCGCTGCAGGGCTCGGCTCCCGGCGACCTCACCTGCTGGCTGGGCGTGCCATGGCACAACGACGCGGCCAGCTGCCGCTCGGGCTACCAGCGGCGGATCTCGACGGTGCTGCCGACGTTCTGGCCGGCCCGGATCCCCAACCAGGTGCTGAGGGAGGCCGACTACCGGATCGTGATGGACCGCAACCGGCCGCTCGAGGAGCGATCGGCGGCGTTCCGCCGGCGGCACGACTGGGAGCGGTTCATCGCCCGGCCGACGCGCCCGCCGACCCTGAAGCTGATGATCACCGAGTGGCCGCGGCTGGGCATGGTCGCGGAGCGTCCCGGGCCGGGCGACCCCCACTTCCCCTCGACGTTCAAGGTCGAGTCCTACGTCGGCTTCGAGCACGAGCCCAAGCACGAGTACGGGCCCGACCTGTGGGTTCCCCAAGACTAGTCGTCGTCGGCGGCGGGCCGGCCGGCGCGGCCGCGGCGGCGGCCGCCCGCGACGCGGGGCTCGACGTCCGGCTCTGCTCGGCCGGCCCGCCGAGCCGGATGCGGCCGGGAGAGAGCCTTCCGCCTGGGTGCGATCAGCTTCTAGAGGAGATCTTCGGGCCCGGTGGCTTCAGGCCGGAAGACCACCGCCCGGCTTACGGCAATCGCAGCGCCTGGGGTAGCGGCGACCTCGAGAGCGCGGACTTCATCTTCAACCCGTTCGGGGCGGGTTGGCACCTTGACCGCCCGGCGTTCGACGCCACGCTCGTCGAAGCGCTACGGCGACGAGGTGTCCACGTCGTCGAAGAAACGGCCCCACGCCGGATCTCCGCTCCCTTCGTGATCGACGCAACCGGGCGCCCTGCGCGGATCGCGCGTTCCCGTGGAGCCCGGCGCCGGCGGCTCGACCGCCTCGTGGCGGTGATCTCCATGTTCCGGACGGCCGAAGAAAGCGACTCGACGACGACCGTGGTCGCCGCGGAGAACGGCTGGTGGTACACGACACCGCTCCCCGGCCGGCGCCGGATCGCAGCATTCCTGACCGATGCCGATCTGCTCCCGCCGCCGGCTCCGCCTCCGCAGCTGGCGCTCTCGGGCTGTGCACAGGCCGGTGAGCCGTTCGTCACCGATGCGGCCACGAGCCATCTCGATGCGATCGCCGGACCTGGATGGCTGGCGGTGGGAGACGCGGCCGTCGCCTTCGACCCGCTCTCGTCGCAGGGGATCGTCACCGCCCTGCTGATGGGGCGAGAGGCGGGCCGCGTCGCCGCGGGGACAGTCCCTTCCGAGCACTACGTCGAGCGTTATGACGAGCTCCTGGACGAGCACCTCGCTCTGAGAGCCGCGTACTACGCGGAGGAGACGCGGTGGCCCCACTCCCCGTTCTGGGCTCGCCGTCAGGGCAGCGAGGACGGAACGAGGTCGTTCGCAAGCGCCTCCGACTTTGCCCTTTAGCCAGTGACGTGCATGACGACGACCGTGCTGAACGAAGTTCCGTCAGCCTGGAAGGCGTAGCAGCCGGGAGAGCGGAACAGGGTGCCGGCCGCCCAGAACCGATATGCGCCCTTCGGGTGGACGCTTCGCCCGGCCGGCCAGCGGAGCTCCTTCAGATGCTGTCCGTAGCCGACCGCAAAGCGGACCGGGCCGACCTCGTCTATTCGTTGCCCGCGAATTAGGACACGGCCTTGGTAGCGCCAGCGGACGGCCCATGGGGTCTTCTGCCCGCGCCAGCCGAGTGCGTCGGTCTGCGACTGAGAGATGTCGATGATGCCCACAGGGGCATGTCCGACTCCGATCAGGAACGCAGGTCCACGGCCGTTCAAGGTTTGCCCGTTCCAGGCGGGTACGACTCTGCCTCTGCTGACCGGGCATGCCACCCCCGCTGCTAGTGACGGCAGATGCAGCGGGCGATGTAGCTTGGCCCAAGGATCAAGCGCCGGCCACGCGGCAGGACCCGCCGCCGGCTTTCCAACGACCGTTAGCGCCGCCACCGCTACGAGCGCGCCGAAGCTGAGACCCCGTAGCCGCACCGCTAGCCCTTGTAGCGGCGGACGAACTTCCAGGCCGCCGGCAGCAGCGCCGCGGCGAGGTAGAGCTTGAACGTGTCGCCCGGGACGAATGGGTACAGGCCCTTCTCCAGCGTGTCCTCCAGCCCGGTCCCCAGGACGACCGCGAGCCACGGCAGCCCGAACAGGTAGATGACGACGTTGCCGGTCAGCATCGCGCCGACCGCGGAGGAGAAGCGACGATCCCATTTCTTCTCGGCGAGCCAGCCGGTCAGCGCGGATACGAACGGGTAGCTGACGAGGTAACCGCCGCTCGCGCCGGTGATGATCTCCCAGCCGTGGTTCCCGGACGCATACACCGGGGCGCCGGCGATTCCCATCACGACGTAGAGCAGCGCGGCCGCGCCTCCCCGAACAGTTCCGAGCGACGCGCCGACCAGCAGGACGGAGAACGTCTGCCCCGTGATCGGAACCGGCGTGAACGGCAGGTGGATCGAGATCTGCGCCGAGCCGGCGATCAGGCCCGCGCCGAGCACGACGAGCACGACGTCGGTGAGCAGATCGGTGCGCGGGACGAGGGCTAGACGGAGTGTTGCGGCGTCACTTCGCACGTCCGCTGGAGATTAATAGACGTCGCGCTCACCGCGCGAGCCCTTCGGCCCTCATCGCGCGCCGGTATGCGACAGCGACCGCATCGAACTTCATGTGCAGCTCGTCGGCGAGGTCGAACGGAACCTGCTCCGGCCGCTGGGACTCGACGATCCGCTTGTCCTGGTCGAAGATCACGTCCTCGAAGTCGCGCAGCACCTCGTCGGGCTGCTCGAGGTTGTAGTTGCGGGCGATCCGTAGATAGCCCTTGCACTCGTCCTCGCGGACGGGCTGGGAGGCGAAGAAATACACCATCCCCTCCTCCCCGCCCCAGCCCAGGCGCAGCACGATCGTGTACGGGAGGTGGAGCTCGTAGCGGCTCCGCCGTTCCGGCTGCGCTTCCTCCTCGTTCGCGAAGACCGGGAAGTCCTCCGTGTTCGGAGCCTCGGGACGGACGATCTCGTAGTGCAGGACGTGGCCCTCGACCCGGACCTCGTGGTGCGGGACGACCGGGCGCTCGGGATCGCCGAGCAAGCCGGGGTGCACGAACGGGAAGTGGCCGAAGTCGGTGAAGTTCTCGACCTGGCGGGACGAGTCGCACTTCCAGCCGTACGGGCCGCAGGTGACGGTCTTCCAGGTCTCGAGCTCCGGGACCTCGGGGAGCGGCCAGCGCGGCTCCTCGAGCGCGACCCAGACGAGGCCGTAGCGCTCCTCGCAGCGGAAGGACGTCGCCCGGGCCTTCTTGGGGACGCGGGTCGGGTCGGCGAGCTGCGGGATCGCCGTGCAGGCGCCACTCGCCCCGTACCGCCAGCCGTGGTAGGGACAGACGATTTCGTCCCCCTCGACGGCGCCGAGCGAGAGCGCAGTCCCGCGGTGAATGCAGAGATCGGAGAACGCGTGAGCCGTTCCATCCGAGTCGCGCCAGAGCACGAGCGGCTCCGCGAGTAGATCGGTGGGGACGGGCCCTTCGCCGAGCTCGTCCGAGTGGGCCACCGGGTGCCAGCAGGAGCGGAGCGCCGGGTGGTGCGCCCTCGCGGAGGGAGAGTGGCTTTCGTTTGGATCGGTCTGCGTGGCCAAGGCGCGATTATGTGGAAAGGACCTCGCGAACGCGTGCTGCGATCTGCTCGAGCTCGCCTTCGAGCACGGTCTCGAGGCAGAAGACGAGCGCACCGTCCATCGCCACGCAGCGGATGCTCGGCCGGCCGATCGCCAACTCCTCCGCCAGCCGGTCCGCGTCGAGCTCGCTGCCGCCCGGTCCCCGCACCACGACGGCGTTCACAGGCTCGTCGACGACCCGTTCGTCCAGCGTGAACCCTCCTGCCGTCGCCGTCACGCCGGGAACGCCCCGTAGCAACTCCGCAAGCGTCTCGACGCTCCTCGCATATCCGGTCCAGCGCGCGTCGTGGTCGAGCTCGAGCCATTCGGCCAGCGCGAGCACGGTCGCCGCCACCGAGGTCCGGTCGAGCTTGAACGCGCGCCCGAAGATCAAGTGCGGCCCGAATTCGAAGCCGGTGAAGTCGATCGCGCCGACGGCGCCGACGAGGTCGCGCCTGCCGTAGACGAACCCGCCGACGTTCGGGCCGGCAAAGTACTTCGCGCTCACGCAGACGAGATCGGCGCCCGCATCGGAGTAGCTCCCGATCAGCTCGGTCGGATAGACCATGAACGCGGCGTCCACGACGACCGGAACCCCGGCCTCGCGCGCGAGAGCCGACACCTCGGGCAGCGGGATCGTGTCCGCCGACCCGTCCAGGTGCGCGGGGTGGAAGACGCAGGCGGCGCGGTCGTCTAGCGCCCGGCGAAAGTCCTCCGGGGTTCCCTTCACCTCGACGATGCGGCCGCCGGGGAGGCGGGCGCAGCGATCGTAGCGATAGCGGTGACCGCGCTGCATCACGACGCCGCCCGGCATCCCGGTCGTGTCCGGGAGCTGCTCCATGCGCGCGCCGTCGCCGCCGGTCATGCACGCGCCGACCGAGAGCGCGATGCCGGCCGCCGCTCCCGGAACGACGCGAGCGGCCTCGACGCCCAGGAGCCCGGCGATCAGCTCGCCCGAGCGCTCGAGCAGCTCCGGCATCGATGCGAACCGCGCATTGACATCGCTCGCGGCCTCCCAGACGGTCGGCGAGAGGCAGGACCCGCCGAACTCGGTGTAGATGCCGCAGGCGTTGATGACGGGCGAGACGCCGAGCCGCTCGTATGCCGATCGCGATGCGTCGGTGATACGCCCTCCGGCCGTCGTCTTCATCCCCCGGATGATCGCAGAGGGCACAGCACGGGGACCTCTCCGATCCGTCTTGGCGTAGTTGGGACGTAGCCACTTCCGATCGGAGGCAAGACGATGAAGCGGACAGCTTTTTGGATCGGGCTCATCTGCACCACGATGGTCGCTGCCGGCGCGGGAGCGGGCTCCGCTCGGGCCGACGGTTTGCCCGTGCTCGGCGTGGATGCCGGCCCCGGCGGTGTGGCCGCCTCGACGGGTGGTGCTCGCTACGTGACCCTTCCCGCCGGGATGAACACCGTCGTGGCGCGCGTCGACCCCAACGGCGGTCGCATCCTCGGCTCGAGGTTCCTGCCCGGAACGTTCACTATCCCGGCCGTCGCCTACGACGGATCGGCGGGCGGCCTGTCGGGAAACGGAAGCACGCTCGTACTCATCCGTCCGCGCGCGGCCTTTCCCCGTGTCCAGACAACGCTCGAAGTCCTCGACGCAAAGCGGCTCCAGCCCCGCAGCGAAGTGAAGCTACAAGGCGATTTCAGCTACGACGCCGTCTCGCCCAATGGCTCGTGGCTGTATCTGATCCAGTACGTGTCGCCGAGAGATCCGACCAGATACGCAGTCCGCGTCTACGACCTCCGAGCCAACCGTCTGCTCGGCGAGCCTGTCACCGACCCGCGCGAGCGCGGAGAGAAGATGCGCGGATCGCCGGTCACTCGCGCCGCCAGCCCGGATGGCCGATGGGCATACACCCTCTACGACGGTTACGGCAAAGGGCCGTTCATCCACGCGCTCGACACGCGCACCCGCACCGCCCGCTGCATCGACCTGGACTTGCTCGCAGGTAACGACGTCTCCCGGCTGCGTCTCAGCTTGAACGGAGCCGGCGACAGGCTCACGGTGAGCAACCCTCAGCACCCCGTCGCCGTCGTCGACACGCGCACCTTTGCGGTGAGCTCACCTACCGAGCGCGCTTCGTCCACATGGATCTCGTGGGCGTTCGTGCTGCTCTCGATCGGCGGCGCGCTCGCAGCAGGAGGAGCGCTCGCACTCGTCCTCCGCCGGCGACGCCAGGGACTCGCGCCGGTAGGCCCTCGCTAGAGGGCATTAGCTCAGAGCCGCCAGATCCGGAAGCACGAGGTCCGGAGCCACTTCGGCGGCGGCAAGGTCGGCGCTGCCGCTCGTCCCGGTCAGGACGAGGATCGTCGTCAGCCCGGCGCGCTTGCCACCGGCGATGTCGGAGACGAGATTGTCGCCGACGATCGCGACGCGGCGGCAGTCAGCGAGCAGCGAGCGGGCGATCTCGAAGATGAACGGCTCGGGCTTCCCGACGGCGATCGCCGTCTTGCCGCCGGCGACCTCGACGGCGGCGACGATCGAGCCGGTGGCCGGCCAGGGGCCGTCCGGCATCGGGAAGGTCGCGTCCCGTCCCGCGGCGTAGAGGCGCGCCCCGCGGCGCACCGCCTGGGTCGCGATCAGCAGCTCGCCGTAGTCGAAGCCGGCGTGACCGCCGACGGCGACGATCTCGGCATCGCGCGCGGCGTCGTCGGCGAGGAGCTCGAGCCCTGCCTGCATCAACTCTCCCTTGAGCGACGGCGAGCCGATCACGAACGCCGTCGTCCCCACTCCCTCGCGCTCGCGGACGAAGGACGCGAGCGCGCTTCCGGAGGTGACGATCTCGCTCTCGTCCGCAGGAATGCCGAACGCGCCCAAGCGCTCCACGTATTCCCCGCGGGAGCCGCGCGGGTCGTTGGTCAGGAAGACCAGCCGGACACCGCGGGCCCGTAGGCGGGCGATCGCGTCGACCGATCCGGGAACGGCCGTCGGGCCGACCCAGACGACGCCGTCCAGGTCGACGATCAGCCCATCGAAGTCAGCCTCCATAGCCTCGGCTGAGAACCTACAGTTCAGTGCCGTGACGGAGGTCGGCTTCATCGGGTTGGGGGCGATGGGGTCGCGGATGGCGCGCCGACTCGTCGACGCCGGCCACCCGGTGACGGTCTGGAACCGGACCGCGGAACGAGCCGAGCCGCTCGTCGCGGCCGGCGCCAGGCTCGCCGGCACGCCCGCCGAGGCCGCTCGCGTCGCGAAGGTCGTAATCACGATGGTCACAGACGCGAACGCGTTGTCGGCCGTGACGGACGGCGCGGAGGGCGTTCTGGCCGCGCTCCAGCCGGGCTCCGTGTTGGTCGAGATGTCGACGGCCGGGCCGGCCGCGGTGAAGGAGCTGGCGGCGCGCGCTCCCTCAGGTGTCGGCCTGCTCGACGCGCCGGTGCTCGGCAGCCGTACCGAGGCGAAGGAGGGGACGTTGCGGATCTTCGTCGGTGGAGAGAAGGAGCTGTTCGACCGCGTGAGGCCGCTGCTCGACGTGCTCGGCGAACCGCTCCATGTCGGCGGCCTCGGGAGCGGCGCGGCGGCGAAGCTGGTCGCCAACTCGACGCTGTTCGGAGTCCTCGGCGCGCTCGGCGAGGCGCTCGCCCTCGGCGACGGCCTAGGGCTGTCCCGCGAAGCGACCTTCGACGTGCTGGCGGCGACGCCGCTCGCCGCGCAGGCCGAACGGCGCCGAGAAGCGGTCGAGGCCGCCGACTACCCGCCGCGCTTCACGCTCTCGCTCGCGCGGAAGGACGCCGACCTCGTCGACGCCGCCGCGGCCGAGGCCGGGCTCGACCTCCGCCTGGCCCCCGCCGCCCGCTCCTGGCTGGAGGACGCGGAGAGGGAGGGCTGGGGCGACCTCGACTACAGCGCCGCGCTCGCGCGCATCCTCGGCCAACGTCCGGCATAAGTCACGACTCAGCGCGGTCGACGCCGAACGGCTAGGCCGCGCCGCAGCGCGGGTCGTGGTAGCACGCAAGGCGCAGGAGCAAGGCGTGCAGCGTCTCCCGGCTCTTGGCATCGAGCGGCGCGAAGAACTCGTCCTCGAGACGCCTGACGATCAAGCGGAGACGCGCCAGCTGCCGGCGCCCTTCCCCGGTGAGCGTCACGACGTGACGGCGCCGGTCGTGCGCGTCCCGGTGCCGCTCGACGAGCCCTCGTTCCTCGAGCGAGTCGAGGATCCCGACGAGCTGGCTGCGATCGACCTTGAGCGCGTCGGCGATCGTCGCCTGCGTGTCGCACGCGCCCTCGCCGAGGAGCGCGAGCACGCTGTAATGGTAGCCCTCGAAGCCCGCCCCCTCGAACTCCGACATGGCGCTCGCCTTGATCGTCATCCCCAGCCGGGCCAGCAAAAAGCCCGCGCTGGCCAGCAATTCCTTGGGCACCTGATGGATCGGCCGGGTCTCGATCTCGTGGGCTGCGGAAGTCATCATGGAATAAGTGTAGCGCGCAACCGTTAGTTCCTGCTATCGTGGAACCGATCAACGATTTGGAGGTTAAACCGATGGCCGGACAAATTTTGACAGACGCGCAGGCTGGAGCCCAGCCGGATCGAAAGCGCTGGATCGCGCTCGCGGTGATCGTCGCCGCTCAGTTCATGGTCGTCCTCGACATCGCGATCGTGAACGTCGCGCTCCCGACGATCCGCACCGACCTCCACTTCTCGCAGGAGAGCCTGCAGTGGGTGATCACGGCATACTCGATCCTGTTCGGCGGCGTCCTGCTCCTCGGCGGCCGCCTCGCCGACGTGCTCGGCCGTCGACGCCTGTTCATCGCGGGCCTCGCGCTCTTCACCGTCAGCTCGTTGCTCGACGGCCTCGCGTGGTCGGAAGGCTCGCTGATCGCCTTCCGCGCGCTCCAGGGGCTCGGAGCCGCACTGCTGTCCCCCGCCGCGCTCTCGATCCTGACGACGACGTTCCGCCAGGGCCGCGAACGCAACCTCGCGCTCGGGATCTGGGGTGCCGCCTCCGGCAGCGGAGGCGCCGCGGGCGTCCTGCTCGGAGGCGCCCTGACCAGCGCGCTCAGCTGGTCGTGGATCTTCTTCATCAACGTGCCCGTCGGGGCGCTCCTCGTCGGAGTCAGCCCCTGGCTGCTGCGCGAGAGCCGCGCCGATCTCCGGCACCGAAACTTCGACTTCGCAGGGGCCGCCTCGATCACAGGCGGGCTGATGCTGCTCGTCTATGCCATGACCCGCGCGACGCAGGCGGGCTGGGGAACGGGCTCGACCATCGCTCTGCTGGCCGCATCGGCCGGACTGATCGGTGCCTTCTTCCTGATCGAGCTGCGCTCGAAGGCGCCCTTGCTGCCGCTCCGCATCTTCCGCCTGCGAACGCTGAGCGCGTCGAACCTGAGCGGGCTGCTGCTGGGAGGGGCGGTCTTCTCGCAGTTCTTCCTGCTCACGCTGTACATGCAGCAGGTGCTCCACTACTCCGCGATCAAGACCGGCGTCGCCTACATCGGCATGACCTTGACGATCATCGCCTTCTCCGGCGTCGCGCAGGCGCTCGTGACGCGGATCGGCGTCCGCAGGGTGCTGCCGGTCGGGCTCGCGCTCGCGACGGTGGGGCTCGTGCTGTTCGCGCGGCTCCCCGTCCACGGCCACTACTGGACCGACCTCTTCCCCGCCTTCATCATCGGCGGGCTCGGGCTGGCCCTGGCGTTCGTGCCGATGTCGATCGGTGCGCTGACCGGCGTCCGGCAGTCCGATGCGGGGATCGCCTCCGGCCTGATCAATACGAACCAGCAGATCGGAGGCGCGATCGGAGTCGCCTTGGCGACGACGATCGCCACCACCTTCACGCTCCACTACGTGAACGCGCACGCGGGGGTGACCGCGTTCAGCCCCGGGGCGCTCACGCACGGCTTCCAGATCGCCTTCTACGTCCTCGCCGCGATCGCAGCGGTGGGAGCGGTCGTCTCCGCGCTGATGCTGGAGTCGAGACCGGCGGAGCCCGAGGCGGAGATCGTTCCGGAGGCCGTCGAGCTCGAGGCGGCCGCGTGAGCCGGGCGGCGCAACACGAGCTCGACGATCTGCTCCTACACCTGAAGGGCCTCGTCTACGTCCGGGCAGTCCTCCAGGACCGGGGCGCCTCCGCAGCGGAGCTCGAGCAACACTCGGCCGAGATCGACCGGCTGCGCACCCGGCTGGCAGAGCTCGTCAAGGGCTCGGTCGCCGGCTACGCCGCCGCAGCATGAGCCAAGCCGCTCGCCGGCCGTCCGCGCGAGCGGCTTGACTCCATTGCGATAACGCGGCCGATGGCAGAGACTGTCGTCTGTGGAGCCCGTTGCCGTCTTTGGCGTCGTCCTCGGCGGCGCGGGCTGCGTCGCGAGCGCGACGTCCGCCGTCTACTTTCGCTCGCAGGCCCGCGCCGCGCATCGGCAGGCGGCGGAGGCGCAGCGCCAGTCGGAGAACGCGGACAGGCTCGCGCTGATGCAGAGCAACCTGGAGATGTACGCGCGCTTCCGCGAGACGCGCAACCAGTTCCTGCACTTCCCGAACCCGCAGCGGGAGTGGCGCGAGACGCAGCCGCGCTTCGCCGAGATGTTCGACGCGTGCGGCGGGCTCGACAACTTCATCGCGGTCCGCGAGGCGATGGACACGATGCAAGACGTCTATTTCTTGCGGAAGGACGGGTGCGTCACGGATCAGTACTGGCACGTGTGGACGAAGACCTTCTTTCGCTTCTTCGCGGAGATGCCGACCTTCTTGAAAGTGTTCGACTTCGCGGCGGAGGAGGGCCTGCTGCACCCTGACTTCGTTGCGTTCTTCCGGGGCGCCGACGGCGGGGCGTTGGGAGACCCCGCGCCCGCTGAGCTGTCGACTCTCCTACCGGCCCAATCGTTCTCGCTCGAGTAGAAGCTTCGCGACGTCGCGCGCGTCCTCGAGGGCGCCGCGGGCCGAGGCTGCGACCTTCTCGGTGCTGACGAGCCCCGGATTCCTCGCAAGCAGCCGCACGTGCTTCTTCATTCCGGTGAGCGTGATCCCGAACGGCTCGGCGAGCTCGGTGATGGTCGCACTGCCGCTGCCGAGGCGCTCGAGAACCCCTCTACGAGTTGGGCCCACCGATCGCGGCGAGCGTCCGGTAGATCGAAGTGGAGATATGCACGCATCAGTGAATGAGTTGACTTTCGGCATAAGTGAGCTAACTTGGTTGGTACGGACTCGCGCCCTACATGGGGGCGGGGCAGGCGCAGGGGGTATGACATGAAACGCAGCGCGCTGCTCGGAGCAATGGCGCTAGTGCTGGGTGTGATCGGGCCAGCTTACGCCGGCGGCCCGCTCGGTCCCGACAGTTTTGGAGACAACTGCACCGCGAGCCTCTACGAGGCCGGTTACACGAAGACGTCATCCGTGCCGACTGGCCTCGGAGGCGGCCTCTCGACGACCGGAACCGACTTCAGCTCGGCCCAGAGCACGTCTGTCACAGCCACGCTGAGCAGGGGTTCGTACTACGTAGAGGCGTATCTGTACACGTTCTTGGACTCCTTCGGTCTGTACGAGGTTCATCCGGCGATCGTATGGAACGGAACCGGAGGATCCGGATCGGCCGGGGCGAGTACTGGGGCCCCTCCCTACACTGGATACTGGGGCTTGGATCGGCAGGCGGATGGCACGTACACGATAAACATCGCCGGGACCTCGCATGCGGGCATTAGCTTGGGAGGCGATCCGACTTCGGCATCGCTGATCGCGAGGTACAGCGGGCCGTCGAATCCGTGCACTCAGGCATATCAGTCAGTTCACCTGAGCGACCTCACTCTAAGTGGCTGGACGAAGGTGAACGCCACGTACTACACGAACAACCCATTCGTCGATAACACCGGCTTCACGGTGTACGCAACTCACGGGAGCTGACCATGATTCGTGCCTCGAAACGACATCTTGTATTGGTCCTTGCTATTGGCCTTGTTGCACTGCTCGTCCCGACGGTTGCGAGTGCGAAAGCGCCTGCGCTATCGATGAGAGTTGTTCAGACAATGCAGACGAACTACGTCGTCTCATTTCTGATGTCGCATGTGGACTCGGCTACTGTGGAGTTCGATTCTCACGATGAATGGTCGTACTGCACAAGAACCGGCCCTCGTAGGATCTGGTGCTCCAGCTTCTACCACGGGTGCGACGCGAGTGGCGCTTTCTCATTTCATTCCCTCAAATACTACGCGCTCAAGAAGAGTGGAATCGAGATCCAAGAGCCTCTTGCTGCGCTCGGCTTCGCGGAGTTCGTTCGCTTTCCGCTCGATTACTGCTGAAGCACAACGACGCGCACTGTTCTGACGGGACGGTGGTCAACAGCGCCGCAGGCGGCCCCGCCGATTGCTGCCGATGGCCGCGAACCGGACTCGTTCGGAACTCGGGCTGCGATCCGTGCGAGCTAGCAAGGAGCTAGGACCCCGCGTCGAGCCTGACGTCCTCGAGCGCGATGTCGCGCAGGACGCGGTGCATGACTTCGTCCGAGATCACACCGGTTCGGCGCAGGTCGACGACGGCGTCCTCCTCGGCGCGCAGCAACTCCCGGCGGAGTCGCTGAAAGTCCTGCGACTGCGTCTCGATGCTGCCGTCACCGCCCTTGAGCCGTTCACCGAAGCGCCTGATTCGGAAGCTATAGGTACCCCGCATTCGCTCTGCGGTGTCTTCGCGGACCCACTCCTCGTCGACGAGCTCCTCCAGGCGGCCCAGTGCGGCCTTCGCCGCGTGGATGCGAGCCTTCGCCTCCTCACGCTCCTCGGCCGGATCGGTGTCGATCCGCAGCGACCGGATCAAGAGCGGCAGCGACAACCCCTGAAACACGAGCGTCACCAGAATCACGATGAATGCGAGGAAGATGATCAGCTCGCGCGCCGGAAACGGTGCGCCGGTATCGGTCTCGAGCGGGATCGCCAGTGCCGCGGCGAGCGAGACGGCTCCCCGCATGCCGGCCCAGGCGATCACGGTTCCGTACTTCCAGTTCGCCTTCCCAGAGCCCAGGAGCGCCTTCATGTACGTGAACGGCAGAACCCAGACGATTCGAATCACGATCACGGCCGCGCACACGGCGGCGGCGGCGGCGATCAGCTCGCCGGTCGACCAACGCTCGAGCCCATCGAGCACGTCCGGCAACTGCAAGCCGACGAGCGTGAAGAGCGACGCGTTGAGGATGAAGGAGAGGATCGTCCAGAAGCCGAAGCCCTGAAGCCGCGTGTCGGCATTCGTCAGCTCGGGCGTGTACCAGCCGAGGTAGATCCCGGCTGTCACGGCGGCCAGGACCGCCGACACGCCGAGCGCCTCCGCCGGCAGATACGCGAGATAGCCCGTCAGAAACGCGATCGTGATCTCGGTCGGCGAATGGTCGAGACGCTTCCGCACCTGACGCACGACGTACCCGACGGCGAGGCCGATCGCGATTCCCGCCGCTGCGTTCCCGAGCAAGCGGCCGCCCGTCTCGGCGAGCGAGAAGGTGCCGCTGACGGCCGCGACGACGGCTGCTCGATAGAGGACGAGCGCAGTGGCGTCGTTCACGAGACTCTCGCCTTCGACGATCGTCACGATGCCGCGAGGCACCCCGAGCCTGCGCGCGATGGAGGTCGCGGAGATCGGGTCGGTCGGAGAGACGACGGCGCCGAGCACGAACGCGGCGCGCCAGTCGATGTCGACCGCCCAGTGCGCGATCACGGCGACCCCGGCAGTTGTCGCGGCGACGAGTCCGATCGCAAGCAACGAGATCGGGCCGAAGTTCGCGCGCAGGTCGCGCAACGAGGTGAAGAAGGCCGACAGGTAGAGCAGCGGCGGCAGGAAGGCGATGAGCACGACTTCGGGCGGGAGCTTGAAGTGCGGAAGCCCGGGGACGAGCCCGACCGCGAGCCCCCCGAGCACGAGGAAGATCGGGTACGGGATCCGCGTTACGGGCGCGAGCACGAGCAGCGCGCCCACGGCGGCGAGCAGCCCAAGCAGCTGCCAGACCTCCTGGTGACTCAATTCCACGCCCGGACGATACGCCGGACGTGCCCGCTGTCTCCACTCGATCGCCCCCTTCGATAACGTGGCCCGATGGATCCCGCCCGAGCGCGAGAGCTCCTCGCCGCCGAGCGTGCGCGAATCGAGCGGGCGCTGGCGCAGCTCGGGCACGAGGACACCGGCGAGACGGAGGGGGCCGATCCGGCGAATCTCGCCTCGGACCTGTACCAGGAGGAGCTCGACGAGGGCCTGGCGGACGATCTACGCGACGAGCTCGCGGCGGTCGAGCGGGCCGAGGCACGCCTTGCCGCCGGGACCTACGGCCTCTCGATCGAAAGCGGGAAGCCGATACCGGACGAACGCCTCGAAGCCGCCCCGGCGGCCGAGCGAACTGTCGAAGAAGAAGCGAGCTAGCCCGCGTCGGTGCGTGACCGAGCTGCCGTCGCGTACGAAGCGGCGGGCGGCGTCGCGGCTCGCGGGACGCCTGCGGCCGCATATGCATCGTCCTCGTCCAGGGTCTCATGCTCGAGCAGCGCGGTCGCCAGCGAATCGAGCTTGTCGCGATTCTGCTTTAGCAGCGCGACGACCTCCTGGTGCGCCTCCTCGACGATGCGGCGCACCTCCGCGTCGACGAGCTTCTGTGTATCCGGCGAGACCTCGGCGGCACCCGGCAGGAAGGGCCCCGTACCGTCGCGCGGGATCACCGCGACGGGGCCGATCGCCGAGCTCATGCCCCAGCGGCCCACCATCTGGCGGGCGATCTCGGTCAGCTGCTGGATATCCGATTCCGCGCCCGTGCTCGTCTCGCCGAAGACGACCTCTTCGGCGGAGCGCCCGCCGAGCGCGACCTTGATCTTCGCCTCGACCTCCGGCTCGCGGTAGTTGAAGCGGTCGCTCTCGGGCGCTGCGAACGTGACGCCGAGCGCGAGACCCCGGGGAATGATCGAGACCTTGCGCACCGGATCGGCGCCCTCGGTGAGCATCCCGACGATCGCGTGGCCGCCCTCGTGATACGCGGTGCGTCGCCGGTCCTCGTCGGTCATCATCACCTGCCGCTCGGCGCCCAGGACGATCCGCTCGAGCGCGTCGGTGAAGTCGGACTCGGAGACGGCGTCGTGGTTCCGCCGCGCCGCCAGCAGCGCCGCCTCGTTGACGAGGTTCGCGAGATCGGCCCCGACCATGCCCGGCGTCGTCGCCGCGATCCTGCCCAGGTCGACGTCGGGCCCGAGCGGCACGCCGCGCGTGTGCACCTTGAGGATCGCCTCGCGGCCGGCGCGGTCGGGCGGCTGCACCGCGACCCTGCGGTCGAAACGGCCGGGCCGGAGCAGGGCCGGGTCGAGGACGTCGGGCCGGTTGGTCGCGCCGATGACGATCACGCTGGTGGACGAGTCGAAGCCGTCCATCTCGGTCAGGATCTGGTTGAGCGTCTGCTCGCGCTCGTCGTTGCCGCCGCTGAACCCCGCAACCCCCGACGTGCGCGAACGGCCGATCGCGTCGAGCTCGTCGATGAACACGATCGCCGGGGCGGCTTTCTTCGCCTCGCTGAAGAGATCGCGCACCCGTGATGCGCCGACACCGACGATCGCCTCGACGAACTCGGACGCGGCCATCGAGAAGAACGGGACGTCCGCCTCCCCCGCGACCGCTCGGGCGAGCAGCGTCTTGCCCGTGCCCGGCGGGCCGGCGAGCAGAACGCCGTGCGGTATCCGGCCGCCGAGCTTCCGGTACTTCTCGGGATGGCGGAGGAAGTCGACGACCTCCGTCAGCTCCGCCTTCGCCTCTTCGATCCCCGCGACGTCGGCGAACGTCACGCGGTCGCCGGTCGGCTGGTATCGGCGAGCGCGCGAGCGGCCGAACGAGCCGAGAACGTTCTGAACGTTTCCGGCCCGCCGCATCAGCCAGAACAGCAGGAAGATGAAGAGGATCGTCGGCCCGAAGCTGAGCAGCAGGTTCTGCCACCACGGCGCTCCCGTATCCAGCGGCTGGGCGTTGACGATCACGCCTTCTTGCTGGAGCAGGTGAGACAGGGCGTCGTTGTCGGCAAACGCGGGAATCTCAGTCTGGAAGGTCGTCGTCGGCTTCGACCCCGCGAACGTCTCCTTCTGTGTGAACGTGCCCTGGATCGCCGTCCCCTTCGAGGTGATCTCCTTCACGTGGCCGTCCCTCACCTGCTGGAGGAAGAACGGGCTGTACGGAACGCGGACGCGGGACGGCGCCTGCGTCGCGCGCGAGCCGAAGAAGAGGTTCACCGCCAGAAGACCGAGCGCGAACAGAAGCCACATGCTCCAGCGAATGCGGGGCCGCTCCGGCGGTGTCGGCGACCCTCCGCGCGGCGCGGGCGGCGGCACGCTCGCGTTGTTCTGCTGATCCTCGCGAGCTTCGGTCACCGGCATGAGTGCGCCTTTCTCCCCCACGGAACATCATAGGCCCACCACCCCTGCCTGCAGACCTCTCGCCTCCAGCAGCATGGTGACCGCACTGATCGGCAGGGCCTCCCCCGGAGCACGATCATACGCGGGGCCCGCAGAGCCAATTGACCCCTTGAAGCAACTGGCCTAGGCTCCTCGTCCGTGGCTCGGAAACGAAGATGGGGGTACCTCGTATGGGTCGTCGCCGGCATCGTCATCGTCGTTCCGGAGATCACAGCAGCGATCAGCGGCAACGTCCTTCCCTTCACGACGATCTCTGCGATGGTGGGTCACCTCGAGCGCCATCACCCCTGGGTCGAGTTGCTCGTCGTCGCGGCGATCGTGCTCGCGGTCTTCTCCACCATCAGAGTTCCGCCCCACCGCCAGGACGAGCGAGGCAGCGGCGAAGGCGCTGAGCCCCGCCGTACGCCCGGCGGACGGCTGACGCTGCAGGCGCCGGCCGAAGTTTCACCCGCCGTATTCGGTGAGGATGAGGCACCGGGCTGGTTCGCGCTCGCCGCTCCGCTCTGCCTCGTGGGGGTGGCCGCCGCAACCTGGGCGGCCAGCTGGTGGTGGGACGACGTACACCACCACCGCCCGGCATATGTTCTCTATGGACTGCTCGGCATCTTCTGGCTCCTCGTTCCGAGCGTTCTTGCCCTCGCCTTGGCGAAAGATGCGCCGTTCCCGACGCTCTTTCGCAGCGTGATCAATCTCGAGGATTGGTTGCGATCACGCACATGGCCGTTCTCGCTCGGACCCGTGACCGGCTGGCTGGTTGCCTACGTCATCCTCGCCGGGCTCGTGATCCTGCTCCTCCACCTCACGCTGTACCCGTACCCGGACATCACCCACATCATCAATCCGAACGGCTGATTCGTCTCACTGCCGGCCCGAGGCGGGCTTCGGAGCGAGGAGCTTGTTTACGTCGAGCTTCGAGCCCACCATCTGCTTGAGCATGAAATCGTGGTTCAGATCGAGGATCGCCCGCGCTTCGGCCGCGATGACGGCGTTGCGGCTGAGCGTCAGCTCGTTGTCCTGCTGTCCCTCACCGGAGAGCGACCAGTTCGTCGAGCCTTTGACGGTGTATATGCCGTCGACGATCACCAGCTTCAGGTGAGAGATCGCGTTGTGGACCGAGCTCGTGCCGATCGCGATGCTGTTTCCAAACGCCTCGTTCTTCCAGCGGCGCAGGATCTCCCGCTCGTGAACACCAGCCGCCTGACGGCGATCGAGGCTCATCTGGACGTAGATGCGTTTGTCCTCCAGCTTGTCCTGGATGATCGCGTTCAGCTCGTCGTCGTCGTAGCCGAACATGTTCACGACGATCGACCGCTGGGCGCTGCCGATCAGGGCCACCAGTAGCCCGTGCAGGTCGTCCCTGGGTGAGTAGAACGCTCGCTCGTCGGGTGGGTAGCCGTCCAGAAACCTGCCCTCGACCTTGAACTGGGCAAGATCGTCCCACTCGAACGGCGCCGGCGGTCTGGTCTTCTCCCGACGTGCGACGGCAGCGCCGTCGTCCACCGCCTTCAAGGCACGTCGCGGTTTCGTCGGAACGATCGACCGTCTCTGACCTTGCAACTGTGGCCGGATCGTGCTCATGGCCGCACCGCGTAGAGGCGCCACTCGCCGGGGATGCCTCTGAGCTCCTGAGGGCCTCGGTCGGCGAATGCGATCCCGGATCCGGCAACGAGGTCCTTGACGGTGCTCGACACAAGCACCTCACCGGGCGTTGCCTTGGCCGCAACCCGTGAGCCGATGTGCACGGCGATGCCGCCCAGCTTGCCGTCGGTCAGCTCGCACTCTCCCGTATGGAGGCCTGCGCGCACGGGGACCCCGAGCTCGCCCAACGCTTCGATCACGGCGCAGGCACACCGAATCGCGCGCGCAGGCCCGTCGAAGGCTGCGAAGAAACCGTCCCCAGCCGTGTCGATCTCGCGGCCCCGGAAACGGACGAGCTGCCTGCGCACAAGGGCGTGATGGCTGCGTAGGAGGTCCCGCCAGCCGGCGTCGCCCAGCTCGACCGCTTTCGCCGTCGAGTCCACGATGTCGGTGAAGAAGACGGTGGCGAGCAGGCGATCCGGATCGGCATCCTCCCATGCGCGTTCGGCCCTGACGTTTCGAAGGAATTGATCGACCGACTCGACGATGGTGCCGGCGCTTTCTCCGAGCCAGGGGACGAGGTCAGCGCCGGGGACCTCCTCGTAGACGGCCCCTGGAATCTGGCCGGCAACGTACCGTCCGACCTGGGGCGAAACGAACCGATCCTCGGACCGCTGCAGGACGAGTGTCGGCACCCGGATCGTCGGAAGCACGTGCCGAATGTCGATCTCGACGTTCATCCGGCGGAAGGCAGCGAGAGCACCGGGGCTCACGCTGTGGCGCCACGTTCGCGCCATCCACTCGAGCAGCCGGCGATCGTCGCGAGTGCTCGGGCAGAATTCGCGGAGCAGCCCCTCGAAATACTTGGGGTCGCCGAAGCACCGCTCGCCCTCCTCGACCCACCGGCGCGCCTCCTCCGGGGACAGTCCCCAGGGGTAGCCGGGGCCCGACGTCCAGCGTGGCTGGGTCGCGAAGAGCACGAGCGCCGCCGCACGTTCAGGATAGGTCGCCGCGAAGAGGGCGAGCATCGCGCCCGCGTCCATCGAACCGAACAGGGCAGCCCGTTCCGAGCCGACCGCGTCGAGCACGGCGCGAACGTCTTCCATGCGCTCCTCGAGCGGCGGGACGCCGCTCACACGGTCGGAGAGGCCGACACCGCGCCGGTCGAACAGGATCAGGCGCGAGAAGGACGCAAGCTGCTCATAGAAGCGAGCCCAGTGGGGCTCCTCCCAGGCGAGCTCAATATTCGAGACGACTCCGGGCAGGAAGACGAGGTCGATCGGCCCGTCACCGATCACCTGGTAGGCGATGTGGACGTCCCCGCTCGTCGCGTAGCGTGTGGAAGGCCGCTCGACGCTGACGGCCTCGGGCACCACGCGCGGCCGGCTACGCCGCCGCACCGGCACCTGTGGGAGCGTCTCGATCCAACCCGCCGCCGTCATTTGGTTCTAGAGGCGGCGACGAGCCGCACGAGCACGAGCCCCTTGATCTCTCCCCTTTCACACATCCTGAAGGCAAGACGGGGAGGTGAGCTTGGTTCTTCCCGGGAAGACGAGGCTCATTCGGCGCGTCCTGTTGACAAGAACGAGCGAGGGGGGAGATCAGACATGAGCGCGGGCGATGCACCGGTCTTTGACGTAGAGACCCAATCTGCAGCAACGATCAGCAACGTCGGCGGCGATCAGAACGTCTACCTCGATGCGGCGCGCCGGCGAGCCGCCGCGCTCGGGCGAGCGGGCGCCGCGATCGGACTCGCGGCGCTGTTCAGCGGCCTCGGCCTTCTCGTCGTCACGGTCGTGCAGACGACGCAGAGTGTCCTTGCCGACCTCCACGGCGACGGGATCAGCTCGCCCTACACGCAGTACGTCTCCGCCATCTGGTTGCCTGCGGTCGCGCTGCTCGCCACCGGGATCGTGCTCGTGCGCTTCGGGCGCTTGTTCGCGAGCCGATGAGCACCTTCAATATCGGCGCCCAGAACGCAGCCGCTATCCACAACGTCGGCGGAGACATGGTGATCGAAGGCGGACTGCACGCCTCCGCGAATTGGAGCTATGAGCTCCGCACAGAGATCGCTCGGGCGAGAGATGAAGTCGGCAGGCTTCCGCTCTCACCACCCGTGCGCGCTTCGGTCGACTCTGCATTGCGCGCGGCCGCGGAAGCGACAGACGGAGAGCCGGACAAGCGGTGCGCCGCCGAGATGCTCACGAAGGCGACGAGGACGTTGAAGGAAGCGGGAGCGCTGACAAGCGCCGGCACGAGCCTCCTCGAGGCGTTGCGGCGGGCAGCATCGATCCTCGGCCCACTCGGCGCGACGGTTCTTGCGCTCCTATAGCCCAGTTCCCTCGCGGCCGCAGGTGAGAGAGACGAGCGCGGTACACCCGCCTCCCTCCCTGTGTACTGCGACTCACCGTCCGGCTAACCCACCGTGATGCGGCCGAAGAGCCCGTGCGTCTCGTCGTCCGGGCCCGCCGTGAAGAAGAGCGTGTCGGTGGGTCCGGCGTTCGCACCGTTCCCAAACCCGAGCGCCCAGAGCCCGTCGATCGCGACCGGAAGACCTGAGTCTTCCCGCAGTTGGCCGCGGAACTCGAAGCGCCCGTTCGACTGCTGCTCGAACGCGTTGATCGTGCCGTCCCCGAAGTTGCCGACGAGGAGATCTCCGCTGAAACGGCCGAAATCGGCCGGTGCGAGCGCGAGCCCCCACGGGGCGTTCAGCAGGCCGCGTTGCGCCACGCGGGCGATGAGGCTCCCGGCGGTGTCGAAGACGTCGACGAAGCCGAGACCCTGACCGGCGACCTCGTCTTCCGCGTCGGCGTCCTGCCTGGCGAAGGACACGAAGATTCGTGAGCCGATCGCCTGGATCCCGAACGGCGCGTAGCCGGAGGGAAGGCCAGAATCGGTGAACTGGTTGACGAGGTTCCACGATCCGTCGAAGACGTCGACGACGCCGTTGTGGAAGTCGTTGGCGTAGAGCATCCCACCCGCGATCGCAAGGCCCTTGTAGATCGCGCCCGGATCCGCAGCTGCCGGGGCAACAACGGCATTCGTCGGGTCGACCGCCGGGTTCCAGCCGCGAATCAGACCGTCCTCGCTGTCGAAGATGAACCTGGCCGGAGCCGAGGTTAAGGTGACCTCGTTCGTCACGACGAAGCCCGAGCCGCCGTTGAAGACGACCCCGGTCGGGCCGCTGTCCGTGCCAACGTCTACGACAAGCGGCAGCGGCTGGCCGGTGTTGCCGTTGTAGAGCGTCGACTTGCTGGTCCCGTTGTCTGCGATCCACCACGGGCTGGTCGAGGAAGCCGCGAGCCCCCATGCGTTGACCAGGTTGGCGTCGACGACGGGCGCCACACCGGGCTGGTCGGAGACGAGCGGAGTGACCGTGTAGGCGTTGTCCTCTGCGGCTCGAAGCGGCACAGCCGCGAAGAGCGCAGCAATGAGCAGCCCAAGCGCCAAGCCGAGACGTGTTCGGACCACGATGATCCTCCCTTCTCGCGCGAAGCTTTTCCTACTTCCCCATTACCTACGCGCACACAACGCTTTCGGTTTCCGTCCCTGGCGAGACTCACTCGACGGCGGCGCGAGGGCCACTAGGTCACGTCAAGGCGGCGACCGGGTCGGGGGGCTGGCGGCGAGTATCTGCTCGACCCCCCACGGGGTCCAGCAACATCGATCGCCGGTGAGGCGAAACGCTGCCTCAGGCGACCTCACTCCGTGTCCCGGACCCTCTCGAGACCGTCGAGGATCAGGTCGATACCGAGCTCGTACGCGTTCACGTCGTCCTGGCCCGGCTCCGGCTCCATGTGTTGCTGGACGTGCTCCGTGAAGTGGGGGTACTCGGCCAGGAACTCCCCCCGGAGGAAGCTCGCCGCGATGCCCGCGAACTGTTCCGGGTCGACCGCCTGGTAGTTCAGCACCTGGAACGTGAACCCCAGGATGTAGCCCTCGATGATGTGGTACGCGTGATAGGTCAGATTCTTGGAGAAGCCCGCTTTCCGGAAGCATCCGAGTAGCGCTTCGCCGTAGCGGAAGCGCGCGGGACCGGGCGTTTCGCGCATCTGGAGGCCGGAGGCCCACGGATGGCGCAACATCGTCTCGTGGGCCGAGATCGCAATCTCACGAATCTCGGTCTTCCAATCGGCTTCGCCGCTGGGCACGACGATCTCGCCCCAGGCGGCGTCGACTATGCCGTCCACGACGTCGGCCTTGTTCGCGACGTGGTTGTACAGCGACATCGCCTTGACCCCGAGGACGTCGGCGAGCTTGCGCATGCTGAGCGACTCGATCCCGCCTTCGTCGGCCATGGCCATGGCCGCGCGCAGCACGCGCTCCCTGCTCAGGGGCGTGCGGGGCTTTGCACGAGATTCGATTTGGCTAGCCATCCGTTCCTCACAGCCTAACGTACAGAGTAAGTTTAGCGTCTCCTCTTGACAGGCTTACGTTGTATGTTATACCTTACACCGTATGCTTACAATGTACGTCCGAAGGAGGATCAAGTGAGAGCGCGCGCCCTAGTACTCCACGAGCTGAACAGGTCGTCGATCGATGACCGCCGGCGCACAGCATCCGTGCGAGCGCGACGACGCAAGGTCGACCTACCGCCGGAGAAGCGATTGCCGTGGGAGGAAGGCTTCGCAGCCATGAGCTGGGCCGCGTCTCGCCTCGTCCCGCGGATCTAGCTTGACAAGCTTACATCGTACGTTGTAAGCTTACGCCGTACGCTTACGCTGTAAAGGAGGTCTTCGATGGTCACCATGGAGGAGAGAAAAGTGGATGCACCCAGAGCAAGACAGACGGATACGATGCAAGCGATCGTCCACGAGCGATACGGCCGACCGAACGTGCTCGAGCTCCGCGAGGTCGCCAAGCCGACCTTCGAGGACGATCAGGTGCTCGTCCGCGTGCACGCGGCTTCCGTCAATCCGGTCGAGTGGTACGGGGTGACGGGGCTCATCCTTGCGCGACCGGGCAACGGGCTGCGCAAGCCCAAGTTCACCGGCGTGGGAGGCGATTTTGCCGGCCGTGTCGAAGCCGTCGGCAAGGCCGTGGAGGATTTCCAGCCGGGTGACGAGGTCTACGGCACCGCGAACGGATCCTGGGCCGAGTACGCGGCTGCCCAGGAGGGTCGCATCGCGCGGAAGCCGGCCAATCTGTCGTTCGAGGAAGCGGCGGCCGTCCCGGTCGCGGGGCTCACCGCCCTCCAGGCACTGCGCGACCACGGGCAGATCAAGCCCGGGCAGAAGGTGCTGATCAACGGCGCGTCGGGAGGCGTCGGCACCTTCGCGGTCCAGCTCGCAAAGCACTTCGGAGCAGAGGTGACCGCCGTCTGCAGCACGAGGAACGTCGAGCAGGCCCGGTCGCTGGGGGCAGACCGGGTGGTCGACTACACTCAGGAGGACTTCACGAAGCGGCCGGAGCGTCACGACCTGATGCTCGACATCGCCGGCAGCCGCTCGTTCAGGGACTTCAGGCGCGCATTGACCCCCGAGGCAATCGTCGTCCTGATCGGAGGGCGGTTGACGTATCGAAAGCTCGGACCTGTGCCGCACCTCTTCGGAACGCTCCTGGCGTCAAAGGGCCGGAGCCAGACCGCGAAGTTCTTCGTCGCGAAGATCACGTCAGAGGACCTCACGGTCTTGCAGGGGCTGCTCGAGGCCGGAACGGTGAAGCCCGTCATCGACCGACGCTACGAGCTGAGCCAGGCTCCCGACGCTCTCAGCTATTTGGGAGAAGGACACGCGCGCGGGAAGGTCGTCATCACCGTATGAGAGCCGTCGTCCACGACAGGTATGGGCCGCCGGAGGTTCTTCGACTCGAGCAGGTCGAGCGGCCGGTGCCCAAGGACGACGAAGTCCTCGTCAGGGTCCTCGCCACGACCGTCAACCGGACGGACTGCGGCCTTCGCAGCGCCGAGCTCTTCATCAGCCGCTTCTTCACGGGTCTCCTCCGGCCGAAGCAGAAGATCCTCGGAATGGAGCTGGCCGGAGTGGTCGAGGCGGTCGGCGCGGCCGTCGGCACGTTCGAGGTCGGTGACGAGGTCTTCGGCATCAGATCGGGCGCGAATGCGGAGTACCTCTGCGTCCGCGAGAGCGGCGTGCTGGCGCACAAGCCGGCAGGAATGACCTTCGAGGAGGCTGCGGCGGTCTGCGACGGAGCGATCACCGCGCTGTCAGGCCTGAGAAGGGCGGATCTCCGGAAGGGACAAGGCATCCTCGTCTACGGCGCCTCCGGATCGATCGGAACCGCAGCGGTGCAGGTGGCCAAGCATTTCGGCGCCCACGTCACCGCGGTGTGCAACACGAAGAACGTCGAGCTCGTGCGATCGCTCGGAGCAGACGAGGTCATCGACTACTTGCAGGAAGACTTCACCAAGAACGGCGAGACGTACGACGTCATCTTCGACGCGGTTCGGCAAGCACTCGTTCAGGCGCTGCAGACGCTCGCTGAAGCCAGGCGGGATCTACCTCGAAACCGACCTCGGGTTCCTCTGGCACGTCCCGCTCCTGGCCTTGTCGACTCGGTGGATCGGCGACAAGAGAGTGGCGCTCCTGATTCCCAAGTACACGAAGAAGGAGGTCCTCTTCCTCAAGGAGCTCATCGAAGCCGGGAAGTACCGAGCGGTCATCGATCGGTGCTACGCGCTGGAGCAGGTGGTCGGGGCGACGAGGTATGTCGAAACGGGTGAGAAGACGGGGAACGTCGTCCTGATGTTGAGCAGCGCGGGACAAGAAGCCCGTTGAAAGGCAGCGGCTGGTCCCGAACCGAGTTCAAGCTTGGCCGAGCTGGAAGTGCCAGATGATGGAGGAGGGCTTGCCACGATAGGCCGCGTTGGTCGCGGCGGGACACCAACGATGGAGCGCCCAGATGTTCGGCGGCTCACCGGGAACGTGCTGCGGGTCCGGGCCCCCTGAATTGACTCGCCGCTGCCGTCGACCAGCGGGAACGGGACTCGGGGCTCCTCGCACCTGCGTACCTGCAGGCCGAGCGGGAGGGCAGCTGCAAGATAGTCGCTGGTGAGGCGGGCCTTGGTCGGCATGTAGCCGGGGCTGCCGTCCGGTCTGGCTTTGACCACGGGTATGGCGATCTCTTTGACCAGGGAGCGCCAATCCGAGATCACCAGATTGCCGCCGGGTCGCAGAACACGGACGAATTCGGCCAGCACGGGCTCGAGGTTTGGGATGTGCATCAGGGCGAGCGCGCAGACCACGACGTCGACGTGGTCGTCGGGCAGTGGCAGGTCGTGCAGCTCGGCCTCGTGGAACTCGCCGTCGGGCACCTTCTCGCGAGCCCGTTCCAGCATCGCGGCCGAACTATCCACGCCGATCACCGTGTGGCCGAGCGAGGCGAGATAGGCGGTGTGGCGGCCGGTGCCGCAGGCGGCGTCGAGCGCGACGCCGCGCGGCAGCCCGTCGAGGATCTCCCGCACGATCGGCTGCTCCAGGTCGATCAGCTGGTTTCCGGGCTCGTCATAGAACTCGGCCCAGCTGCTGTACCCCTCCGTCGTCGGGATCGGCTCCACCTCGGTCCCGTCGCCCAACTCCTCGACGGAATCCAACAGCGCACGGATCTCGGCGAGGCGAGCCATCGTGAAGTCGCGGCCGTAGTCCCCGGCGAAGGCGTGGAGCAGGGCGATCCCCTCCAGACCGAGCAGATACGCCAACGGGTGCTGGTAGACCACTGGCGGCTCGATGCGGGGCTCTGATTCCACGGAGATCACGGCAACGGGAACCGGCGGTGCTTGACCGGTTACCTCGCCGCGATGCTATCCGGCGGCAGCTTGGTCGACGGTCACCTGACCGGTCGTCAGCTCCGAGACGACCGGCTGCCCGGCCCGACCCCGCTCAGGTCACGAACGTGACGATCACGGAGCCGTCACTCCCGGGATTGCTGGGAGTGGTGAAGCCACTCGGCGTCGCAGTGGTCGACTGAGCGGCAAAGCTTCCGCCGCCACCGCCTCCGCCGCCCGGGTCGCTGTTGCCGCCGCCGCCGCCGCCGCCGCCGCCGCCCCAGCCGCCGCCGCCGCCGCCACCGCCGCCCACCGGTTGCGCTGAGCCACGCCACTGACCTTCTCCGCCCTTGCCCCATTCAGGCGGCGAGGACTGCGACACCGGGCACGTGTTCGACCCCGACCCCGAATTGCCGATCTTGTACAGGCAATACCCGACGTTTGTCCACGGCATGGTGGGACTGGAACCGTCCGAGGTGTGGACGTCGCCGCCCAGCCCGCCGGCGCCGTCGTTGCCGTCGCCGCCGGCATGGTGATCGACACCATCGCCGCCGGAGCCGCCGCTACCGCCGTTTCCCTGACTGCCGCCGTGGCCGCCGTGGCCCCCATAGCACCCGGTGCCTCCCCCGGAGCCACCGGCGTCGCTGGCCGGCCCACTCGTCGTGGCAACGGCCGTGCCACCGTCACCGCCGTCTCCTCCGTCGCAGGTCGCGCCTTCACCGCCTCCGCCCCCGCCGCCGGCGATCAGCACGACAGTGGTGCTTGAGCACCCGGATTCGTTGTATTGGCCGCTGACGCCGGTGATGCACCCGAGCTTCGGCGTCGATGCCGAGCTGGTCAGGTTGTAGGGAGACACGATCGTCGAAGCTCCGCCGAGCCCGCCGACCCCTCCCTTCCAGATTCCCGAGTAGGTGCCGGCGCCCGCCATGCCCAGGAAGTAATAGAGGGCAGGCGTCCCGTAGGCCGCCTCGTATGCGCTGATCGTGGTCGTCGTTTGAGCCTCGCCGCCGTCGCCGTGGCTGCCTGGGTCGCCGGCCGCTGCCGCGTATCCCCCATGACCTACGGCTCCGAACGCGGTGATCACCATCGGCGTGGAGGCGGTCACGCTGGAGTTGACGGCCTGGGCTTCGCTGAGCAGCGTTTGCAGGTTGAAGGCCGGAACCGAGGCGACGTCCGGCAACGTGCACTGGACAGCGTTCGATCCCTGCGCCGTGCATGTAGCGGGCACGAAGCTAGCGCTCGTCGTGGTCGTGGCGGTGGTGGCTGCCGCCACGGTTGCCGTCGCCGGCGGCTTCGCGGTCTTGGAGCTCGACCCGCACCCGGCCAGCACGAGAAGACCGAAGACGATCAGCGAGGAACATGCGACGTTGCGCAGCACAGCGACTCCTTTTCTCGAAAGTTCGAAGAGATTATTTTTCCACAGATTTCTTAAAAGGCACAACCTCGTCAGCCGGAACGCGCCGGCACCACCCGATGCAGCGAATCCGGATCTAGCAGCCCCCAGCCAGACGCGGTGTCGTATCCGACCCGGGCGTCGCAACAGTCCTGCGTGAACGTCGTATTCGAGCCTTCGACGATGTCGACGATCGCGCTCGTGTCCTTCGTTCGTCGCCAGATCGCCCCGGCCAGGTTTCCCAAGCGAAGCGGTTGGCCGTTCGCGCCGAACTGGTCCTCGAGCAGGACGCCCGTGGCTCCCATGACGGTGGCCGCGAGGCTCGTGCCGCCCACTGCGCTCCAGACGCAGTCCTTGGCTGTCGCGCAGACGGGGATGTTCCCTACTCCGCCCGGAACCGAATAGACCGAGACGTCCGGAACGGCGCGGTTGCCGGCGGGCTGCCACGGCGGCGCGCTGACTCTGCGACTGACGCCCCCGCCGCCTCCGAACGAGTTCGGATGGTTCCAGACGCGAAGATCGTCCGGCGACGCGGGAGAGCCTCTGTACGACGCGCCGCCGATGGCGACCGCGAATGCGGAGGACGCGGGATACGTCACGGCAGGGTCTGTTGCGGGATAGCACCCGCTCGACCCGTTGTCCCCCGCCGCCACCACCGTCGTCGTCCCCGTCGCCGCAAATGCGGCGAGCAACCACTCGGAAAGGGCAACGTCGGCCGGTGTGACTTGCGTCTCGCAGTACGTAACCGTGATGTCAAGGACGTTGGGAGTACCCCGTCCCTCCAGGGTTTCGATCAGCGGGAAGGCGAGCGGAGTCGGCGGAGAGAACTGCGCGACGTGGATGTGGGTGCCGGGCGCCAAGAGCGCCAACACAAGGGTGTCGAGGGCGATCTCAGGACCACCGCCGGTCGCGGGCGTAGCCGGCACGACGCTTTCCGTGATCGCGGACGCGTCGAGAGAGGACCCGGTGCACCGGTTGAAGTTGCCGAATACCGCGGGCTCGAAGCCGTGGATCGCCAAAATGTCGATGTCGGTGCCGGCGCCGGTTGCGCCGCTCGCAATGGACTTGTCGAATCCAAAGAGATTGGCAAGAGACGCGCGGCTGGGGATCTCTGCCGGACACGCCGGCGTCGCGCTGCCCCCGGTCACGGGAGACGGGTTCGAGGTACTGGCGGTAAGGCCCACGACGCCGGTCACTCCGTGCAAGCCCTCCGGGATCTTTGGAGATGACGTCGGCTGGACAGTTCCGGAGGACTCGATCAGGGTAGTACCGAAGTACCGCTTGACCTGGGCCGCCGTCACGGTACCCCAGAAGGCGGCGTGCGTGGGATCGAGCGCGAGGTGCAGCCCGTCGGACTCGAGCACCTCTTTGTCAGTCGCGATCACGGCCGGCGACGCGCCGAACCTCTCGGCGATCTCGTCGATGGTGCGGAAGCGCCGAAATCCCCGGGCGCGTAATTCCGCAGTCGCGCCGGCGAGGACACGTAACCCGTTGCTGCTGACCTCGAGCGGCAAAGCCACCAGCACCTTCGTGCTCTCAGGCACCTCGTTCGCTGGACTGCCGCCGGCACATCCGGCGATCCCAGTCGCGGCGATCCCGGCCCCGAGAGCCCACACACATCCTCGACGAGCCGCCCGTCGCACCGGCCGCGATTATCGCGGATCACGCCGCCTGACTGGCCTCCGCCACGAGCGCGTTGCTGCCGGCGAACTCCTTCGCCGCTATGAGATCGAGCGGACGAGCTGGATCAATAGGCGAGGAACGCTTCGAGTCGTGCGGCCTGTTCGTCGAGCTCACGCCGTAGCGAGCGTGACGGGGTCGCGAACGGCTCTAGAACGACGCGCCCGGTCTCGACGCGCCAGGTGCCCGCGACGAACCCGTCGAGGAGGAAGGTTTGCGCGACGTCCCCGTTCATACGGATCACCGCCTTCCGGTACTCCTCGGGAAGCACGCGGGTCCGCGTCCTCGGCCTCGCCTCAGCCGCGCTCGCGTTCTTACTGCTAGGGGTGTACAGCTCGGCGTCGGCCAAGGGCTCGTCGCAGTAGTACTGGCCGCAGTACTTGACTCGGCGACCGCCGGCGTAGAGGACCTGTCCGTTGGGAAGCAGGGCGGCGGCGGCGGAGGCGTAGGGGTAGACCATCGGGCCGGTCACCGTCCAGGTGCCGGTGGCGGGTGAGTAGACGTCGCCTGTGCCGCCGTCGGCGACGAGCACGCGTCCGTCTTGCAGGAGCGCAGCGGCACCGCCGTGGGGGACGTTCATGCTACCGGTAGCGCTCCAGCTGCCCGAGGTCGGATCGTAGAGCTCGGCGGAGACGAGCGCGCTCGGGTTGCCGCCGCCGGCGAGCAGCACGCGGCCGTTGCCGAGCAGCATCGGGGTCGCGCCCTCACGGCCGGTTGTCATCGTTCCTGCGCGCTTCCAGCGTCCCGTGCTGGGGTCGTACAGCTCTGCGTTTCGCGGCCAGCCAGTCGAGTTGGCGCCGCCCGCGACCAGGACGGTCCCTCCCGCCAACAGCGTCGCGGTCTGGTTCCGGCGTGGGGTTCGGAGGCTGCCGGTCAACGTCCAGCGGCCGGTCGCCGGGTCGTACAGCTCGGCGCTTGCTTGCAGACCGCTGAGGGAGTTACCGCCGACGACGAGGACGCGCCCATTTGGGAGCAGCGTGCCGGTGAACGAGATCCGGCCGACGTTCATGCTTCCCGTTGGCGTCCAGCGGTTCGTCGCGGGGTCGTACAGTTCGGCGCCGGCGCTGTACCAGCCGCCGCCGGCGACGAGGACGCGCCCGTCGGCGAGACGCACCGCGACATGAAGAGTGCGCGGCTCGTTCAGCGTCCCGGCCGGGATCCAAGTGCCGGTAGGCGGGTCGTACAGCTCGGCAGTCGAGTCACGCGTGGTGTCACCTTCTCCACCGACCACGAGGACGCGCCCATTATTGAGCCGCGTCGCGGTCAAGTTCGACCGCGCGGCCGCCATGCTCGCCGTCGCTGTCCAGTTGCCCGCTGCTGTGCTCTCAAGCGACCGCTGCGTCGTCGCCGCAGCAAGCCGCACCGGAAGGGCGCCGTCACGGAGCGAGCTCGAGCCCGATCCCGAGCCGACTCCCGGTGCCGCAAGTGCAAATAGAGCGCAAATGGCGGGCGCGAGGTACCTCATGCTCATCATGAAGGGGACCCTCTTTTTCTCGTCTGGATGAACGCGGCGAGAATAGGAACGAAACCTTGCTCCTGCCTTAACCAGGACTTACAAGACCCTTAAATCATCAAAGCGACGTACCGGCCGTGCGAGAGGACGCTCGCGCACTCCGCGGTCCTCGTTTCGCGTCCTTGTCGACACCGCCGTGTTCGGGCGCGCACTCTCCTCGGCGCGATCCCGCTAGCCGACGAGCTCGCGAAACGCCGGCTCGTCCCGGAGCGGGTCGAGGTCGGTGTCCTCCTTC
>WNFU01000140.1_pt1 | contig 147648 bp, 125 predicted proteins | sample 5400121 | NCBI WGS metagenome assembly WNFU01 (sample SAMN13153360, study PRJNA577476) | soil metagenome | isolation source: 100 cm soil or saprolite under grassland replicate 1 | place: USA:California | collected 2016-06-15
CTCGAAGAGGCGTGTGGCCACCTCAAGACCGTGCGGCCGCATAGCGACCTCGTGCGTACATCGCGCGGCCTCGGTATAAGCTTTGGCGACTAGAAATTGTAGATTGCAGATTGCAGATTGCAGATTGATATCACGCAATCTGCAATCTGCAATCTGCAATTTGCAATTTGCAATGGATCTGCTCTGGCTGGGATACGATGATCTCTCTGTTCGTTACGGCGATGTGGCGGCGGTGCTGTTGTATCACGCCTCACTCGACGCCCGTATCATGAGTGCGTATGGTCGTGTGCCTGCTAATGTCCGCGCCGTGGTTGTGACGGACGATGGTCTGTTTTTACCGTCGAGTTGGCCGGCCGAACAGCTGCGGCAGCGCTGGTCGCACTGGCGTAGCGCGCAGGCGTAACTGGTTGTGCGCCACAACTGCAGTCTATCGCAAACCTATTCCAAGTTCCCTTAGTTCCTTCCAGTTCCTAGCGCAGGAACTTTCGGTTTCTGAAGGAACTACCCATACTCCGATCGCTTTTGTAGTAGCCTGTACTATGTATGATGCAAACTCTCCATCGAACCGTACCGACTTCGCTGCTATTTTGATCAAGTGGCGCTGTCGAGCCCAGCGTACACTACAATCAGCGATTCGGGGTGTGCTGTGTTAGCGAACTGTAATTCGATCGGCTAGTTTCGATTGGTATCTGGGGGTACACTGCATGGCAGTAGTAGCTTGCACGATCGGCCGCGAGGTTGATGTTTATGTGGCGATCGGGCGCGGCCGCGAAATGGCGACATCGCTCGGTTTCGATGAAATCGATCGCACGCGCATCGAGATCGTCATCCTCGAGCTTACTCGCAATATTTTAGCTCATGCGGGGCGCGGCGAACTGCGCTTGGAACTGATTGAGCAGGCGGGCCGGCGCGGCATTGCGGTCGAGGCGCAAGATAGCGGCGGCGGCATTGCGGATATCGAGCTGGCGCTGCGCGATGGCTATAGCACCGCTCAAACATTGGGCGCTGGGCTGCCAGGCGTGCGGCGCCTCATGGACGATTTCGCAATCGAGTCGCAACTTGGCGTCGGCACCAAGGTACGGGCCGTGAAATGGTTGGGGAAGCGGCCAATCGGCTATAGCGGAGGGCGCCAATCGTGACAATTTCTTGGGGCGCCGTCTGCCGGGCCAAGCAAGGCCAAATGGTCTCTGGCGATGTGTATCTGGTGTCCGAGTATAGCGACAATAGCGTGCTGACCACGGTGATCGACGGCCTTGGCGGTGGAGCGGAAGCTGAGCGCGCCGCGCGACTAGCCGCGGAAATAATCGAGCAATATCCCGAATATCCATTGCAGGAACTCATTCGGCGTTCGCATGCCGCATTACATTCCACGCGCGGCGCGGTGATTGGGCTGCTACGCCTAGATCTGATCGGATGCAGCGCATCATATGTCGGCGTCGGCAATATCGGCCTGCAAGTTTATAGCCGCCAACCGATCAAGCCAATCTCCAAGAATGGTATCCTAGGATTCCGGCTGCCTACCTTACTCGAACTACGTTATGTGTATGACCCGGGAGATGTGTTCGTTCTCTATAGTGATGGTGTATCAGCGCATTTCGCGCAAGACACCACGATTGATCTCAAGGGACCGCCGCAGCGCATGGCTGAGCAGATTCTGAGTAAGTATGGCAAGTTTATCGATGACGCAACGGTGGTCGTCATAAAGACAACGGCATCTGTATGAGCACTCCGCTGGCACACTGGCTACGCGACAACCGCGATCTGTTGCTAACCCGCTGGCTCACGTTGTTGGATCAGCGTGTATTTGCCGGTAATGGAGCGGTCGCACACAATTCGGGCGATCAGATTGCGCATCCCGATGAGCGCAATGTGCTGCTGAGATCGATCTATGATGGGCTGGTGAGTGCGGCAGCCGGCGATTACATGCCGTTAGACGAATGCTTGCGGCTGCTGCGGGCACTGCGCACGCATCCTGGCGAGGATGAGCTGCCGCAACAGCTGGCGCTGACCTTTCAGCTTCGCCGCGCGGCTTGGGAAATGATCTTCAAGCCGGGCCAGCCGCCAAATGGGCATGCGCCGCACGAATGGAATCAGCTGGTTGAGGAATTTGATCAGCTGCTGGATTATGTTGCCGTCGCGACCGTGAACCAGTGGCTCTCGGCCGCCGAGGTGGTTCAACGCGAGCTGAACGAGACCCGGCTGCTGGTCGAGAGCCTGTATCACGACACCGAGGCGACCGACCGCACCACTTTGCAGGTTTCAAACCTGAACCAGATCGCTCAGGGGCTTTCGGCCAGCATGGACCGCGCGCAGCAGTTGGAGATTGTCGGCGCGAAGCTGCAAGCCGCGCTAGAGGTCGCGCTGCTTTCGATCTGGCTGTTCGATGCGCAGAGCCAAACGCTGGCGCTGGCGCGCTCGTGGGGGCCGGCGACCGCGCCGCCCGCCGACATGCGCGTCGATATCGCCGATGCCGGCGATTTAACAGCGCGGGCATTTCAACTGGGCGAGGCTGTGGCTGAATCCGATGTCGATGCCGCGCTGCAAGGACCTTGGCACATGCCTGGCTTCGCCGTGTTGAGCGTGCCGATGATCGCGCAGCGCCAGGTGATTGGCGTGATCGTGATCCAAGATCCGTCAGTTCAAACAATCATGGATCGCTCCCAGCAAGATTTCGTAAAGTCGGCGGCGAGCCAGGCGGCGATCGCGATCGAAAACGCCCGGCTTTACGATGAGGTGTTGAGCTTTAATTCGGTGCTTGAACAGCGCATTACCGAGCGCACCCGCCAACTGCAGATCGAGCGCGACACGCTGGAGACCGTCCATGAGATCGCGATGGAGATTAGCAGCACGCTCGATCGCGATTCGCTGCTCCAGGTATCGCTGAATGCGCTGGCAAAGCTAGCTGGCGTCACCCATGGCTCGATCATGCTGGTCGAGCCCGAGACCGAGCATTTGGTCGATTGTGCGGTGCTCGATCGCCCAGGCGACATCGGCTTCAGGCGCTTCGCGATCGGTCAGGGGATCGTGGGTTGGGTCGCGCAGCATAAGAAGCCGGCGGTGATCGCCGATATTACCAAAGATCCGCGCTGGGTCGACCCGCCGGACGCAGATGGTATACATAAGCAAGTTGGGTCGATGATCGCCGTGCCGTTGATTGCGCATCACCAAATGCTTGGCGTGCTGCTGCTCTCACACGACGATAATGGCTATTTTAATGAGGATCATCTGCGGCTGCTGAATGCCTCGGCCGGCCAGATTGCGATTGGCATCAATAATGCACAGCTGTATACCGAGCTTGAAAAAGAATTGATGCACCGCAGCGAGATGTTTCAACGCCAGGAAGTGGAAGCCAGCCAGAGTCAGGCGATTCTGCAAAGCCTCTCGGATGGTGTGATCGTTTGTGGCGAGGATGGGTCGGTGCTGGCGGCGAATATGGCCTGCGAGCTCATTCTCGAACGCTCGATCGAAGAACTGGTGATCTGGAATTTGCCCGAGTTGTTCCGCCGCCTGTTGGGCCGCCGCGCCGACGAGGTGCCGGTAGAAGCGTTGCTCGCCCAGCCGACCGACGAGCATCACCGCCCGCGTACCTTTTCGACCGTCTATCAAACCGGCACGCGGATGATTAGTATTACGCTTGGCCCGGTGTTGAATAGCAAAGAAGCGCTGATGGGCGCGGTGGCGGTGTTCCGCGATATCACGCGCGAGATCGCATCCGACCGGCTCAAGACTGAATTTATCGGCACAGTCTCGCACGAACTGCGCACGCCGATGACTTCAATCAAGGGGTTTACGCAGCTGCTGTCGATGGGCAGCCTTGGCCCGGTCAACGATACACAGAAAGAGTTTTTACAAATCATTCAGATGAACGCCGAGCGGATGATCTCGATCATCAACGATCTGCTTGATATCACGAAGATCGAAACCGGCAGCGTCGAGCTGGATATGCGCCCGCTGCACATGGCCGAAGCGCTCAGCACTGTGGTGATCGAGCTGCAGCCGAGCATCCGCGCGCGCGAGCACACACTTACCATTAGCATCCCACCCGGCTTGCCGCTGGTGCGCGCCGATGCCAGGCGTCTGAACCAGATTCTGGCGAACATGCTCTCGAATGCGGTGAAATACACGCCGCGCGGCGGCTCGATCGCGCTGGAGGCGCGCGAGGTCGATATCGAGGTGGTGCCGGAACATTTGCGTGAGGGCCTGAAGGTAAAGAGCCGCTACGCATTGATCGAGATACGTGATACAGGCGTCGGTATTGCCGCAGAAGAGCTCGATCGCATTTTCGACCGGTTTTATCGGACCGAGAATCCACTCAAAGTCGAGGCCGGCGGCACCGGTTTGGGCTTGTCGCTGGTGCACCCATTAATTGAGCTGTTCGGCGGCCGGGTGTGGGTGCAGAGCACGCTCAACGAGGGTAGCACGTTCTCGTTTATCATCCCCGCAGCATAGACCTGGCAAGGTGACGAGGTGATAAGGTGACGCCGATATTGAGAGTGTCATCTTGTCATCTTGTCATTGAGCCGGTGTGACGCTTTGGTTGAAGGTTGCGGCGTACTCCTGCCCCGCCACCCTGGCATGAATGACTAGCCGCCAATCCCCATCCATGCTAAACACCCCGGTGATACGGTACTGCCCGTTCCCCAGCGGCTCGCCAATAGGTTGGTTCGAGTTCATTGGCATGGCCGGCATGTCTTGTGCCATGAAAACAGTCGCCCCGTCGATCGGCCTGCCATCTGCGCCGGTCAGCGTCACAAAAAGCTCGTATTGTTGCAGCAGCGCCAGTTGTTGCGGGTGTTCGAGTTTGATCGTGATACCGTTGACCGTTTGCTGCTCGGCGCTATAGCCCGCGCGCCCGCCGCCGCACGCCACAAGAGTGAAAACCAGCGCTAAGAAGACTGCGTAGTGCGTAATGCGTAGTCTTGGAAAAATCACCTTGTCACCCTGTCTTCTTGTCATCTTGTCACCCGTTCGCCTGCTCGCCTTGCAGATCCGCCGGTGGCGCTGAGCCAAGCGGGTAGCGTAGCGAGTAGATGAAGCCGATCAGCATATGCTCGATATTCAGCACGAGAAACAGTGCCGACAGGATCAGCGCCAGCTCTTTTGGGTAACCGTAATAACCCAGTACCGCGATCAGCACCGCATCGCGCACGCCGATGCCCGAGAAGCTGATTGGTAGGGCCTGGAGGATGGAGATCAGCGCGGTGGATGAGATGATCGCGGTTGCCGGCACGCGGTCGAGCTGAAGCGCCAGGAACAGCAAGTAGATCCGGACGATCGTGGATGTGGCCGATCCGGCCGATGCAAGCAGCAGCCGCGCCAGCGGCGCGGGGCGCAGGCTGAGCGCGGCGAACTGATCGCGCCAGCGTGTGATAACCGCACGAATGCGCTTGGGTGCCAGCGGCAGCATGCGGTTGATCAGCCACTCGCGCGGGCGGCGGGCCATGAGCAGCGGGGTCGTGAAGAACACCACCGCGGCGAATGCAACGGTCGCGATTCTGAGCGTGCCGGGTAGGATGTCGATAAACGCCACTAGCGCGAGCAAGGCCAGCAGCGCCATGACAAGGAAATCGAATAGGCGATCGAGCACGATACTAAACAGCGCCGGCGCCAGCGGCAGCCCGCGCTCGCGCAAATACCATGCTTTGATGAAATCGCCGGATTGCCCAGGGGTGGTGCCGCCGAGAAACAGGCCGATCTGGTAGAGCACCATTGAGAAGCCCAGCGGCGGCGGCGGCATGTCGAGCTCGCGCATCAGCATATTCCAGCGCCAGGCTTTGATTGCGATAAACGGCAGGAACAGCGCCAGCGAAAGCAGCAGTGGCAAGATCTTGACCTGGCTGAGCCCCGCCAGCAGCAGGCTAAAATCGCTGCGCCAGAGAAAGATGATCAGGAGCGCCGGGCCGATCAGGCGGATCGCCCAGCGCGCGTATTTGTTCATATCAATACCCTAGAACAAAGAACAGAGAACAGAGAACAAACGTGAGCAATTCCTTGTTCTTTGTCCTTTGTTGTTTGTTCTTTTTATTGTTCCGGCCCCTTAAAGCGCAGGCTGGCGATCTGCTCAGAGATCAGCCCAAACAAGAAAATGATGATCCCGCCGAGGAAAAAGATACCCGTCGAAGGCGGAATATGCAGCCAGCGCTCATTATTCACAATCGACCAGACGTAAGCCGCCAGTGCAAGCAGTTCGAGCACAAGAAAAATCGGGAAGAAGACGCGCAGCGGGCTGAACAGCGTGACCATCCGCAAGATGATCAAGCCCTTGCTGATGCCATTGCGAAACAGCTTGTGCGTGCTTTTACCCGCCGCGCGTTTATGCATTGCAATCGGTTCGAAGCGAATATGATAGCCCGCCGTGGCGAAGGCCAGCGCAGTTGTCACCGGCCAGCCGAATCTGTTTGGGAGCAGATGCAGCAGATCGAGTAGGACCGACCGCCGGATTGCGCGGAAGCCGGATGTCAGATCTTTCAGTTCCATCTGAACTAAGTAGCTGCCGAAGATATTCAAGGCATTGTTACCTAGCCAGCGAATGGCATTTTGCTGGCTGGTTCGGTCCGGGCGGGTCGCGATCACCATGTCATAGCGATCGATGTATTGCAGCAGGCGTGGGATATCGGCTGGGTCGTGCTGGCCGTCGGCGTCGATCACCACTACCACATCGCCGGTGGCCGCGCGCACGCCGGTCTTCACGCCCGCACCATTGCCGATGTTGTAGGGCCGGCGGATCACTCGCGCGCCAGCCGCCGCGGCCTCGTCGGCAGTGTTGTCGCGCGAGGCGTCGTCCACGACCACGATCTCGGCGTCGGGGCATTGCGCCTGCACAGCGCGAATCACCCGGCCGATTGTGTGCCCCTCGTTCATCGCTGGAATGACAATACTGACACTAAAAGGCCAGCGCTGTGTGGCGGGGATCGGCGCCGGCTCGGTGCGCGGCCGGTCGGCTTCGGCAATTGACATAATATATGCTCCGTGTTTTATTTATCTTTGATTATATCGGCCTTCGCTGGACACAATCATACTAGGATGAATAGATCGACATAAGTTTCTGCTTCAACTCATCGTACTCGGTCAGCACTGGAAACTGCGGAAACTCGGCGATCACATTCGCGGGCGGGCGGAACAGCAGGCCCTGATCGGCTGCAGCTAGCATCGTGGTGTCGTTGTATGAATCACCCATAGCAATCACGCGAAAGTTGAGCGATCGCAGCGCTGCGACGGCCTCGCGCTTGCCGTCGTTCTGGCGCAGGTGGTAGCCTGTGATGGTGTTGGCCGCATCGATGTCGAGCGTATTACAGAACAGCGTTGGCTGACCTAACTTTACCATTAACGGCGCGGCAAATTCATAGAACGTATCTGAGAGAATGATGACCTGTGTCTGAGCGCGCGCCCAGTCGAGAAACTCGCGCGCGCCGGGCAGCGGGTCGATCGTCGCGATCACCGCCTGGATGTCGGCCAGGGTCAGCCGATGCTCACGCAGAATGGCGATGCGTCCGCGCATCAGCTCGTCGTAGTCGGGGATGTCGCGCGTCGTCAGGCGCAGCCGCTCGATACCGGTGCGCTCGGCGACGGCGATCCATATTTCCGGCATAAGGACGCCCTCAAGGTCGGTTGCTAGCAAGGTTGGCTGGGTTGGCATTTGTTTATCTCCAATATGTCTTGGCCTGCCGCAGGCGCCCTATCAAAATTGCGCCAGACGACTGCCGACTCACTCAGAGGATACCCGGCGGCAGGTGAATGGCGTGTGCCAGGAGTGCCCTCTGGGCCTTAGACTCGCACATCCATCCCGCGTGCCGCGCAATGCGAACATCTGTTTGATACCCCGTTCCTAATGGGATATAATTAGGGGTATGAGAACATATGCCTTTCGCCTGTACCCCTATCGAGAACAGCGCCGCCGCCTGGAGGCGTGTCTCTCTGAATCGCGCCAATTGTACAACGAAATGCTGGTGTGCGAGAAGCAGCACTACCAGGAAACCGGCGCGTTTTTGAGCCGATATGATTTGAATAAGCGATTCAAAGGTCGTGGCGGCGCATCTGTTCCAGCGGCCACGGTACAATGTCTGTCCGATCGCCTCACCAAAGCCCTTCAGAACTTTCTGAAGCACAAGGACGATGGGTGGGGCTTCCCGCGTTTCAAAAGCGGCAACCAGTGGCACAGCATCCATTTGCGTCAGTTTGGCAAAGGCAAGGACGTATGGCTTGATGGTCGGCTGCTCCGTGTTCCAGGCAAGCTCGGTACAGCGATCAAGATCAGGCGCCACCGTGAAATCGAGGGGACGCCAAAGACCTGCTACCTGGTGAAGCGGGCCGATAGACACTGGTATGCGCTGATCGTGTGCGCGGTGCCGGATTCTGGTGATCTGTCGCATCCTGCTGATGTCCGACCGCCGATTGGCATCGACGTGGGATTGAAGGTCTTTCTTGCTGATAGCGATGGGCATACCGTCGAAAACCCGTGCTTCTTTCGGACAAGCCAAGCGACCTTGCGCCGCAAGCAGCGCCGCCTGAGCGCCCGCAAAACAGGCAGCCACCGCCGTCGCAAGATGGCGCGCAGCGTGGCGCAGACGCATCTGAAAATCGAACGCCAGCGCCGCGACTTTCATTTCAAGATCGCGAAGCAGTACGCGGATGCGTACCAAACGATTGTTGTCGAAGACTTGAACATTCGTGGTTTGGCCCGCAGTCGATTGGCAAAGAGCATTCTTGATGCCGCGTGGGGCGCGTTTCTGACGATCCTGAGTTGCAAGGCTGCAAGTGCTGGCGGTCAGGTGATCAGAGTGGGTCCACGCTTCACGACGCAAACATGCTCGAAGTGCGGCGAACGTGTGCGGAAATCGTTGTCGGTGAGGACGCATATCTGTCCATCCTGTGGATATGTTGCCGATCGCGACGTGAACGCCGCCAAGAATATCTTACAGGCGGGGGCACCGCCTTCGGGGACGCTGGCCGATGGGCTGGTGGTTGAACCGAGAAGCCGCTCCCTTATGAACTTTTATTATTAAATCGGGCATTTCGCACCGTCACACGCGCGGGGCTAAAGCACCCGCGCTAACAGCCCAAGCCCGCTGAAGCGGGCTACCCGATTCATTTCTTAATCTTCATTAGGGACGGAGTTGTCACTGTACCCGAACCTGGCTGATCATCAAGCTGAGCATGCGCGCGTCGTCGCTGGCGGGTGTCTCGCGCGCCGGGACGAAGGTCGGCGCGCGCAGACGGATATCGACTCGCCGCTGCCCTGCCAGTTCGGGTGGCACGGGCAGGCGATACACGCGCCACTGCCCGCCCGCCACTGGCACTCGGCCAACCCAGCGGTCGCCGATCCAGATATCGAGCGGCACGGTATTTGGCCGGCCGCTGGTCAAGCGCAGCAGCAACGTGCTGTGCTCGGTCAGCGATGTGGGCAAGGGCAGAACCACGCGCCCATCGCCGGATAGCCAGCGGAAGCTGCCGGTCGGATCGCTTTCGCCGCCGGAGAAGCCACTGATGTAGCCCAGATCCATCCCATCGCTCAGCGCGAGCGTGTCGGTTGGCGGCGGGCGCAGCCATTCGAGCGCCCAGCGCTGGATATCTTCACCGGCGCGCCCTTCCGCCCGTGCCAGTGGCTCGCGGGCGGCAGCAATGTCGCCCATGTCGCGCGCCAGTGCGCCGATCGCCAAGTCGCTGCGGCGCGAGTCGCCGGGGTGAAGCAGGGCGCGCGCCTGCTCGCGGCGTCCCTGCGCGGCCAGCGCCAGCGCTAGGTCGAGCTGCCCGTCGATGAAGTCGGGCTGGGCCGCCAGTGCGGCGCGAAAGGCGCGTTCGGCGGCTGGGTAATCGCCGCTGGCATAGGCGCGTTCGCCGGCGCTCATGCCGCGCTCGCGGGCCACGCCGCTGGCGATGATCGCGCCATAGTTGCGGTAGCTGAGCACCAGCGCCAGGAAGGCGATCACCAGAAGCGAAGGTAAAAGGTAAAAGGTAAAAGATAAAAACGTTCGCGGCGTCTTTTTTGCCGGTTGCCTGTTGCCTGTTGCCTTTGATAATGTCCAGGCACCATAGAGTCCGATCAGCGTCCAGATCGGCAGCAGATAACGCGGCTCGACATGGAAGATCAGCACCGTCAAGAACGAGTAGCCTAGCCAGGCGAGCATAAATAATCGATTATGCAGACCTTCACGCGCCGGCATCGCCAGCCCGACCAACCCGCCAATGGTATAGACCAGCCAGATCAGGTCGCCAGCCAGGCCCAACAGAGCGGTCGCGCGCAGCGCGCGGGTGAAGAAGCTGCGTTTGACGAAATAGTCCTCGATATACTGGGCCTTCCAGATATGCTGGAACGTCTCCCACATGGGCCGAAATGGCCGCAGCGGGTCGCCGGCCAGGATCGCGCGCGCGTGGGCCAGCGCGTAGGGCGCCCGGTCGGCCTGCGGCATTTGGCGCAGCGTGTTGATATGCGCCTCGCGCTGATCGACCCGATCCAAATCGAGCCAGAGGTTGATCTGGCCGAGCGTGTCGACCGGAATGATTCGACGATACACCACGTAGTTGCGCGCGGTCCACGGCAGCACCACCGCCAGGCAGCAGGCCACCACCACGAACAAAGAATAAAGAACTGAAAACAAAGACGAAGCGTCTGATTGTCGCCTGTTTGTTCTTTGTTCTTTATTCTTTGTTCTCCAATATCGTATCAGTAGCCAGAGCACCACGAACGCGATCGAGTACAGCGCCGGCGAGCGCGTCAGCGCGGCGGCGCCCAGCGCCACGCCCGCGAGCGCAAGGTCGCGCATGCGTTCACTCGCGTCGAAACGCAGCAGCAGCCAGAAGTGCAGCAGAAACAGGAACAGATACAGTAGTTCGCTGAACAGCACGGTGGGCTGCTCGACAAACGAGTACCAGAGCGCCAGAAATGCAGCGAAAAGCAGCCCAGCTCGATCATTGGCAAACAGCCGCCGCGCGCTGGCGTAGCCCAGCACGATCGTTAGCGCACTGATCGCGGTCTGTGCCAGCTCGATCAGCAAAATGCCGAGCGTGGGGCGGCCGATCAATAGTGCAAGTTTGATCCAGAGGGCAAAGAAAAAAACGTGCAGCGGCGGGCGAATCAGCCAACTGTCGTCGACGTACTGTCCCGTCACCGCAAGGCGCAGGGCCCGCTTGTAGTAGTCGCCGTCGTCGGCGGTCGAGAAGCGCGGGTCGAGCGGGCTCACGCCAATCATCCACAGCCGCAGCGCCACGCCTAACACTACGATTAGCAGCAGCGGCCAGTTCAGACTGACGATCGACGAAAGACGATCGACGAAATACCCGAATCGTAGTCGTCGATCATCGATTGTTGATGGTCTCGTTTGTGCTTTGACCTTGATCATTCGATTCGATACAGTCTATAAATCCCGGCGGCGTCGAGCTGCTGGCCAACGCTGGGCGCGGGACCAAGCGTGCTAGACCAGATCAGGTAGCGCGCGCCGGTGGCACGCAGCGCCGTCGGGTCGTCGCTGACGGGCGCGGGCACAACCAGGTGGGCGATCGCGGAGTATTTGCCGAGCGCTAGGCCGGCTTCGTCGCCGGGCGCGATACGCAGTATGAGTCGGTCGCCTGGCTGGAGTGTCGCTAGCACCAATCGCGCCGCGCCCAGTGTATCGGCAGGTTGCCCAGGCGTTACGGCGCTGGGCTGTGGGCGCACAACATAGTTGGCGCCGGTCGCGAAGCCGCCCCACAGCAGCGCAAGCAGCACGATGCCGGACAGGAGCGTTGGATTGCGTAGTGCGTAGTGCGTAGTGCCTGGTGTGCTTGCATCGTCCACTGTTTGTTGAACGTTGATCGCCACTTGTATGCGTGTTATGGCCCAGGCCGCGGCGACGGCGTAGGTCGGTGCGAGCGGCAGCAGGAAGCGACCCTGCAGAGCCAGCCCAATGCTGATCGCCGCGACGTAGAGCGCGATCCAGATCAATAACAAGGTAGAAGGTAAAAGGTAAAAGGTAAACAGTTGCGGCTCTGCGCTTTTGCCTTTTGCCTTTTGCCTTTTGCCTTCGTTGACGAGCCAGCCGAGCAGCCCAGCGATCGCCAGCCAGTTGGCCGGGAAAGTCAGTAGCCGCAATTGGGCCGCCTGGCCAAACTCGCGGGTGTCCTCGCCGCCGGTGCCGACGAAGCCACGCAGGTTGCTCCACCAGTTCAGCAGGAAGCGCTGTGGGTCTTGTGCGATCACCTGGCCAAGGCCGATGTCGTTATTGGCCTCGCCCCAGCGCCCCCAGTCGCCGTCGCCGAACACCGCCTGCCAGACATTTTTCGCCTGCTGGTTGTAGAGCGGCGCCCCGGTGTCGCGCAGGTTGACGTAGAGCTGCGGGGAGATTGTCAGCACAAAGGCAATGGTGAAGAGCAACCAGGCGTAGTGCGTAGTGCGTCGTGCGTAGGAGAGCCGTTGCCAACCAGGTTGGATTCCCAATTCGGCATTTCTGTCGCGCTGCAGCCAAATGCTCAGATAACCGAACGGTACGAGCAGCAGACCAGGGTGGCGGATCAGAAAGGCGGCGCCAGCGGCTACGCCTGCGGCGACTACCATTGCAGATTGCAGATTGCAGATTGCAGATTGCTTGTGCTCTTGCTCTGCAATCTGCAATTTACAATTTGCAATCGGAACGAGCAGCGCCACCGCCAGCGCGCACAGCGCGGCGAACGGCATATCCGTGCCGAGGTACAGCGAATACTCGACGACCAGCGGGCTGAGCGCGAGCATCAGCAGTGCCAGGAGTCCTGGGCCGCGGCCGAGCATTCGGCGCGCCAGCCACCAGGCCGCGCCGAGCAGCAGCGCTCCGCTGAGCGCCGCGACCAGCCGCGCCGCCAGGAATGGATTATCGCCGGTGAACAGCCGCGCCAGCCAGAGCAGCAGCGGGTAGCCGAGGTTGTAGAAGCCATCGGCGCGGAACACCCCGTCGAGCTCGGGGTTGTTGGTACCGGCTGGAAAGCTGCCGGCCAGGCGCGCCGAGCGCAGCGCAAACACACGGAAATCGTTCTCGGCGCTCGGCACCGAAAGTGTCACATGCCCCTGCGCCGCGATCAGCACGGCCGCCAGCCAGATCGCGATCGCACCGATCGCCGCGGCGTCGAGCAGCGCCGGCGCGCGGCGGGCCAGCGCCGGGCCATAGCGCAGCGCCAGCAGCGCCGCCAACGCGCCGTCGAGCGCCGGCAGCAGGCGCAGCAGCGGGTATGGATAGGGCAGTTGGGCACGGTAGAAAACAAAGAACAACGCGCAAAAAACAAACAAACAAAGAACAAAGAACAAAGAGAGTGTCCGTTTGTTCTTTGTTCTCTGTTCTCTGTTCTGGAACAGCAGCCACAGCATCCCCGCGGCCAGCGCGCCATAGAGCAGCTGTGATGGATACGGCACGATCGGCGCCGGCCCGACGCGGTAGGTCGCGCGGTCGAGCAGCACGCCGACGCTGCGTGGGTCGCCAGGCGCGAGTTGGGTTGTGTCGGAGCGGATCTCGATTACGACGTCGTTTGGCTTCAACAGGCCGCTATCAATTGTAAAGGTGTAGTCGTGCCAATCGCTGCTGGCCGTGAAGCGCCCGAGCTCGCGCGTGCCGTTGAGCAGCACCGTCACTTGGGGTGGCGCGCCAATCAGGCGCCAGCCGCGCAGCCTGAGGGTAATCTGAGCAGGCAGCCCAGCCTGTGGGAACACCAGAAACGAGCGTTCGCGCGTCCAGCGCGCGCCGCCGTCGGAGCCGGCCAGCTCAGGCCGCTGCTGGCCCGGCAGGGCGCGCTCGGGGTCGTAGAACCCCTGGACGTAAGCCGAGTCGTAGCCGCCGATATCGACGCTATGAGTGACGGGGATCTGATGCGCGAGCGCTAGGAGCAGCGCGCCAAGCGCCATGGCCGCAAGCAGCCGCACCGCAGTTCGGATCGGGACCCCGCGAAGGCGAATCGCCTGGGGCGACAGGGACTCGGGGGTGGGAGTGTTCGGTTGCTTGGCCGAATAGGTTGTCGAATCGCGCCGCATGCCGTTCCTTCGCGTTCCAGCGGCGCGAGTCTAACATAGATTTGGCGATTGGGCAAAGCAGTCCATCTTCGAATGTGCTCACGGTTAGGATAAACGGACGCAGACGAACGCGGACGAACGCGGATAGAACGTTCACAATAATCTCAATTGCTGGTGAAGCTTGCTAACAGTTTGCAAAACAGTTGAGCCAGTTAGTGCGCGAATACGATCGTACTCTGATGCCAATCATCTTCTGGCTTCTGGCTTCCGACTTCTTACTTCTGGACTTGCAGTTCGCCCAGTTGAAGCATGTTCTCACCGCCGAACGGCTGCGGCTGCCCACTTGCCGGGTCGTAGGCCACCAGCGCCAGCCGGTAACTGCCAGGCGGCGTAGCGGGATCGAGGCGGAGCGGCACATCCTGGCGGACGCGATCGCCGGCCTGCCAGCCCTGGATCGGCCGCCAGTCGTCGCCGAGCGCCCCGTCCCACTGCGCCCACTTACGATTATCGGGGCCGAGTGCCTGGATCGAGATCATGAGCGGCTGCCCGGTTGGCGTTCGCGCCTGCCAGAAGAGCTGCACGGTGAACGGTGTTCCTGGCGCGAACGGCGCGTCGCCGGGTGCGCCAGGCCAAGCCGGCTTGCGCGTCAGCAGCGCGCCCGCAAGATCGGCCTGTTGGCCGTCGAGCGTGCGGGGGTTGTCGCCCAGCAGCGCGCGCACATTGCCGGGCAGCGGTGCGGCCGGCAGCCCGACCGGCGTGGCCTCGACGGTGAATGGCAGCGATGTGACCGCGGCGAGCTTGCCGCCGCTCATGCTGAGCGTAAAGACCGGGGCGTGCGCGACGATCTGCGCGCCGTCGTAGATTGTCAGGATGGCGAAATAGCTGCCGTTGGACGGGTTGGGCACGGTTTTGGCCTGGAGCATTGGCGTTGGCGTTGAGTCGACCAGCGCCTCGGTCGCGCCGCGCGCCGGGTCGAGATTGAGCTGCCAGGTGCCGTTGGTGGGCGCCGCCGCCAGCAGATCCACCAGTGTGTGCGGGCGATCGAAAGTGTCTTCGACAATGGTCAGCCCGATTCGCAGCGCCTGCCGGCCGGGATTGGCGATTGGCACGCGCAGTTGGATCAGCGGCCCTTTTTGCTCGACGGCGGGGCCCCAGGCGATCTGTTGGTCGTCGAGCTGAACGATCGGCGCCGCGGCGCCGGGTGTGTCGCGCGCGACCACGTCGATCAGCGCCAGCCGCTCATCCGGCGCGATCGTCAGCTCGGTGGGGGTGGCCAGCTGTAGCGCGATATGGCTGACGCCTGGCGCGAGCGCGACATGATCGTGGCGCTCGCCGTAGTCCAGCAGCACGTTTTGCGCGACGAGCGAGGCGACCGTCAGTCGCACTTGCTGCTCGCGCGGCTGGCCGCTGGCCGGCCCGCGGCCAAAGCCAAGCGTCTCGCCGACGGCGATCGTCAGCGGCGCGTCCTGACTGGCCTGGCAGTAGGCCCCGCCGCGCCGCCAGATCGCCAGCGCGGCCGGCGAGCCGCGGTCGGCCGGCGGCGCCGGGCTGTAGAACTCGCTGCGCCCCTGAAGCACGTGCGCCCCGTCGTCTAGACGGTAGAGCGCTACCGCGCCGCTACGCCACAGCTCCTGCCCGCCATAGTCAAGCGGCCAGGGGTGCTCGTCGGCGGCCAGCACAGCGTACTGCGGGCTGCGCCCGGTGGGCCAGTGGTCGAAGTTGGTGTAGGCGGTCGAGAGATGGCCCCAGATCTCGCGCCCGTACAGCGACGCGCTGAGCTGGCCGCTGATCGGGCCGGCAAACGCGGCGTCGCTTGTGACGGCGACCGCCGCGCCGGCCGGGATCTGCGCGGCGGCGGCGTCGAAGGCCGCGATGTCGCGGTTAAAGATCGCCGGCCCGTGCCAGTGGTCGGCAACGGTCAGGGCCTGCGCCCAGCCGGCCAGTAGCAGCGGCGCCAGCGCCAGAATTGCGAGCAGAGCGGCGCGAGCTTGAAATGGAGAATGGAGAATGAAGAATGGAGAATGGGTGGCTGCCTGCGGCGTGTCGCCGGGGCGGTGCAGCCACGCGCGCAGTGACTGCCAGCCCAGCGCGGCCAGCCCCCACGCCACAAACCCGGCGTAGGCGCTGCCCTTCATATAGCCGTACTCGTATGGCCGGCCAAAGCGCAGCCAGGCCAGGTAGATCAGCACCACTATAGCAACTGCAAGCCAGCGCAGCCGTGCATTGAACGATGAACGATGAACGATGAATGATGAGGTGCTATTCATCGTTCTTCGTTCTTCGTTCTTCGTTTCTGGAATGATCAGCCCGGCCAGCGCCAGCAGCCCCAACAGCGCCGTCCCGGCCAGCACGAGCGCGGCCGGCGGCTGTGGGCCGTCGTTCGGCAGTCGGAACGCCAGCAACCCGAGCGTCTCGGCCGGCGCGATAAAGCGATCGGGGCCGATGTGCTGGGCCAGCAACGAGAGGGCGCTGAAGCCCTCGTAGTAATCCGCGATCGTCGGCGCGGCCAGTGCCAGCGCGACCAGGCCAAGCGCGAGCGCCGCCAGCGCCAGCCGGCCGGCCTCCCGAACGCCAGCCCGGCCGAACCGCGGAGCACGCGGAGCTGGTCTATTCTCTAAACTCTCTGCGTTCTCCGCGTGCTCCGCGGTAAGAAAACCAGCCTCCAACAGGCGCGCCACGCCGAGCGCCAGCGCCATCGGCAGCCAGATCGTCAGCGCCGGATAGAAGGTCGCCGGCAGCGCCGCCAGCGCCACGCCGGTCAGCAGGGCCACGCCCAGCTTGCTTCGGTTCACCTGTAACGACGAACGATAAGCGATGAACGCTAAAGGATGCGCGCTGTTCATCGTTCTTCGTTCTTCGTTCATCGTTTCAGGGAGCGCCAGCGCCTCGACCGCCGCGACGCCGAGGGTCAGGCCGAGCGCCAGCAGCGGCCAGGCGGCCATCTGCATGCCAAAGTTGAAATAGCTGACCCACAGGAGCAGCGCGCCGGCAGATGCGCCGGCCGCGCCCAGCAGTGCGGCGGGCCGGCCCAGGCCCATCGTCGCGCGCAGCCAGACATAGATCGCCAGTACACCCAGCGCCCGCAACAGCGCCAGCAGCGGCGCGAATGTCGCCAGCGCGCTCTGGCCGCTCAGCGCCATGATCATGCCCTGGAAGACCGAGAAGCCCGGCGTCACGCTGATGTGCGGCGGGTCGCGCACCAGATCGCGCAGCGGGCTGACTGGCGCATCGGAGATCCGCGCCAGCGTGTAGTCGTTCAGGTGCTGGGCCAGCGGCAAGTAGCTTTCGGTGTCCCAGCCCTGGCCGATCGTGGTGAAATACCCATAATGCAACAGCGGCAGCACGCCGACAAGCAGTGTCGCTATGCCAAGCGCGATCGGCGCGGCCTGCTCCCGCAGCGCGGCAATCGGGCGCGGTCGCCCGGTGCGCCGCCATGCCAGCAGGTTCAGCGCCGTCGCGATGAGCAGCAGCAGCGCCAGCGACCAGCGCAGGTTTAGTACGCTGCTGACGCCCAGGTAGCCGAGATAGATCGTGATCGCATAGCCAATCAGCGGCACGAACAACGCCGCCTGCGGCTGCAGCGATGCGGGCAACGCCAGGCGCGCCGCGCCCCAGCCCGTATACAGGCACAGCGCGGTGGCGGATAGCAAGATCAGTGTGAGTTGCGTTAGCAATTGTCTTTATTGGCTTGTCGGAGTCGAGGCTTCAGAGGAGTGACGCTATTCGCCATTGTGCTGGATTGCTGGCGAGGTTTCGCGAAATTTGATAAATGCTGAACTTATAATACTGTGTAAAGCATTAACGCCCAATTCCCAGATCCCTATCTAAGGCGTTAATTGCCTTTTGGAATCGTAAAATTTAGTGGTTGACCTTTCCTCCAACCTGTGGTATAACTGTTGACACAACTGGCCGGTTCAACTGCCTGGCGAGCGCGACCGGTCGGCGAGTGAAAGGACGCGACACCCCTATACACGGGGCGCTCGTGCGTATCGTCGTGCTTCACATGATACGCGCCGCTCCCCGTAATGTCAAGCGCCGAATGAAGGTGCAGGTGCAAGCCTGTTCGCCGCGCTTCGTCGCGCCCTGTAGTGGTCGTAGCCGCCGTGTGACAGTGGTTGACACGGCCGGGTGCGACAATCGTGCATGAGCGAGGGAGGTACCCCATGGACATTGGTGTTGTCCTCAGCCCCACCGGCGATTGGCCGGCGATTCTCGCGGCGGCGCGGGCCGCCGATCAGCGCGGCCTGGCGGCGGTCGGCTTCTGGGACCACTATCACTCCGAGCAGCCCGAGTGGGCGTATGTGTGCGGCTGGTCGGCCTATGGCGCGATCGCGGCTTCCACCGAGCGTATCGGTCTGGTTCCGATGGTGCTGTGCCGGCTGAACTACACGCTGGGTGTGCTTGCCAAAGAGTCGGCTGTGCTGTCGATCGCCAGCGGCGGGCGCTTCGAGCTGAGTATCGGCGCGGGCGACTACCCGGCCGAGTACACTGCTTGGCACCAGCCGTTCCCCGATGCGAGTGAGCGGATCGGCGCGCTGGGCGAGACAATCGCCGCGCTGCGCGAGCTCTGGCGCGGCGGCGCGGTGACCTATAGCGGCGAGCATGTGCAGCTGACTAACGCCGCCTGCACGCCAGTGCCGCCGGTCGCGCCGCGCGTGGTCGTGGGTGTCGGCGGCTCGCGCCGGCTGATCGCAAGCGCAGTGGCGTATGCCGACGAGCTGAATGTGTATGCCGACGAACAGGTCTGGCGCTTTGCGCACGAGCAGGTCGCGCAGTCCGGCCGCGCGGTCGATCTGTCGGTGTTTCTCGATTGGGGCAAGTGGCCCGACGACATGAATGCCGAGTTGGCGACCTGGCAGGCGGGCGGCGCTACGCGGGCCTTCATCACGATCGGCTGGCACAGCGATCTGGTCGATCGGGTGCATCGGATTGCTGATGCGGTCGAACCGTCGTGATGGCGTTTTTGCGCTAATTACACTTGAGCCACAGAGTTCACAGAGATCACAGAGCTGTAATAATCTACTATCTCGATGTTCTCGGTGTTCTCTGTGGCTAAACAGTCTGCCTATCGCTACAAGGAGCAAGATATGGACGATTCGCAAGCGGCCATACGGGCGCGCTACCAGGCCGCGCTCAACTCATTCGTCGCCAAGGTGCGGCAGGATGGCTACATCATCGCCGCAATACTGGGCGGCAGCCTGTCGTACGATCAGGTCTGGGAGAAGTCCGATATCGATATGCTGCTGATCGGCCGGAGCGAGAAGGCCGCTGAGCGCTTCTACTACCTGGTCGAAGACGGCATCAATATTCACGCCTGGCTCATTTCGCGCAGCCGCTTCCGCGAGCAGATCGAGCGGGCGCTGCAGAGCTCGTTCTTCCACTCATATTTCTCGAAGAGTACGCTGCTGTTCGCGACCGACGAGACGATCGCCGAATACTACGCGAACATCCAACGGCTTGGCGCCCGCGATCGCGAGCTGCAGCTGCTCAAGGCCGCCAGCGAGGTGCTGCCAATTCTGACAAAAGCCGAAAAGTGGCTGTATGTCAAGCGCGACCCGGCCTACAGTTTTCTGTGGCTGATGTACATGGTCAGCGGACTGGCGTCGATCGAAGTGATCGCTGCCGGCGCGATCACCGGCCGCGAGGTGGTGCAGCAAGCCATGCAGCATAACCCGGCATTCTTTGAAGCGATCTACTTCGACCTGATCGCTCAGCCGGTCGACGAAGCGGCGGTGGCGCGGGCGCTGCGGCTGATCAACGAGTATCTCGAAACGCGCCTGCCGATGTTGTTTAAGCCGATTCTCGAATATCTTGGCGCCGCGGGCGGCGCGCGCACCGCGACCGAGCTCGATACCTACTTTCGGAAGAAGCTCCAAGTCGACACAATTGGCGCGGCGTATGAGTGGCTGGCCGAAAAGGGCGTGATCCAGCAGGTCGCCACGCCGCTGCGGCTGGTCGAGAAGAGCCGCGTGACGGTCGACGAGGCGACGTATTACTACGATGGCGAGGAGAACAATGAACAATGAACAAAAGGACTTGATAAGCTTGTTCTCTGTTCTGCCTAGAGGGAGGCATCTGTCAACTACTACAGGGTTTAAAGATCTGTAGCTTGTGTCTCAGCCCGAAGGCCGTGCACCATAGGTTGATTGACTGCAACCCTGTTGCTTCGCACGGAGCTATGGCAACGAAGGACGCACCAACCGTCAACATTTTACCCGGCAGCGGATTATCTGCCGGAACCGCCCGAATGCTGAATGTCAATGTGCAAACCGTTCTCTCTACGGCGTCCGGTAGAGTGGGGCCCAGAGGGCACCCCTCGCACATCTGTACGTATTGTGCCACAAATAGTGATTTGTGGTAATAGAAAGCCGAATATCGCGCCGCCGATCCCCAATGTGGAACTCATCCTTGCGGCGCGCTTTCGGCTCCCCCACTGCCGCTCAAGCGGCGTGGTTTCCGCCGAAAGGACGATTCGATGAGCATACCGACCACACGCAGCAAGTCGCTGGTGATCAAGGGCGCGCGCGAGAACAATTTGAAGAACATCGACGTCGAAATTCCGCGCGAGCAGTTGGTGGTGATTACCGGGCTTTCTGGCTCTGGCAAGTCGTCGCTGGCGTTTGAGACGATCTATGCCGAGGGCCAGCGCCGCTTTTTGGAGTCGCTCTCGGCCTATGCGCGCCGGCGTGTCGAGCAGGTCAAGAAGCCTGATGTCGACTTTGTGTACGGGCTCTCGCCAGTGGTCTCGATCGAGCAGAAGAGTGTCGGCCGCAACCCACGCTCGACGATCGGCACGATGACCGATATCTACGACTATATGCGGATCTTGTTTGCCACTGCCGGCGTGGCGCATTGCCCGTATTGCTACGCAGAGGTGCCGATCAAGACGCCGCACCAGATCGCTGAGCATCTGCTAGCGCTGCCGGCCGGCACAGCGGTTGAGATCTGCGCTCCAGTGTTCAAGATCTATGGCGAAGACTACCCCTATCTGTTTGCCGAGATCCGCACGCGCGGCTACCGACGGCTGTATATCGACGGCGCGCCGCATGAGATCAGCGATGAGCTGGAGCTGGACGAAGGGCGCATATATACGCTGGAGGCGGTGATCGACAAGTTTGTGGTCAAGCCGGTCCCGCCGCGTGGCGGTCAGCGCGACATTCGCAACGATATCGAGCAACAGGTGGTCACGGCGGTGGAGCACGGGCTGCGGATGGGCGAGGGGTTTCTACGCTTCCGCTACGGGAGGCTAGAGACTGGAGACTTGAGGCTTGTGGAGAGCGGTGTGGAGCCAGCCTCAGGCCTCAAGCCCCTAGCCTCATCCGGTTTCGCCTGCCCCGATCACCAGATCGTCATGGGCGAGCTGAAGTCGTATTACTTCGCGTTTAACGAACCCGACAGCGCCTGCCCGACCTGTATGGGCCTGGGCACCTACATGAAGGTGCATCCGCAGCTGCTGGTGCCCGATCCGTCGCGTAGTATCAGGGGCGGCTGCTTCGTGCCCGAGGCGTTCAGCTACGACAAGCATACCTGGTGGACCAAGCTGCTCTACAGCATGGCCGTGCATTATGGCTTCAGCCTCGACACGCCGTTCCGCGAGCTGCCACCGGAGATCGTGGACATGGTGCTGTACGGCACGCGCGGCGAGCGCTTCCCAATGCTCATGCCCGAGGGCGCGCGCGGCGCCGACGTGAGCGACCGGATGGGGCGCTTCGAGGGAATTATCAATAACATCGAACGGCGCTACAAGCATTATCGCCAGCAGCAGACCGCGCACACCGAGATGGAGGCATATCTGCGCAAAGTCATGGTCGAGCATGTTTGCCCGGATTGCCGCGGCACCAAGCTCAAGCGCCAGCGCCTGCTGGTGACGATTAAAGGCCGCCACATCCACGACCTTGGCGAGCTATCGCTGGCTGATCTACGCGCATTCCTCAGCGACATCCCGCTGACACCGCGCCAACAGCAGGCCGGCGAGCAGATCGTCGCCGAGATCAACGCGCGGCTCGACCTGCTGCTGGGCATTGGCGTCGACTATCTGAACCTAAACCGGCGGGCCAGCACACTCTCGGGCGGCGAGTCGCAGCGCATTCGGCTCTCGACCCAGATTGGCTCGGGGCTGATGGGCATGCTGTACGTGCTCGACGAGCCGAGCATCGGCCTGCACCCGAAAGACAATGTCAAGATGATCCGCACGCTGCAGCGGTTGCGCGACATCGGCAACTCGGTGATTGTGGTCGAGCACGACGAGGACACCATTCGCGCCGCCGACCATGTGCTCGAGATCGGCCCCGGGCCAGGCGTGCATGGCGGCGAAGTCGTGGCCCAGGGCACGCTCGACGACCTGCTGGCCAGCCCATCCTCGCCGACCGGCGCGTACCTCAGTGGGCGTGTGGTGATTCCAGTGCCCGAGCGACGGCGGGCGCTGCCCCCAGCCGCGGGGGAAAGGGAGCAAGATCGGCTTGAGCATGAAATTCTCCCCCTCTCCCCGAGTGGGAGAGGGGGCCGGGGGGTGAGGGGCGGCTGGCTGAAGATCGTGGGGGCGCGCGAGAACAACCTGAAGAACATCGACGTCGGCATCCCGCTGGGCGCGTTTGTCTGTGTCACCGGCGCGTCCGGTTCGGGGAAGAGCAGCCTGATCAACGAGATTCTGTATAAGCAGCTCTACGCCGTGTTTCACGACAGCCGGGTGCTGGCCGGGAAACATACGCGAATCGAGGGACTGGAGCAGCTTACCGACGTGATCGACATCGACCAGACGCCGATCGGCCGCACGCCGCGCTCGAACCCGGCCACCTACATCGGCTTCTACGACGACATCCGCAAGCTGTTCGCCGCCACGCCGGCGGCCAAAGAGCGCGACTATAGCGCGGCGCGCTTCAGCTTCAACGTCAAGGGCGGCCGCTGCGAAGAGTGTGCCGGCGCGGGGCTGATTACGACCAGCCTGCACTTCCTCCCCGACGTTGAGTCGCCTTGCCCGGTGTGCAAGGGCGCGCGCTACAACGCCGAGACGCTGGAGGTGACCTACCAGGACAGAAATATCGCCGAGATTCTCGATCTGACTGTCGAAGAAGGCGTGCAGTTCTTCGCCAATCGGCCCGGTATCGCCCATAAAATCGGCATGCTGCATGCGCTGGGCCTCGGCTACCTGCGGCTGGGCCAGTCGTCGACCACGCTTTCGGGCGGCGAGGCGCAGCGAATCAAGCTGGCGAGCGAGCTGGGCAAGATCAAGCGCGGTAACCACAATTTGTATATTCTCGACGAGCCGACCACCGGCCTGCACCTAGCCGACATCCAGAAGCTGCTCGACAGCCTCAACCGGCTCGTCAACGCCGGCAACACGGTGATCGTGATCGAACACCATCTCGATGTGATCAAAACCGCCGACTACGTGATCGATCTAGGTCCGGAGGGCGGGCAGCAGGGCGGCGAGATCGTCGCACTCGGCACGCCAGAAGAGGTAGCCCGCAACCCGCGCTCGTACACTGGCCAATACCTGCGCGCGCACCTATAGCAGTGAGCAGTATGCAGGAGCCAGTCCGCAGGTAGACATATCGTATTGGAAAGCCATCTTGTTCTGATCTATTGGCTCAATGCTTCTGCTCGCCGCTAATGAAGATGAAGAAATTAATCGGGTAGCCCGCTTCAGCGGGCTTGGGCTGTTAGCGCGGGCGCTTTAGCCCCGCACGTGCGGCGGTGCGAAATGCCCGATTTAATAATAAAAGTTCATTAGCGGGAGCAGCCTAGACGCCGGTCAAGAATCCGCATGATCCACGAAGATACACGAAGTGACACAAAATTATCTCCCCTTTTGTATCACTTCGTGTGCCTCTGTGGATTGTGTACCGATCTTCTACATGTCGTTTTACTGCGCGCACACAACTTGCTATGTTTGCGCTATGATCGCCGCTATCGCGCGATAGCGGCTGCCTACCTGGAGGAGAGGTGATGCGCGCCCGCTACGCCGCGTTTTTTGCGCTGCTTAAAGATGCCGCCCTGAAATGGAATGCGGATAACTGTCTGCGACTGGGCGCCTCGCTCTCCTACTACACGATCTTCTCGCTGTTCCCGCTCATCCTGGTGATCCTGGCGATTGTGCAGTTGTTGTTGAAGAACTCCGAGTCCGCGCGCGATGCCATTCTCGATGCGCTGATGCAGGTAACCGGCGGCTTTCGCGATGAGTTCCTGAGCGCGCTCGAAGCGGCCCAGCAGTCCCGGCGAGCCTCCGGCGCAATCGGCGCAATCATGTTGTTCCTCGGTGCGTCGTGGGTCTTCGGCGAGTTGGTCAGCGCGTTTAATATTATCTGGCGGCTCGAGGCGCCCGAGCGCGGCGGGCCGTTTGAGTTTCTGCGCGCGACGGTCTTTTCATTCGCGTTAGTGCTGTCTGTCGCCTTTCTGCTGCTGGCCGCGATGATTATCAGCGCGGTGCTGGCGGCGCTTGGCGCGGTGCTGAAACAGCTCCCCGGCGGAGCGCTCCTGTGGGGCGTGGTGAGCGCCACGATCAATCTTGGTGTGCTGACGTTGATTTTTGCGCTGCTGCTCAAGTATTTGCCGCAGACGCAGGTTGCCTGGGGCGATGTCTGGCTGGGCGCCACGCTGACGGCGGTGCTTTGGACGCTCTTGCAGAGCGCGATTGCATACTATATCGCACTGAGCAGCTACAAGGATTATGGTGCGGTCGGCGCGATTCTGGCGCTGGTCGCCTGGGTGTATCTTTCGTCGCAGGTGCTGTTCTTCGGCGGCGAGTTCAGCTATGTCTTCGCGCAACGCTATGGCAGCCGCTCATGAATTGCAAATTGTAAATTGGATATTGTTATTCGTTTTTGCGCTCGTAGAGCGCAAAAACGAATGATAGAAAAGAACACATCATAACCAGTTGACAAGATGACGTGGAGCAACGGCACATGGCAGATCAATCTTTTGAGGTACTGATCATCGGTGGCGGGCCGGCCGGGCTGTCGGCGGCGCTGTATCTGGCGCGCTACGATCGGCGGCTGGCGCTATTCGACGCCGGCCAGGGGCGCTCGACCTGGCACCAGACCAATTACAATTACCTGGGCTTCCCTGGCGGTATTCCGGCGCGCAAGTTGCGCGAGCTTGGCCGCACCCAGCTCGCCGATTATCCGCAGGTGACCATGCTCGAGCGCAAAATCGAGGCGCTGCGGCATGACGGCGACCGATTTGTCGCTCAGGCGCAGTCCGGCGAGTGGTTGGGCAGCGCGGTGATTCTCTGCACTGGCGTGCTCGATCACTACCCGCACTTCGATGGCTGGGACGCCTATGTTGGCCGCAGTATGTTCTGGTGTATTACCTGCGATGGATATAGCTGTAAAGGCGAGCGCGTGGTGGTGGCCGGCAATACCAACGAAACCGCTGCCGAGGCGTTGCAGCTCCAGCGCTTCACCGATCGGCTGACGGTGCTGACCGACAGCCAGGAGTGTGAGATCAGCCAGGCATTCCAGGAGCGTCTCAAGCGCGCCGGCATCCCGCTCATCCACGATAAAATCGCTTCGGTCGAGGGCCACGACGGGCGGTTCGAGGCGATCTGCACCAAGAGCGGCCGGCGAATCGAGCTCGATCAGCTGTTCAGCCAGCAGGGCGCTACGCCGCAGACAAAGCTGGCCGAAGATCTGGGCGTGGAGCTGAGCCAGCAGAGCTATATCATGACCGATACCGAGCAAAAGACCAATGTTCCCGGCGTGTACGCTGCTGGCGATGTGACGCGGCTGTTTGCGCATCAGGTCAGCACGGCGGTGCACGAGGGCGGGCAAGCGGCTTCGGCGGCGAACTACTTTCTTTATCCGCCCGATCTGAAGGATGAGTAGTATGGCTCGGCAGAAATTCCTTCATTTCCCTCAGTTCCTTTGAACGCAAGGAACTGAAGGAAATTCCGGTTTCTTCCCAACCCGATACCCATTTCCGCCAATGTGTACGAGATTGCTTCAGTCGGCGATATTTGCCTGAGCGACGACGCGTGTCGGTGTGACGCGGACCAGCAGCTCGCCGGGCACGCCGTTGCGCCGGCCGTAGGCCTCGGCCTGCGTGCTGCCCATGTAGCGCCCTGCAATGCGTGTAGCCCAGTGCAGCAGCGCGGCTGGTTCCTCACTTAACGTGGCGGCGCCTTCGAGGATGACAAATGAAAACGGTGGCGCGTCTTCGTCGACGCAGAGCGACACGCGCGGATCGCGCCTGATATTCGCGGCCTTGACGGTCGTGTGCCATGTGGTGAAAACCAGCGCGTCGCCGTCGAGATCGAACCAGATCGGCGCGATATGCGGCCGGCCGTCGGCCCGCACCGTGGCGAGCTTGGCGGTGCGCGGGCGTTCGCGTAGGAACGCACGGTACTCGTCGGCAGTCATCTGGCGCATGGCGGACTCCTTTTTTTAGAACGGGTTTGGCGTAGTATAGCACTGGCACGGTGCGCCTAGATTGGTGGTATGCTACAATTGAAAAAAGTGATTGTAATCCGTCAGGGACTCGCAAAGAAAAAAGCCTCCCATCCGTATTGCGCAGCACCTAGGGGTGCCCGCGATACGCATTACGCAGTACGAGTTATTACCAGTTGATTGTTCGAAAGTCCTCCTATATGCTCGCATCCAACCTGCTTCACGGCTCGCGCGTGCGCTTGACTGCGCTGACTAACGACGACCTACCGGTCATTGCGAGCTGGCACGATGATGCCGCGTTTGCGCGGCTGTTCGACGCGCGGCCGGCCGCGCCCAAGACTGCCTCGGCGCTAGAAAACTGGCTGTATGAGTACAGTCGCGCGAACAATGGCTTTGTATTTGCCATTCGCCCGCTTGGCGATGAGAAGCTGATCGGGTTCATCGAGCTCGAAGGCATCCTGTGGGCGCATCAGCACGCCTGGATCAGCATTGCAATCGGCGACGTGGCGCAGCGGGGCCGCGGCTACGGCGGCGAGGCGCTGCGGTTGGCGCTACGGTTCGCGTTTCAGGAGCTGAATCTACATCGCGTGCAGCTGACCGTGTTTAGCTATAATGAACCGGCAATCGTGCTCTACGAGAAGCTCGGCTTCGTGCGCGAGGGCGCCTACCGCGAGTACCTCCAGCGCGATGGAAAGCGCTATGATATGTATCTGTACGGCTTGCTGCGCGATGAGTGGCTTTCCCACCCGAGTTCGGATGAGATCATCGAGTCGCCAAGAGCACAGTAAAATGAAACGACGCCCGTTGATATTTGGGCTTTTCGCGGTCGCGTATTTTCTGTCGTACTTTTTTCGTTCGGCCAATGCGGTGATCGCCGGCGACCTGCGGCGCGACCTGGGGCTGACTCCCGAGCAGCTTGGGCTTATGACCAGCCTGTTCTACGCCGGGTTCGCGGCGATCCAACTACCGCTCGGCACCGGGCTCGATCGCTATGGCGCGCGCTGGGTCACGCCGCTGCTCATGTTCGCGAGCGTGGTGGGCTGCCTGATCTTTGCGGCGGCGCAGGCGTTTTGGGTGCTGGCGCTTGGGCGGACGCTGATCGGCGTCGGCATGGCTGGCGTGCTGATGGGCACCTACAAGGCATTTGGCGCGTGGTATCCGCCGGCGCGCATCGCGACCGTCGCCGGCTTGTTGGTCGGGCTGGGCGCGCTCGGCGGGCCGTTCGCGGCCACACCGCTGGCTTGGCTGAACGCGACGTTTGGCTGGCGGGTGATCTTTGGCTGGGGCGCGCTGGTGATCTTGCTGATCGCGCTGGCGCTGATGTTCGGCGTGCGCAATACGCCGCCGGGCGTGGCCTGGCATGCCGGCGGCGCGGGCGGCGTGGGCTTTGGCCACGTGTTTCGCGACACGCGCTTTTGGCGGATCGCGCTGGTGAACTTTTTTCATTTGGGCATCGTGCTGGCGGTGCAGGGGCTGTGGGGTGGGCCGTACCTCCTGGATGTCGTCGGCCTCTCGAAGCTGGCGGTCGGCAATCTGCTGCTGGCCATGGGCGCGGGCGTGGTGCTGGGTTTTTTTATCTGCGGCTGGCTGGCCGACCGCTATGGGATGCAGCGCGCAATCAGCATCAGTATGGCCGCGTTGGTGCTGTGCCTGGTGTGTCTGATGCTGCCGGCGCGGCTGCCGCCGCCGCTGCTTGGCCTGATCTACTTCGCCTTGGGCTTTAGCGGCGCGTTCAATATCATCGAACTGGCGCAGATTCGCGCGCTGTTCCCCGCGCACATGAGCGGCCGCGCCGTGACCGCAGTGAACCTGTTTGGCTTCACCGGCACGGCGCTGCTGCAGTGGTGGATGGGCCTGATCATCGGCGCGTTCGCGCCCGACGCGCAGGGTCGCTACCCGGCGATCGCCTATGCCGCGGCGTTTGGCATTGTCGCCGCGGGCGCGATGCTGGCGCTGGCGTGGTATCTGTCGCTGGGGGCCGCGCGCCCGGCGGAGGCGGCGCAAGCGTGATCAGCAGACTGCACCAGTTGTGTAGGTTCCCGGACGCTCGGCCCGAGTTTACAGCAGCAGCAAGCGCAGCCCGGCGATCAGGGTCAGGCCGATCGCCAGCGTCTCGAAGAACGTTTGGTCGATAAACCGAATGATCAGCCGGCCCGACAGCGCGCCGAGAATCGCGAACGGGATCAGCGCCAGGCTAATCGGCAGTGAATTGGCGTTGATCAGGCCGAGGCCATAGCTGAACGGCAGCTTGAATAGGTTTAGTGCAAAAAAGTACCAGGCCGCCGTGCCGATAAAGATCATTTTGGGCAGGCGCATGGCCAGCAGGTACATCACCATGATTGGGCCGGCGGCATTGGCGACCATGGTGGTAAATCCGGCGCTCAACCCGGTGATGATCGCGACCGCTGGGCGCGGCGCAGTTTGCTCGGCCATGTCGCTCACCTGGCCGCTGAGCCGGCGAATAAAGTGGAGGAATACCAGAAATACCAGAATTCCGCCGATCAGCAGGCGGATGGCGTAGTCGTCGATACGCCCCACCACCAAGGCGCCCAGCACCACGCCGATTGCGGCCCAAGGGAACAGGCGCAGCAGGTGCGGCCAGCTCGCCTCGGAGCGGTAAGCGCTCACGGCGACGATATCGCCGGCGATCAATACGACCAGCACGATCCCGACCGAATCGCGCGCGGGCAGCGCGTTTGCGAAGATTGCGACCGATAGGATTCCAAGCCCGGCGATTCCGGTCTTCGATAATCCAACCAGATACGCGGCTAGGGCGGCGAGGCCCCACTGCCAGATTGCCAGCATGGTGTTCTACTCCGATAAGCAGCGTGTGTCGACGCGAGAGCGTAGCAGGCGAACGGCAGTTTGTCAAAGCACATGCCATACCACGATTGGGTCATCATTCCCCATCCATGCAGCGATGACAATCTGTTCACACTCTACCAGCGATCCGCGCATGGCGCACACTGGCGGCCCAAGAGTTGCAGTTATGTAGAAGCAAGCGACCAATGACTGACACCACAGAAAGACTGGGACAGCTATGTGCATTCTTATTGTCGACGATCAAAAGAGTCTGCTCTTGCTTCTCACGACGTTCTTGGAAGGCGCGGGCTATGCGGTGGTCACGGCCAGTAATGGGCACGAGGCATTGACCTACCTGCGCGAGACTTCGGATCTTCCAAGTCTGATCCTGCTGGATGTGGCCATGCCGAGAATGACGGGCTGGGAGTTTTTGCGCGCTCAGCAACGCGATGCGCGGCTCGACGCGATTCCGGTTGTCGTGATGACGGCGCTGGGGCCGATTGATCACCAGGAAGTGGAGCCATCCGTTGTGGCCTGCCTTCAGAAGCCGATTGATCTGACGGAACTGGAAGCACTCCTGATTGCCCATGATCGGCCGCAGCTCCAGACGAAGACTATCGGGATCTAAGGGCTCACAAAAGTATTATTTCCCCCACTCTGTCCACAAAATTCCAAAACAGACCATGGCAACAACCTATGGTAGAATGCCTCTGCCATGCACACGGATTTTTCTTCTTCATATCGAACTTTTTTCGTTCGCAGAACGAAAAAACGTTCGATACGAGGAGTTTTGTAATCCGTGGTGGTCCAATATTCGCGCCCACTGCGTAAATCTTAGTATTGAGTAACAATCTATGGTTCCCTACGATTTGTACCGGCTGCTCCAGTGCCCGACCTGCGGCTCGCGCAACTTGGTGGTGCACGCCGCCGAGGTCCGCTGCGCCGGCTGTGAGAATGGCTACCCAATTCACGACGGCTATATCGATCTGTTGCCGCGCGCGGTTGAGTTCGGCTATGTGTCGAAGTATGTCGCCGAGGAAGCCGAGCTCGCCGAGGAGCTCGACTACCGCGATCTCGCGCCGCCGCTGCTGGCCGCCGGCGTGCGCAATCGCGCGCTGGCCCGCCTGCTCGATTTCCAGCCAAGCGATGTTGTGCTCGATAATGGCTGCGGCACCGCCAAGCACGCGGTCTGGAACGCCGATAAGGTGCGCTTGATGGTCGGTTCCGACCCGGCGACAATGTTCGCCGACGCGGCGGTCGAGCAGGTGGCGCTGGTCAAGGCCGACTCGCGCCGCATGCCATTCGCCGACAACAGCTTCGATAAGTCGTTCTCGATCGACGTCTTGGAGCATTTCCCGCGCGACGTCATCGACGCCTACCTGGCCGAGACGGCGCGCATCTTGCGGCCGGGCGGGCGGCTGTTTGTGTTCTCGAATACCAGCGATCCATCCGCGCTCCAGCCGCTGACCGACGCCAGCCGCAAGCTGGGCCGGCTGTTCGTGCGCGCCGGGGTCTACGACTTTCAACGCCAGGCGCGCCGCAAGTCCGATCACATCAAGGCGCTGCGCACCTGGGACGACGTGCTCGACGCGATGAGTCAGGCCGGGCTACGGCCGGTGAGGATTGTGTTCTGGAATAGTGTATTCACCAGCTTTGTCGAGCATGTGCTGATGAAGCTTGGCGAGGCGGTGCTTGGGCGGAGAACCGAGAGAAGTCGGATGTCAGTTGTCGGTGGTCAGTTGCAACGAACAACCGACAACCGACATCCGACAACTGACGGCACCGATCGCGAGATCCGCGCGCGCCAGCGCATCCGCACGCGTTTAGAGCGCCGCGGGCCGGCCTACTACGCGCTGATGGCGGTGACGCTGATGATGGAGCTGGATCTATGGCTGTTCGGCAAGCTGCGCTCGGGCTCGTACTTTATCGTGGTGGAAAAGCCGGGGCAGGAGCCAGTAGCTAGTAGCTAGTAGTCAGGAGCCAGTAGGGGTAAGCAGAATCAATATATGCACTATTCTATAGCATCCCTACCAAATTTGTAAACAAAATGGCAACCTCTGCAGCAGCAGAGTGCCAAGTCCGTTTTACAAATCACGTAGAATCGCTATATTAGAAAGTGCAGAGTCCAATTTGCAATCTGCAATCGGGAGGTACGATGCGCAGGCCACGCAGTGTCACATTCGTCGGGATTCTGCTCGGTCTCTATGGTTTGGCGCTGGTGTTCCTGGCCGGGCTAGTGATGGTTGTGCTCTTGCAGCCGGATGTGGCCGGCGAGAACCCGCTCGCGCTCAAGAATATTCTCTCGCACATCAGCGATTTTGATGTCGTGCTGCTGGGCGGCCAGTTGCTGATGGGCGGGTTTATGACGATCGGCGGCATTGGAGTGCTGCGGATGCGCGGCTGGGCCTGGCTGATCGCAATTATCGCGTTGGGGGTGCACCTGTTGATTTTGCTGATCAACTATGTGCGCGGCACGCCATCATACTGGGAGATGCTAGTCTCGGCGACAATGATCTTTTTGGTCAACCTGCAAGAAGTGCATCAGACGCTCGGTCTGGTCGACGACCCAACCGAGTCGACCCATCCGACCGAAACCTGGGAAGAGCCGTCGGATGCGCACGAGCCGCGGTCGCTGCTCTCGCGCCGGAACTGATGCTACAATAAGATTTTGCTTGTCAGGGAGATCACAGCGGATATAGAGATGTATTGCCGAAGATAGAAGATATGAGGATAGAAGACAGAAGATAGCCGGTTGTTGCAAGATAAGTGCTATCCTCTATCCTCTATCCTCTATTCTCTGTGGCTAAACGCTCGTCGTCGTCTTAAGCTGGCGAATCAGAAAAAACTATGGAGCTCATCACCGACGCCGATATCGAGCTGCTGGGGCGCTTCGAGCCGATTACCTGCTATACCAAGGGCGAGCAGTTCTACCCGATGGATGTTGAGCACTATATTGCCGCATGCGCCCTGTGTGTGAAGCGCCCGAATGCGCCGGCGCGTGTGCTGGTGCCGCGCGGCAAACTGACGCTTGAGAAGCTGACGCAACCCTGGCCCGATGTGCCAGGTGCAATCTACTATTTGCATTTTGTCGACCCGCTGCCGCCGCAGGAACTTCCGCATTTCTACCAAACGTCGACGCTGCGCGAGTTCCGGCCCGGCCGCGGCCGACTGGCGCGCGTCGGCATCTTGGCGCGGCTTGGCGACCTGCTCTTTTCGCTCTCGCTGCTGCTGCGCGGCAAGGTGCCCGGCGGCGCCGCCGCCGCCGCGTCGCTGTGCTACCAGGCCATCCGTGGGCGTGATGAGCGTTACTGCTACTATGGGCGCGTGGTGCGCGAGCATGGCTACACCGTACTGCAATATTGGTTCTTCTACGCATTCAACGACTGGCGCTCATCCTTCAATGGCGTGAACGACCATGAGGGCGATTGGGAGCCGGTGATGGTCTATCTGGTGGAGGAGCCGGACGGCACGGTGCAGCCATGCTGGCTGGCGTGTTCCTCGCACGAATTTCAGGGCGATGATATGCGCCGGCGCTGGGATGACCCCGATCTGGACAAGGTTGGCGAACATCCGGTGGTGTATGTCTCGGCCGGCGCGCACGCCAACTATTTCTTCGCCGGCGAATATCTGCCGACCGCTGAGGTGCCATACAGCGCGCCGCTGATCAATGTTTGGCGGCGGCTACGGCTGTTCTGGCGTGTACGGCTGCGGCAAAGCGGCGAGCCGATCGAGTGGCGCGAAACCGGCGCAATCCGGATTCCCTTCGTCGATTATGCCCGCGGCGATGGCTTGCGGATTGGGGTGGGCCAGGAGCGAGCCTGGGACATGCGCCTGCTCCAGGGCACCGCCACCGCGCCGCCACCGGCCTGGGTCGATGGTTTCCGCGGCTTATGGGGCCTGCATACCGGCGACCCGCTTGAGGGCGAGGATGCCCCGGCCCGCCCGAAGTTCAATCGCGACGGTACGGTGTTTAGCTTATGGCACAATCCGGTCGGCTGGTGCGGGCTCGACAAGGTGCCCCCGCCCGGGCAGGCGCTGTCGGCGCTGGTCGCGCAGCGCCAGCGCTTGTTCGCAGAGCAGGCCGAGCTGTCGCGCAAGATCGAGGACCGCGTGGCGCTGGCAATTGGCCTTGAGGCCGAGATCGAGGCGATTCAGCACCTGCCGCACATGCGCCGCCGCACCGCCGAGCTTGTGCGTAAGGCCCGCGCCGTGGCGATCGAGTGCGGCCAGCTGCGCGCCCGCCGGGCGGTCAACGAGCAGTCGCTAGCGCAATTCCCGGCTAAGGCCGCGCGGCTGGCCGCCGGCGATTTTGGCTCGCCGCATGCCCACCTGCGCGTGCCGCAGCTGCCGACCAGCTCCGACGATATGCGCCTCAGCCGCTTTGCCGAGATCTGGAGCGCGATCAGCGTCGGGCTGCTGCTGATTACTACGATTATCGTCGGGCTGATCTCGCGGCAGTGGTGGATTGGACTGTTGACCATGCTGGGCATCTTTGCTTTCCTGGAAGCGCTGTTCAAGCGCCGGATGCAGAACTTCATCAATACGTTTGTGATTGGCCTGGCGCTGTTGACCTTGCTGGTGCTGTTGTACGAGTTCTTCGCGCCGGTGATTGTGGCGCTGGCGCTGCTGACAGGACTGGTGATTATTATCGACAATGCCCGCGAGCTGCGATCGGGGTAGCGGTAGTTTCCCGCCTCGCGGCCGGTTCCTATCGTTCAACCGCGGTCACCACGCCCGATCCCACCGTGCGGCCGCCCTCGCGGATCGCGAACCGCAACCCTTCCTCGATCGCTACCGGCACAATCAGCTCCACCCGCATCTCCACGTTGTCGCCCGGCATCACCATTTCGATGCCTTCCGGTAAGCTGATCACGCCGGTCACATCGGTCGTGCGCACGTAGAATTGTGGCCGGTATCCTGGGAAGAACGGCTTGTGGCGGCCACCCTCTTCCTTCTTGAGGACGTACACCTGCGCCTTGAACGACGGATGCGGCTTGATCGACCCCGGCGCGTTCAGCACCTGCCCGCGCTGCACATCGGTGCGCTCGATCCCGCGCAGCAGCACCCCAACGTTATCGCCCGCGACGCCTTCGTCCAGCGTCTTCTGGAACATCTCCACCCCCGTCACCACCGTCTTGCGCGGCGCCTCGTCGCTCATGCCCACGATCTCGATTGTGTCGCCCATCTTGACCTTGCCACGATCGATCCGCCCGGTCACCACCGTGCCGCGCCCCTTGATGCCGAACACGTCCTCGATCGGCATCAGGAACGGCTGGTCGACCGCCCGCTGTGGCGTGGGGATGAACTCATCCACCGCCGCCATAAGCTCGAGAATCGGTCGGTACTCCGGCGCATTGATATCCTGTGAAGTCGACGACAACGCGGCGAGCGCGCTGCCGCGGATGATTGGCACGTCGTCGCCCGGAAAATGATTGCGCGTCAGCAGGTCGCGCAGCTCGAGCTCGACCAGCTCAAGCAGCTCCTCGTCGTCGATGAGATCGGCTTTGTTTAAAAACACCACCATGGCCGGCACCTGCACCTGATAGGCAAGCAGCAAGTGCTCGTGGGTCTGGGGCATGGGGCCATCGGGGGCAGAAACGACCAGGATGGCGCCGTCCATCTGGGCTGCGCCGGTAATCATATTCTTGATATAGTCGGCATGGCCAGGGCAGTCGACATGCGCGTAGTGGCGGCACTCGGTCTCATACTCGACATGACGGATGGCGATCGTGATGCCACGCGCGCGCTCCTCGGGCGCGTTGTCGATCTGGTCGTAGGAGGTATATTTGGCTGCGCCTCTGAGCGCGAGCACTTTTGTAATCGCGGCGGTCAGTGTCGTCTTGCCATGGTCGACATGCCCAATCGTGCCGACGTTGATATGTGGTTTGGTGCGCTCGAATTTTTGCTTTCCCATGATCTGGTTCTCCATTATTGATGTCACAGTAGTGTTATGGCTACGTCCCTGGCTCCGAGCTATGCTGAGGCGGCTGCGCAGCCGGCTCGGTATTGCGCCAGTAGCGCGATCCATCAGCCACGCGGCGCAAAAACTGGAAGTCGACCAGGTCGCGCCGGATCGTCACGTGATCGCGGACGTACGGAAAGACCCGCGCGGTAATGATCGCGTTGACCTCTTGTTCGGTATACATTGACCCAACCTCAAAGAAACTCGCTAGATGCTCCAGCACGGTCAGCCGATCGCGCTCGCGCCCAGGCCACGCCGCTAGAATGCCCTGCGCGTTGAGCCAGCGCGCCACGCCTTCCGGTCGTAGCTCTTCGTTGACCGGCTGCTGCACGACCTGCGTTCCGGCGTTCAGTACGCGCTGCTTCAGCGCCTGGAAGGTCAGATCGAGCTGCGCCGGTATCAGGCGGTAGTGCTTCTTGCCATCTTTGGCGCGGCGCTCGGCTACATACACGCTCAGCGATTTGAGATAGCGCGAGGCGTTCGGCTGACTGATATCGAGCTGCTCCATAATATCTTGCATTGTCAGTTCGTCGCTGGCTGCCAGCAGCTCTAAGACACGTAGTCGCATCGGCTCAGTGAGCGCGCTGAGCCGCCCGACCAGCTCGGGCTCGCCAACTGGCGAGTCGCGTAGCAGCACCGAAAAATTCAGCTGGGCGTCGAAAAACAGCCAACGCGTCGCACCAAAGCGCAGCTCAGTGGTGTAGCGATTGGTATGCGCCGACGGGACGAAGATCAGCTGATCGGCACCAGCGGCGCCGTTCGGGCGCGCGATAAAGGCTTGAAGCTTTTCGGCGATAATCTCCGGCGTGATACCTGAGTTCGGAACCGAGTGCTGTAGCAGCCGAACTTGGTTTTCGAGCGAGCGCTGTATGCGCGCCCACTCAGCGGCGAGCCAGCGCTCCCAGATCGCCCGCAGGTGCGTCACGATCAGGTCGTGCATGCGAAACGGCTCGTTGAGCAGCGCATGGACTTCGGCGTGAAGCGCTGCATCGATGGCTGCGCCGTTTGAGACGCGCGCCACCTGCGCGATGTAGGCGCCGGCATCCGCCAGCAAGCGATCGGCGCTTAGTGGCCCGGCAGCATCGCTTTCGGGCCTAGCAACACGCAGTTGTTCCAGCACCTGATTGCGCAAGGCTTCAGGATGTTGCGTTGTTAGCGCGTCGAGATAGGTTTCGAAGTCGTGAGCCTGCGCATGCGACAATAGCGCCAAGCTCAGGCCGGTGAAGATCAGCCGGTTCGTGTGACGCTCCACTGGCGTGAGCGCGGCCGCAGTACGATGAACCCAGCTATCCAGCGCGGGCAAGTTTTCGGCACTATTGAGCAACGCAACGCTGTTCAGTATGTTGTGAATCGGCTCTAGCCCAATATGCATATGCAGCGGATCAGGAGATGCCAGTTCAAAAAAAACAAGCGTCATAATGACCTCCAGTTGTTTATGCACATATGTGTATATATGAAACTCAGTATACTCGGCGGCAGCGCGGTTGTCAAGTCCGAATCTGGATGTAGGCCTACTAGCGAGTTTCGAGAATAAAAAGTGCACCTAAAATTTTGATTTTAACAAGCCCCTTGGCGCGGCCTACTGCGACCATCGAATATTCATAACGGGTCGTACGTATACTGTGAGTGTACAGATTTATCACTCATTCGGAGCAATTTTGACGTTGACCCGCTTAGGTCGAAACGTTAATATGTGGTTATGAAATGTGCGATAGGAAAGAGGCGCCGGCTGGAGGGACAGCTAGGGGTTGTGGGTTGGTCGCACACGGGGTTGGCGCACGATCGGGCGCTGTTAGAGCGCTGCACAGGTGACGATCTCGCCAGATTTCAGCAACAAGGAGTAAGTGAATGCGTTACGCCGTCAATCTTCCAATCCTGGGCGAGTTCAGCAATCCGCGAGCACTGGTTGACCTAGCGCGGGAGGCTGAGGCCGCAAACTGGGACGCGGTCTTCGTCTGGGACTCGCTATTGTTCGACAACAAGATGATGCCGCCGATCGCCGACCCCTGGATCGCGCTCGCGGGGATCGCCGCCAGCACCAGCCGTATCAAGATCGGCACGATGATAGCGCAATTGGCGCGCCGGCGCCCCTGGAAAGTTGCGCGGGAAGTCGTCACGCTCGACCATCTCTCCGCAGGGCGGATGATCCTTGGCGTCGGGCTGGGCTTTTCAGCCGCGGCCGAGTTCGAGCAATTCGGGGAGGAAGGCGATGCCAGGGTGCGCGCCAATAAACTCGACGAGTGCCTGGACGTGCTTGTGGGGCTCTGCAGCGGTGAGCCGTTCAGCTACAGCGGCGAGTACTATCACGTCAAGGAAACGATCTTTTTGCCGTGCCCGATCCAGCAGCCGCGCGTGCCGATCTGGGTCGCGGGCTACTGGCCGAACAAGCGTCCGTTCCGCCGCGCCGCGCGCTGGGATGGCGTCTGCCCAGCCGAGGTAGAAGCGCATAACGATGGCAGCCTGACGATCTTGCAGACATCGCCGCAAACAGCGCGAACCATCGCCGCCTATGTCGATGAGCACCGCACCAGTAACGCGCCGTTCGATATGATTATTAGCCGCGCTCTACCGCACGACGATCCTGAGCAGACAGCGGCCCTTGTCGCGGCCTATGCCGAGGCAGGCGTGACCTGGCTACTGCGGGATATGATGCCCTGGGAGGTCTCGCTGGCTCAGGCTTACGAGATTATTCGCCGGGGCCCCCCTAGTGTGTAAGTGTCAGGGCTCACGACATCGCAGGCATCATCTAAGCCGTTGATATGCCTTAAACAATGCCCACGATGTCGTGAGCCTCGACATGTAAGCGTAGCGCGGCGGGGGCAGGCGCCGCGCGGCGCGGATTCTCGTTTTTAAACTGACTGAAAGTACAACTGATGGTGAACGGTATCATGGCTTCAGAGCCCATAGATAACGCGCTGGCGCTGTTGCACCAGCGCGTCGCGGAGCTAGAGCAGGCGCTGGTTGAGCGTGAGCATGCTGAGAAGGCCATGCGCAGCGAGAGCGAGGAGCGGCTCAACAGCATCCTTGAATCGCTCGAAGACATCGTCTGGTCTCAGTCGCCGACAACCGGCGAGGTCTTATTCCTGAATCCGGCGGCCGAGTCGATCTATGGGCGCCCAGCCGCCGATTTCTTCGCAGACTCCGATCTCTGGATGCAGGTGCTGCATCCAGACGATGCCGGGTTGGCCGCGCGCTTCTTCACCACCATCCTCAGCGCTGGTTGGGCCGAAGTCGAATACCGGATTGTGCGCCAAGATGGCGAAGTGCGCTGGCTTCACGATCGCGGACGCCTGATTCGCGACGCAACCGGCGCCCCGATTCGTGTCGATGGTATTGCCACCGACAACACCGAACGCAAGCGCGCCGAAGCGGCGCGCGAGCAGCAGCGGCGGCAGGAGGAGCTCATCGGCATGCAGGAGGCGATGCTGTGCGAGCTATCCACGCCGCTGATCCCGATCAGCGACAAGGTGATGGTGATGCCGTTGATCGGCACGGTGGACTCGCGCCGGGCCCAGCAGGTGATGGAAACTCTCCTGCACGGTATCGCGAGCATCGTGCCCAGATGGCGATCCTCGATATTACCGGCGTGGCCGTGGTCGACACGCATGTAGCCGACGCGCTGGTGCGCGCTGCGCAGGCGGCGAAGCTACTGGGAGCGCAGGTCGTGCTCAGCGGCATTCGCCCGGAGGTCGCACAGATCCTGGTCGGGCTTCAGGTCGATCTCGGCGGTGTTGTCACGCACAGCACGCTCCAGGGCAGTATTGCCTTTGCGATGGCACGCCGCTGAACGCGGCCAAGACGATTCCCTCTCGTCGAGCAAAGATTGAATTATAAGCCGCGCGCGCCGCGAACGTACGGCAGCCCCAGCGCGGCCGGCGCGCCCAGGCGCTTGCGCGCCGCCTCGCGCGAGCCGAGGATCAAGATCAGGATCGTAAAGGCGTACGGCAGCATCTGCAAGAAAAAACCCAGGTAGGTATTAAAATGGAATGCGTTGCGCAGGCCAAAGATTTCAGTTGGGCCCTGGATATCCAAAATCAGCCGGCGTAGCGCCCCGAAGGCATATGCGCCGAACGCCGCGCGCAGCGGGTTCCACTGAGCGAAGATCACCAGGCCAATCGCGATCCAGCCCTGGCCGCTGGTGGTGAGCTCGCTAAACCAGCCGGGCGAGACGGCCAGGCTGATCGCGGCGCCGGCCAAGCCGGCCAGCACACCGCCGACAAACACGTACAGGTAGCGCAGACGGTAGATATTCACGCCCATCGAATCGGCGGCGGCAGGGTATTCGCCGACGGCGCGCAGATTCATGCCCGGGCGGGTCTGATAGATGTAATACCATGTCGCCGGGGCCAGCAGATAGCCCATGTACACCAGCACGCTCTGGTTGCCGAAGAAGATTGGCCCCAAGAACGGGATCGCGGCGAGGCCGGGAATCGAAAACACTGGCAGCAGCGCGCCCGCGCCGGCCTTGCTGAGTCCTTCGCCCAGCACCAGGCTCAGGCCGGTGCCCACAAACGTCAGCGCTAGGCCGCTGACGACCTGATCGGCCTGGAGGTGGATCGAGATCACAGCATGCAGCTGGCTGATCAGCCCGCCGACCAGCATCGCCGCCAGCACGCCGAGCCAGGCGTTACCGGTTGCGAGCGCCACGCTAAAGCCGCTCATCGCGCCCATCAGCATCATGCCCTCGACGCCCAGATTCAGCACACCGGCGCGCTCGGCAAAGATTTCGCCGATGGTCGCGAATAATAAGACCGTGCCGCTCGCGACACCGGCCTGCAGGATGATGATCAGGTCCATCTGTTTACCTTTGACAAGATGACAAGGTGACAAGATGACAAGGTCACACAAACCGAAGATTGAGGATGGAAGATAGAGGATAGAAGATGGTCGGGCCATCCTCTATCCTCTATCCTCGGCACGCCGGCGGATACGCACGCGGTAGCGCAGCAGAAAGTCGCTGGCGATCAGGCAGACCAGGATGATGCCCTGGATCATCTTTGGGATGCCGGAGGGCTGGATTTCGCGCCCGGCCAGAATCAATGCGCCGAACAGAATCGACACCAAGATGATCGCAAACGGGTTGAGCTTGGCCAGCCAGGCCACAATGATGCCGGTGAATCCATAGCCCGGCGAAATCGCGCCTTGCAGGCGATGCACCACACCGCTGATCTCCGACATTCCTGCCAGGCCGGCCAGCGCGCCCGAGAGCATCAGCACCAACACGGTGTGGCGCGCGATCGGCACGCCGGCATACTCCGCGGCGCGCGGATTGTCGCCAATCAGCCGGATCTCATAGCCCCAGCGGCTATGCTCGAGGATCAGCCAGACCACGATTGTGGCGACGAGCGCGAACAGCAACCCCAGATGAGTTGTCAGACCGCTGAAAGCCCGCACCTGCGCGGCGTAGTCGGCCAGGCGCGGCAGCCAGGCGTTGCGCGGGAAGGTCCTGCTCATCTGAAATCCGCTCTCGCTCCAGACGCCAAAGATGAAGAAGTCGTTCCAGGCAATCGCGATATAATTCAGCATCAGCGTGGAGATGATCTCGTTGACATTGAAGCGCGCCTTGAGCATGCCGGGGATGAAGCCCCACAGCGCCCCGGCCAGCATTCCCGCGATCAGCATCAATGTGATCACGATCCACGCCGGGGTCGTATCGGAAACCAGCGGAATCAGCACCACGGCGCTGGCGCCCCACGCGCCCATAAAGAACTGGCCCTCGGCGCCGATATTCCACAGCCGCATCCGAAAGGCTAGCGCGCAGGCCAGGCCGACCAGGATTAGCGGAATCGCCTTGACCATCGTGTCGGAGAAGACATCCAGGCTGCCAAACGACGATCGCGCGATCTGTCGATAGGCCGCGATCGGGTTGCCGCCGACCAGCGCCAGAATGATGCCGCCGATCACCAGCGCCAGCGCGATCGCGCCGGCTGAGATCGCCGCCGGCAGCCAGCGCGGGATGCGCTCGCGCGGTACGATTGTCAGGGTGAATGGCAATCTGTTTTTAGAGTAGGCAGCGTTGTTTGCACTCATAGTATTCTACATCTACTGCAAAGACCGCGAAGGTGCCTTGGGAATCACTGCCAATCAAACGCTTCCCGTCATCAATTGAGCAATCCGATCGATATCGCCGTCGTCGACCTCGCCGACGATCTTGCCGTCGTACATGACATAGATCCGGTCGCTGAGCCCCAGCAGTTCATCCAGCTCTTCCGAGATCAGCAGAATCGCGACGCCCTGCTTGCGCTGCTCCAGCAGCAGCTTGTGTACCGTCTCGACCGCGCCCACGTCGAGCCCCTGAGTTGGCTGCATCGCGACCATACATTTTGGCCGCGCGGCGATCTCGCGCGCTAGGATCAGCCGCTGAAGGTTACCGCCCGAAAGCAGCCGCGCCTGTATGTCGACCGAGGGCGCGCGAATCTCGAACGTCTGCTTGAGCCGGTTGGCAAATACTTCGGCCTCGCGGGCGTCGAGCCGCCAGCCGCGGCCGATCGGCGCCTGCTGATACTGCTTCATAATCAGATTATCGGTCAAGCTCAGGCCGGGCGCGCTGCCAACATGGGTGCGATCTTCGGGCACATGCGCCAGACCGCGCTCGATCGCGCGGCGCACCGGCTGGTTGGCCAGATTTTCGCCATTCAGCCGCACCTGGCCGCGCGTGCTGCGCCGCAGCCCGGTGATCACTTCGGCCAGCTCGCGCTGGCCGTTGCCGGCGACGCCTGCGATACCGACGATCTCGCCCGCGCGAACCTGTAGCGTGACACCCTGGAGTGCCGGTAGGCCGCGATCGTTTTCGGCGTAGAGATCGTCCACGCCTAGCACGACCTCGCCGGCCGGCTGAGGTTCGCGCTCCACCAGGAACAATACATTGCGCCCGACCATCAGGCGCGCCAGCTCGGCAGTGCTGGTGCCGCTCGCCGGCACATCGGCGGCCGTGACCCGCCCGCGCCGCAGCACGGTCACGCGATCGGCGATCGCCTTGACCTCCTGGAGCTTGTGGCTGATGAAGACGACCGACTTGCCCTGCGTGGTCATGTCGCGCAGTGTCTTGAACAGCTGCTCGGTCTCATTTGGCCCCAGCACAGCGGTCGGCTCGTCGAGAATGAGGATGTCGGCGCCGCGATAGAGCATCTTGAGGATCTCGACGCGCTGCTGCTCACCGACTGAGAGCTGCCAGATCTTGGCCTTGGGGTCGACTTTCAAGCCGAACTGTTCGCCCAGCTCGGCGACCCGGCGCTCGTTTTCCGCCAGGCGCAGCCGGAAGCGCGGGTGACGCAGCCCCAGCAAAATATTCTCGGTCACCGATTGCGAGGGCACCAGCATAAAGTGCTGGTGAATCATGCCGATGCCGGCCTGAATCGCCTGGCGCGGCGAGCCGAGCGTGGCCGGCTTGCCATGGACCTCGATCGAGCCGGCATCGGGCTGGTAGAGCCCGGCCAGCATATTCATTAGCGTGCTCTTGCCGGCGCCGTTTTCGCCCAGCAGCGCGTGGATCTCGCCGCGCCGCAGCTCGAAATCGACATGGTCGTTGGCGAGCACGCCAGGGAAGCGTTTGACAATGCCGCGCATGCTTACGACGTTGGGCGTATCGGTCATGGTTGCATCGCTGTCTTGTGTGTGACAAGGTGACGGGGTGAGGATAGAGGATAGAGGATAGAAGATGGCTAGGCCATCCTCTATCTTCCATCCTCTGTCTTCTATCTTCAGCTTGCGCTTAGTGTCACCCTGTCACCTTGTCATCGTGTCAGTCGCTAGCTGGCCGCAGGCAATTCCGCGGTAATACCCTCGGCCCACCAATGCATACAGAATGTGCAGCCCGACTTGGGGTCGAACTGATCCAGGTCGGCCTGCTGCAGCTTCTGGCCGGCGGGGACGATCTCCTTACCGGTATTATCCTTGATCGGTCCGGCAAACACATCGAAGCGGGTGAACTCGCCCTTCTGCATCTTGGCCAGCGTATCCTGGACTTGCTGAAGCACTTCCGGCGGCAGCTCGGCCACGCCCTTGGTTGGCGTCTGACCCTCCATAAAACCATACAAACCCAGCGCGCCGCTATCGGCGTCGAAGTAATCGAAGCCCGGCTTGTAGCTGCCATCCTGCACGGCCTTGGTGATCTTGGCGTAGATCGGGCCCCAGTTCCAGTATGGTGCGGTCAGGCAGCGATCCACCTTGCAGCTGCCTACCCAGTCGTAGGTGATGCCCCACTTGCCCTTCTGCTGGGCCACATCGGCCGAGGCCGGCGTGTCGGCGCCGGTGAAGACCACCTGCGCGCCCGCGTCGAACAATGAGGCGGCGCCCTCTTTCTCTTTGACCGGGTCGTGCCAGGTGTTGATCCAGCGCACGTCGAGCGTACATTCAGGGCAGGTCTTGCGCATGCCGAGTGCGAAAGCATTGCCCAGGCGCAGCTCCTCGGGGATCGGGAACGTGGCCATGTAGCCAAGCTTCGGATTGCCGTCTTTCTTGGCCCGCGCGCCGGCGAGCATGCCGGCAAGATACTTCATGCTCTCCATTGCGCCGAACAGATTGCCAAAGTTCTTGTTATTGGTCTTGAAGCCGCTAATGTGAATGAAGGTCTTGTCGGGGAACTCGTCGGCGATCGTCGCGGTTGGATCCATATAGCCGAACGAGGTGGTGAAGATCAGGTTGAAACCCTTGCGCGCTAAGCTGCGGATGACCTGCTCGGAGTCGGCGCCCTCAGGTACGTTCTCGATATACGCGACGTGGGTGTTCGGAACGTTCTTCTCGATATACTGCAGGCCCTCGTAATGCGCTTGCGACCAGCCGCCATCGTCGTGCGGTCCGATCAAGATCATGCCGACATTGAATTTGCCGTCTTCGACGGCGGGAATCTGAAAGTTGCCCGCGGTTTCGCCGCCGGCCGCTGGCGCCGCTGTGGCTTCGGCTGCGGGGGCTGCGGTTGCTTCGGCCGCCGGTGCGCTCGTAGTAGGTGCGGGCGCCGCTGCTGGCGCGGTCGCGCCGCCACAAGCGGTCAGCAGCATAGCCAGCGCAATCAGCAGGCCGGACCACCGCAAGAATGGGCTTGTTCGCATGGTTCCTCTCCTTGTGAATCTGATTTGGACCTCTATCGACAATCAGTGGGTCGCGTAACTCAGCCTAAATCTCGGGATCGAAAACGCGGACACTCGACTTTCCGCCGATGCCCGCGTCGCTGGTATGCATGGCCACGCTATGCAGTGTATTAAGCTCGGATGCGCTCAGGATGCCGGAACGGCTCTGCTCTCTTGAAATGTATCGCGCGTCTCATAGGGCTTTCGGGAGTATAACGTAGGGTGCCAGAGATGTCAAGAATCCTGAAAAGTCGAAAAGCGGGCATGGCCATACCTAAACAAGGCCGCCAACTCAGCGCATGCTGCAACACAACATGCGATATCGTCATTGGTGAGGCTGGAAGCGAACAGCGGTGTATACGGCGCACGCGCGATATCTTAGTGATTGGGGGTAACCCAGTCTGCGAGTGGCCAGCGCAGCAATCGTGGCCGGCCCATCGTCGGGCGCCTCAACGAGGACGCCCGACATTTGCATCTGCGGCGTGATCTCGCCACTAGCCGAGATTGGCAATCGCCGTACCGCAGCCCACGCCCTCGATCCAGACGTTCTGGATGCCTGGCAGGTCGGGGGCCTCATCGACCGCGGAGACGAACATGTGGGCGGTGAACGACTCGTCAACCCCATCCCCTTGCCGGTAAAAGTCAGCGAACATTACAACCGTATTGTCATCGGTCTGCACCGTTTTGAGCTGTTCGGTCGCGGCGCCGGTGCACTTAAAGTTGAAATGCCATATTGAGCATATCCGAGAGTTCTCCCGTCACGGAGCTGAAGCGTTTTATCGGTTCCAGAGATAGAAGCAAATGCAGTCGTCGCTCCTGTCTCACCTGGTTCGCTGGGTTGGTTCCAAACTGAATTGCTCCAGCGCCCGGTGCGAAAGTGTCACAAAGACGACGAGCGGCAGGAGTGAGCCGATCAGCGCCGCGGCTGCGGTCGGCCATTCCAACTCGCGCTCAAAGGTGAAAAAGTCGCTCATCGCCACGGGAATTGTTTTAATGTGGCTGAGCGTCAGCACACGCCGTCGCAATAAGTCCTGGTGCGACGACCGGCCGGACGATCCACCACAGAATCTGCGCGGCCGTCGCACCATCGAGATGGGCAGCTTCTTCCGATCACGGCCACTCTCTGTCAGATAGCCGTACAGGATGTAAACCGCCAGTGGGGTATAGACGGCGGTGCCCGCCAACGCGACGCCCGCGAAGGTGTCGGTGAGATGGAGCCGTTGCAGCGTATCGTTCAGTGGAATAATATACGCCATCACCGGGAGACTGGCGAGGATGAGAAAGCTTTGGATCAATAACCTGCGCCCAGTAAAGTGCGACCGTGCCAGAGCATAGGCGAGGGTTCCGCCGCTGTCAAATCGAGCGGCGCCGGCATATCGTCAGCGTTGTGGCAGTGTCGTGAGCGTCCGCGAGCGCGCCAGCGCAATCAGAAACAGCACGGCCAGTACACCGCAGCTGACAAACCCAACACGCACCCCAAAGAACTCGGTCAAAGCGCCAATCAGCAGCGGGCCGATCATATCGCCAAATTCCTTGAATGATTGCGCCGCGCCGATACTTGCGCCTAACTGGTTCTGGGTTGCAAGCTTGCTGACCATTGTATCGCTGTTCGTCCAGACAGTGCCAATCCCGATACCCGCCACAATTACAGTGATGAGCAGAGGAACACCGGTCGTGAATGTAACCGCGATGATTGCCAGGGCGGCCAATAGCAATCCGATGATCACCGTCGTTTGAACAGCGACACGATCGGCAAGGTTCCCAGCCAGCGGTTGCACCAGCAAATAACTCACGGTCGCGATGCTCACGACCGTTCCGGATTCAAGCGGTGTATAGCCAATCGCATACAGATAGACTGGAAGGAACCCAAACAGAATCCCGACCAGGAACATATTGATGACGATCACTGCATAGACCGGGAGCAAACGCCGCTCGGTAAAAATGACAAAAAACTGCCGAAGCGAGATATCATCATCGTCATCAGCAAGTTCTGCGTGCTCGCCGCGATCGCCGGGCAGGAACAAGCTGAGCAGCAGTGCGACGACCCCAACGGCGGCTGAGACGACGAAGAGCATGACAAAGCCGCTGGTATGCACCAGATAGCCACCGAGGGCCGGGGCAATCACATACCCCGCACCTTTGATGGCGTTGTAGATGCCAAAGGCTTGGCCGCGCCCACTCGAGAAGTATTTGGCCACCAGCGTAATGGATACAGTGGAGAGCGCCGCGGCGCCTAAACCCTGGATGAACCGAACCAGTAGTAGCAGCGTCGGGCTAATGACAAGAAACAGCACTGAGCCGAAGATAAAGATACCAAGACCGACCAAGAGTGTCAGCTTCATCCCGCGCCGATCCGCAATGAAACCGGCGACTGGCTTGGCAAACAGCTCGGCAAAGTCATAGACGCCAATGAGCAGGCCAATCACGAAGGCGCCGACGCCGGCGGCTTGGGCATAGGCAGGCAGATTGGTCGCGACAATGTGGGCACCGAACGAGGTAACAAAACCCGAGAGGGCCAGAATACCAAGATACCAGTAGCGCAGTTGGAGGGGGAGCTGAGACTCGTCCTGCTTGGTAGACATCTCGGTCATGGCATACCCGTCACGCTTGACTTCGTGCACACCCGCTATTGTATGCGATGCAGCACGGCCGCGCCAGTGTAGCGTACCTGTGGCTCCGTAGCACCCGTCCACCCGTTCTGGGAAAATGCGCTCTCGAAGAAGCGCCAAACCTCATCGGCTGAGGCGGTGGTGCGGTAGGTGGCGAAGAAATCTTCTCGTACAACGCAGAGACCTTCTCCATAGCGGCTATCTTGTCGCGGTATGATAACCGGAGACAAGGAACGATGGCCAGCGATGAGTGAATGGACCTGGTTTGCGTTTTCGTGCGGGCCAGCTATAATATCAGTCGCAAACTGAACGCGATGAGGCTCGCGTTACACTACCGGTTGGCTGATAGCCTCTACGGACTGCATCGGCGGCGTGCGTCCGTGGAGGCTTTTGTGTGCAAGCAGAGGTATCGGAAGAACGGATGAACGAAGAGAGGATCATGCGCGAAGATATGCGACCGCGCGGGCGGACCGTTCCCACATCGCGGCAGCCTCGCATGATCGCCGCCGGCTTCGCACGGATGCGGAGCGCAATCTTGAGGAGGAGATCGGTGACGACCATCCTGGTGATCGCCCTGGGCGCGGCGGTCGGGGCCAACCTGCGCTATGGGCTCTCGATCTGGGCAGCCCAACAATGGGGGCCGCGTTTCCGTATGGCACGCTGCTGATTAATGTGCTCGGCAGCTTCGCGATTGGCCTGGTGATGGTGCTGCTGACGACACGCTGGCCGTCAGCGATGTCTGGCGGCTGCTGATCGTCACCGGGTTGCTCGGCGGTTTCACGACTTTCTCGACCTTTAGCTACGAAACGTATGGCCTCCTGGTCACCGGGAGCTGGCTCGCAGCCGGTCTGAACACCCTGGGGAGTGTCGGCCTTGGCATGATCGGCGTGTTCCTGGGCGCCATGCTCGCCCGGGTCATGCCCTAAAGGATCCATCGCACACTGGCGTGCAAGAGGAGGACGCTATGGAACGCACCGATACGGCGCAGCAGGTCTGGATCTTCGTGAAGGAGAACGACCAGTGGCATCACCGGCCACTGTTCCTGGCGATCCTCGATCTGCTGCGGCGTGAAGGGGTCGCCGGAGCGACGGTGCTGCGTGGCCTCGCCGGCTTCGGCGCGCGTGGCCATATCCATACCGCTACCTTAGTGGAGTTGGGAAGTGAATTGCCGGTGGTGATTATCTTCGTCGATCGAGCTGACCGCGTCGAGCGCGTCATGCCCCAGCTCGCGGCGATGGTGCAGGTTGGCCTGATCAGCAATGGATCTTTCGGTCGAAGTCCAGCGCGCGCTACCACTCGCGGAAAGAGCCGCCCAGATCGCGTCCCTGGCCGATCAGCCGCACCGCGCCGCTGACCTGATGATACCCAACCCGATCACTCTGACGGCAACCACGCCGCTGGCCCAGGCCGCGGCCGTGATGGCCGAGCGCAAGCTGAAGCGCCTGCCGGTGGTCGACGACCAGGGGCGCCTAGTGGGGATGGTTAGCCGGTACGACCTGCTCAAGACTATCGCCGAGGGGCTGCGGCAGCGGCCAACCGAAGTCGTGCAGCTGCCAGCCGGCGCGCCTGCGACGGTCGGCGCGATTATGCTGCGCGAGGTGCCGACGGTCCACGCCGACACTCCGCTGGCTGAGACGCTTGACCTACTGCTTGAAACTGAGAAGCGGCGAGTCGTCGTCGTCGATGATGTGGGCCGGGTTGTCGGAATCATCACCGACGGCGACGTCATCCAGCGCGCTTCGCAGCGGGCACGGCCAGGCGGCTTGCGGACGCTGATCGACTGGATCGGTGGTGGCACGCGTCCAGAGGGTCTCGAGGTCGCCGCGCGCGGGCGCACGGCCGCCGATGTGATGACCAGCCCGGTCGTGACGGTCACGCCCGAGACGCCGATTCCCGAGGCGATCCGTCTGATGATGGCGCACAAGATCAAACGCCTGTCGGTGGTCGACGCGGGTGGCCGGCTGGTAGGGTTAGTTGGCCGGGCCGGCGTGCTGGCGGCGGTGAGCCACCAGCACGATCGCGATCAGGAAGCCGAATCATCTTGAGATTACTATTTTCCGCTGCTCCTCCGACAGCAGGTCGCTTTACACCGAAGCGGCGTGTTGTCGTGCCGCGAGTGTGACGCCGATTATCCGTATACTTCGTGCACGCAATCCAGGCACCAGACCGCGCGGTTGTCCAGCGTCCAAGGCGCGCCGCCATAGCGCGGCGGTAAAATATAGACGATTCTGCGTTTCTGCGCATGCGCGCCGCAGCGCTCGCAGCGCGCGCCCGCTCGCCGCCAGGCCCGCCGGTCGAGCTGGAGAAACGGAAAGTCGAGCGCCAGATGAAGGGTGATGCCAATTGCGGCCGGGCGCATCGCCGCCCAGCGCGCGCTGATACTCCAAATCAATGGAAGAGTCAGCCAAGGGCGGTGAAAGATCGATCGCAGCGCTCCATAGCGTCGGCGCGTATCGGCGGTGCTGCGTGGCATATGCCGCCAACCATTGTAGCGCCACGCGCCAAGCGGGTTCCAGTCGCCGCTGCGCAGCGCATAGAGCAGATAATGATCGACGTCGAGCAGTACGCCGCCCAGCGCCAGCAGCGCCGCGCGCCGCGGCTCGCGTGGGTAGAGCGCGGCGCCGAGCACGGCAGAGGTGATGATGTGAGTGCGTAGGCGCATAATTGTACGTATCGCGGGATTATCGCTAGTTCCTAGAGTTCCTGTGCGCCCATCCAAGCAGCCGCAGGAACTATAGGAACTACAGGAACTTCTGGCGCCTTGTGCTAGAGAGCAAAACTCGTCAAATACATCCGTTCCATCATTCGGAATCCGAGCCGCTTGTAGGCGGTCAGCGCCGAGACGTTGTGCTCGAGGACCATCAGGAAGACGCGCGGCGCAAGCTGGAATGCCGCTTGTGTAATTGCGGCGGTGCAGGCCGAGGCATCGCCTTGCCGGCGATAGTCGGGGTGCGTCGCTACATGGCCAATCTCGACCACCTCGGGCGTGGCGAAGTGCGTGGCCGCCATAGCGACAAGCTTGCCGTCGGCGAAGCAGCCAAACGCCGGGCCAAGCGCGCTATCTTGTTTACCCACACATCGTCATTACGTTTAGCCGAAAACTACCTCACCGCAAAATTGGCTAATACACACAAGGGATCTTACCACAATACAAGGGTCACTTCCCGCTCTCACGCGTCAGAAGGAAGCGTGTCAGATAGAATGGCTCGACCGTGCGGAACCCCAGCTGCTTATAGACTGCCAGAGCAGGTGGATTATCAGCCATCACCATGAGAAAGACCCGTGAAGCAAGCCCAAAAGCCGCCCTCGTCAGCGCGGCTGTACACGCCGTCGCGTAGCCGCGGCGTCGATAGTCGGGGTGCGTCGCTACATGGCCAATCTCGACCACCTCGGGCGTGGCGAAGTGCGTTGCTGCCATCGCGACGAGCCGTCCATCTGCAAAGCAGCCAAACGCCGGGCCAATGGCTAGGGCACTGTGATGCCAGACGCTCAAGCCGGCGACACGCGCCAACTCGTTCATCTGGTCAAGATCGGCGTTGCCCAGCCGCCGCGTCGGCCACTGGTCGTGCTCGTTGAGCGTCTCAGGCTCGATTGCCATCTGATATTCAACCGGTGCCTCAAGGATTTGTGCAAAGCGCGCGAGTTGGTCACGGCGCTCCCGTGGCAGCAGTGCATAGGTTGGTTGCTCCCAGAGGTGCGGGTTGCGGTCGGCCAGCTCGTGCAGGAGCGCACCGACGACATGAGCCGACCTGGCCGCGAACGTGATGTTTGGAATCGGCAAGTCGTGATAGGTGGATACTACACCGACGACCTTGTCGTTCTGCTCGGCGACCAAGACATCGCAGCGGCCTCTCAGCTGAGTAGTATTAGACAGAGGCAGCGCATTGCGATAGGGGGCCGCCCGTAGATACGCGAGTGCAGCCGATTGGGATTGGGATGTCAGCGGTGAGACATGCATGGTGCTTCCTTTTAGCCGAGGTTTCCATGCTCCAGAGCAATCTAATCGGCTGCTATCTTACCACAATTACTACAGCCCTCGTAGCACCGTGTTGAGAGACGTGTCACTGTACCTTCGCTGCGTTTTCCCGAGATATGCGGAGTTCACGGAGTTCGCGGGGATAGGCAAAGCAACAGCTTCTACCTTCGCTACTGCCGCCAGAGGTATGGCTTCCAACTTTCGGGCAGCGAGCCGGTGGCGACATTTGTTAGGACGCCGATGAGGAAGGTGAGCACTATTCCGGCAAGTTCTTTTTGTCGCCGCGTCATTGGACCGCTCTTACGCAGTGTGGTGGATGGCTATTGGCCTCAAGCATCCCACAAGGAAGAAGTGTTGTCAAGACAATAGAGCAGCGCCGCTCCTAGTGCTGCGTTCACATACTTACATGATGTGCCGAGCAGCAGGCAAATCCGCTGTTCAGAGGGCAGACACTATACAGTGAACTAAGCGCTGCGCGCAGGTGAGTCTGCGCCTCAGTACCCCTTGTCCTCCTCACAGATTCTCCTCCCTTTCTGCCTCTTGTTGTGGGACGATTCCGCCTGTCGATGGTTGGCATACACAGACAGGAGGTATGCCTTCAAATATAAGCGGATAGGCAAAGGCAAATCTGTGAAGCGCCCGCGCGAGGAATGGAAACCTGTACAGGTACCGGTGATTATTTGCCGTGATATGTGGGAACGCGCGCAACAGAAGCTTGCCAGTAAAGGCGACCATCGCCGCAACGTCAAACATGAATATCTGATGCGGCGTCGCCTGGCCTGTACCTGCGGCTATGCGATGCAGGGACCGGCACGCAAATCGCGTCGGGCCGATGGGGATGATACCTTGTACTACCGCTGTTCATCCCAAATAGGCAAGTTGGTTAAGGGCAAATGCAACGCGCCCCATTTCCGCGTTGACGACGTTGACGCTGAGGTATGGGCACAAACCAAGGAACTGTTGACCAATCCAACCGAGGTGCTGCGTGCCTATCGAACGGCGCAACAACAGCAGCAGAAACAACAAAGCTCACTCCAGGAGCAAATCGACATAATCGATGAGCAGATAGCAGGCTACAACGCAGAGATTGACAACTTGCTCGACGCGCGCAAGGGTGTTACTTCCGACACGCTCAAAAAACGATACGACGCACAGGCAGACGACCTCGCGGTATTGATTGATCGTTTGACCGCACGGCGCGCAACGCTGGTACAGCAGGTGCACGACACCACGATTACCGATGAGCACATAGCAGGTGTGGCCGAACAGCTGAAAGACGCACATGCCCTCGTCGCAGAGGCAGAAGGGAATCCGCAAGCACAACGTAAGCTGATTGAATTTCTCAATCTTCGCGCTGTGTTGCGGGTGGATGACGCTGGAGAGAAATGGGTGGACATAAAGTTCATACTGAGCGTCTATCCTCGGCGTATCGCTAAGAAAGACAGCGGCAGCGCGTTGCGATATGGAGAGGAGCGCAAATAGGCGAGCGCGGCCGGCTGGTTGTCTGGGTTGAGCGATGAGATCTGCATACTCGTATTACATATTGCGTATTACGTATTGCGGCTGCGATCACCTTACGCAATACGCAATAGGCTTCACGCTTCTCGTTCTTCCGGAAAAGGGCCATGTTGATCGTAGCGCTCCCACAGTGGGTGGATAGCGCAGGCCAGGCGCTTGGCGCCGTCGGTGAGCAGCAGCTGGCGCACGGCGCCCGCCGGGATGATCTCCTGGTCGATGCGCCCGGCGCGATATAGAGCCATGATCTCGGCATAGGCGTCTTTCACGCCCAGGTTCCCCAGCGCGATTGCAAGATACGAGGCGAAGGCTTTATCTTCAGTCGTCGCCAGCCGCTCGCGCAGTTCCGCGATCAGCGCATCGCGCGTCTCGGGCACGACCGATGTTACGTAGGTCAGTGCGAACAATGCGCTACTGCGCGCGATGATCGGCCAGGCAGCGTCGTCGGCAATCCGCCACAATGGCTCAATTGCGGCCTCGCCCAACCGCGCGATGATTTGCGGCGCTTCTTCGGCCCACACCACGGGCAGCCGCTCATCTTCGTAGTACAGTTCGAGCGGGAACTCACGCAGCAGCGGTTCAATCATCTCGACCGAGCCAACCTCGCCAAGCAGCCGCAGGGCATGGATCGGCGCGTAGCATTCCGGCGCCTCTTCGTGCAAGAGCTCAACATCGATGGCTAGTTCAAGCAGTGGCGTAAACGCCGCCGCGCCTGCGCGGGTGATCGTATTGACCAGCCGTTCGGATGGGCGTAGCCCTTCACGATGGAGCTGCTTGATTTTATCGGCAATTGTGAGATCTAATATCATAGCTTTTCCTTGACTCTGACAAGATGATCAGGATGGAAGATAGCTCGACTATCCTGTATCTTCTATCCTCACCCCGTCATCTTGTCATCTTGTCACCCAGTGATCCGTTCACGCTCCGGCCACGCACCGGTTGCCAGGAATTCCGAGATTGGCCGGAAGCTGCGGCGATGCTGTGCCGAAGGCCCATAAACATGCAGCGCTTGCTCGTGCACCGCCGTCCCATAGCCCTTATGTTGCGCGAACCCATAGACTGGCGCCGATCGGTCGAACTCGGCCATCATCCGATCGCGGGCGACTTTCGCAACGATCGAGGCAGCCGCGATTGAAAGACAGCGCGCGTCGCCTTTGATCAGCGAGCGCTGCGGGTATGGCCAACTTTCGAGCTCGACTGCGTCGATCAGCAGTGCGTCGGCCGGCCGCGCTAGCCGCAGCAGCGCGATCTGCATTGCCAGGCGCGTGGCCGGCAAGATGCCGTGCGTGTCGATCACATGCGCCGGCACGGCGCCGACTGCCCAACTCTCGGCCAGTTCCAAGATACGCCGTGCCAGTTGTTGGCGCTGGGGTGCCGTGAGCGCCTTCGAGTCGTCGACGCCCGCGAGCGGTGTGGGATCGGCCAGCAGGCCTTCGGGCAGCACTACCGCCGCCGCGACCACCGGCCCGGCCCAGCAGCCGCGCCCAACTTCGTCGACGCCGGCGATTCGGCGGCAGCCCGCCCGCCAGAGGTTTAGCTCTTCTTCAACAGTTGGCGCCATGTTCACACAGATTGCACACTGATTTCACACGGATTACACGGACACTTGCGCACGTCGTGCGTATTATACACGCTCAGCGACGACCAGATGCACCTGGTTGGCGCCGGCGGGCGCCCAGCGCTCTTCCACCACGAAGCCCAGGGCGGCGAGACGTTCGCCAAGGATCGAGTGGAGGGCCGGCTCGGCTGGCGCGACCGGCGAGCGCTGGAGGGTGGCGCGGTAGAGCAGGCCGATCGCGCGCTGATACAGGCCGGAAGCCCCAAAGGTAGCCGCGAGCACCACCACCAGGCGACCGCCCATGCGCAGCACACGGCATATTTCGGCCAATGTCGAAGGATCAAGAATGTAGTCAGTTGGGAACGTGGCGACGATTGAGTCGAATGAGGCTGGGGCGAATGGCAGCGCTTGTGCAACGCCGCGTGCCAAGTGGATCGGCAGCGCTGCTCGGGTGAGCTTGCGCCGCGTAATCGCCAGCATATGCGGCGATGCGTCAAGCCCGACTGCCCAGTCGGTTGCTGGTTGCCGCGCGAGGCTCAGCTGAAGATTACCCGTGCCGCAGCCCAGTTCCAATACCCGCCCACGCAGCCGAGGCAGACTGGCGCGCCCCCACTCGGCCCAGCGCCCACCGGACACCGCCGTCGCAACGGCGTCGTAGGTCCAGGCGAACTCGCGGTAGAAGCGAGCGAAGGCCCACCGAATCAACCGATAATACATGTCCGTGGTCTGTGGTCTGTGGTCTGTGGTCACGTTTGCGACGGACTACAGACCACGGACAAATGACATTACCGTCGCTCCTTGATACGGGCCGCCTTACCAGTCAGGCCGCGCAGGTAATACAGCTTCGAGCGCCGCACCTTGCCCTGGCGGATGATCTTGATCGTATCGAGCCGTGGCGAGTGCAGCAGGAACGTGCGCTCGACGCCGATGCCGTGCGATGCGATCCGCCGGAGGGTGAAGTTCTCATTAATACCGCCGCTGCGGCGGCGAATCACCACGCCCTCGAAGTCCTGCGTGCGCTCGCGGTTGCCCTCGACGACGCGCACGCCGACGCGTACCGTGTCGCCAACTCGAAAGTCGGGCAAGTTCGACTTGAACTGCCGATTTTCGATCTCATTGAGAATTTCCTGCGACATGCTCTCGTCGCTCCTTTACACACAAAGAGCGGGGGCTACATGGGTGAATCCATGGCTCCCCCACCAGCAAGCTGCCTCGTCAAAGCCGGATCGGATTATAGCATAGGGCCGGGGAGAAGGCAAATCCGTAGAACCAGTGCCCTCTGGGTGGATCGAGAACCAAGAACCAAGAACCCCGTGCATATTTCATGTATGGTTCTCGGTTCTCAATTCTCGGTTCTGGCGATGGCTACCTCGACCACCTCGCAGATATAATGCAGCACCTGCAAATGCGCCTCCTGAATGCGCGCGGTATCGGCGACCGGCACCACCAGCGCCAGATCGGCCAGTTCGCGCGCGCGGCCGCCGTCTTTACCAAGCAGCGCGATCGTGCCCAAGCCCCGTTCGCGCGCGGCGCGCAGCGCCGCCAAGATATTTGGCGAGTTACCGCTGGTGCTGAAACAGAGCAGCAGATCGCCCGGTTTGCCCAGCCCCTCGATCTGCCGCGCGAACACCGACTCATAGCCGAAGTCGTTGGCGATACAGGTCAGCGCCGACGAGTCGGCGGTCAGCGCGATGGCCGGCAGCGCGCGGCGGTTGCTGCGGTAGCGCCCGATCAGCTCTTCGGCTAAGTGCTGTGCATCGGTGGCGCTGCCGCCATTGCCGCAGGTGAGCAGCAGGCGCCCCTGCGCGACGGTTTCGTACACGCGCGCGGCGATCGCCTCAATCAGATCGGCCTGCTGCGCGAGCGACTGCAACACGGCCACACTCGCGTTGAGCTGAGTCTGAAATACAGGCTGCATTACTGTTCATCCTTTCCACTGTCGAAGCAGTGTGTAAACTCTCGTTCTGATTGCCTGCGGCAGCATGGTACTTGATTTTTATAAGTTCCAGGTTATTTCGCCCGAAGGGCGAAATAACCTGGAACAAGAAAAGTACCGCCACGAAAGAGCGCGCGAATATGCTCGGATCGTAGCACAAATTGCCGATACCGGCGCGGCTTGGCGTCGTTGGTATGCTTCTTGCACTATGCCCGAAGGCAAAATACTCCATGCAGAAGTGTAGAGCGCTTGCGCACGAGGCCGGCGTTTGCTGTGGAGCAGAAAGGGGGAGAGCATGCCGAATACACTGGAGCCACTCACGAATCCTTTGGAGCCGCCGAGCGCCCCCGAAACCCAGGACGATCTCGAAGCACGGGTCATGGCGCTTTCTATCGAGCTGGCCGAGTTACGCGCCGCCCATGCTGCTCCCGCACGTAAGTTGGACCCACTGGAGATCGTGTTGGTGGTACTTCTAGGCGTCTCGTTGCTGGTGCATGCGCTGACGGTTGCCCAGCTGTTGCGCGTGCGCGGCACACTGCGCAGCGAGCTCGCCCAGGCGGCCGATCGGGTTGCGGAGGCTAAAACACAGCAGGTGAGCTATGATCTGCCGATCGATCAGCAGCTGCCGATCAATATCGATGTGCCGATCAAGCGCTCGATGGACGTGCCGATCAACACCGAGATCCGAATCAAGCAAAATGTGACTCTGCCAATTGATACTGTTCTGGGTAAGTTCGACCTACCGATCCCAATTGACGCCACCGTTCCAATCAGCACCAGCGTGCCGATCGCATTCGATCAGACCGTCAATATCTCGACAACTGTGCCGATTCGGTTGGCTGTGCCCGTGCGCCTCGACTTAGGCTCCGACCAGCTGGCGCCCTATCTCGACCAGCTGCGCCAGAGGCTGCTGGAACTGCGCGATTCGTTATAGTTTCCTATTCTTGAGATCTTGAACAGTATAAGGAATAACAATTATGCTCGGAACTCTACCAACATCTTCGCGGATCATGAAGCAGCTTGGAATTGCACCGCAAGGGTCGCCGCAGGCAATTATCCTGGCCGATCAGGTCGAAAAGGCGTTTAGCGAGGATACCGGTGTGTTCGATCTGAATTTCGAGGTGCCCGCCGGTTCTATCTTTGGCATGATTGGGCCAAGCGGCTGCGGCAAGACCACCACGGTTCGGCTGATGACTGGCCTCTACAAGCGCGATCGCGGCAATCTTTGGGTGCTTGGCCGTGATCCAAACAGATTTAGCCTGCGAACGCGCGAGCAGATCGGGTATATGCCGCAGCATTTTGTGCTGTATCCCAACCTGACCGTCTGGGAAAATCTGAACTTCGTGGCCTCGTTGTATGGCATGGGCTACTTTAGCCGGCGCAAGTGGCTGAAGCAGGCGCTCGATTTCGTCGAGCTGAGCGACGCGCGCAGCCGGCTCGGCAGCCAGCTTTCTAGCGGTATGCAGCGGCGCCTGGAGCTGGCCTGCGCGCTGGTACACGACCCATGGCTGGTCTTCGCCGACGAGCCCACCGCCGGAATCGACCCAGTGCTGCGGGGCAAATTCTGGGACCATTTCCGTAACCTGCGCGACCAGGGTCGCACGCTGTTCGTGACGACACAATATGTGGGCGAAGCGGCCTACTGCGATCTCGTCGGCGTGATGCGCGCCGGGCGGGTGATTCATGTCGACACGCCCGATAACCTGCGGCGCGCCGCTTTTGGCGGCGAGATTATTCAGCTGGTCGTCGATCCCGCACAGGCCTATGATGTCGCCAAAATTATCCAAAGCCAGCGCATCGTCAAGAACGTGCGGCGCTCGCCCGAACAGCCGGGGCTGCTATATATCTATGTCGATGACGCCAGCGATACCCTGCCGCAGATCTTTAACCTGATGCAAGAGCACCCCGAAGTGACTGTGCAACAAGCCGACAAATATATGCCGCCATTTGACGATGTGTTTATTCGATTGATGGAGCGAGCGGACAACGATAATGTTTAAACCAATCATTCGTCTGCTGTCATTTTTCAGCAAAGAAGTCAACGAAGTCCGGCGCCAGCCCAAGCTCGTGCTGAGCCTCTTACTCGGCCCATTCATTATTCTGCTGCTGTTCGGCATTGGCTATTCAGGCGAGCGCCCGAAGATTCGCACCGTGCTGGTGATGCCGCCACAGGGCCTCGATCTGGTCGATATCAACGATCTGAAAAAGGCGATCAGCACAAACTTTGCGCTGGTCGACGTCACCAGCGATCAAAATGCCGCGCAGGCGCTGCTGCGATCCGGCCAGGCCGATGTGGTCGAGACGCTGCCGCCCGATGCCGAGCAGCAGCTCACCAACGGCCAGCAGGCGACGATCACATTTTCCTACAACGAAATTAGCCCGCTGAATGAGCAGTGGATTCAGTACCTGGCCTATGCGCAGGTCAATGAGATCAATCGCGCGGTGCAGACCACTGTGGTGCAGCAATTCCAGAAAGAAGCCTCGACCGCCGGCGTGCGAACCAGCATCCCACCCGAGATATTGGTGTCGCCGGTGCGCTTTGAGTATAAGAATGCGCGCGGCCAGGCGCTGAACTTTATGACGTTCTATGCGCCGGGCGTGTTGGCGCTGATTGTCCAGCATATCGCCGTGACGCTCGGCGCGCTGTCGCTGGTGCGCGAACGGCTGCTTGGCGCGATGGAGCTGTTCCGCGTGGCGCCGGTATCGATGAACCAGCTGCTGTTTGGCAAATACCTTGGCTTTACGATGTTCATCGGCATCATCTTCGCGGCGCTGACCGCGCTACTTGTTTTGACGCCCCTGGCGGTGCCGTTTTATGGCAGCGCCTGGATGTTCGTCGCGTTCGCGCTGCTCTTCACCCTGGCGTCGCTAGGGATTGGCTTTCTGATCTCGGCCTGGGTGACCTCGGATAGCCAGGCGGTGCAGCTCTCGATGCTGGTGCTGTTGATGTCGATCTTCTTCAGCGGCTTTTTTCTGCCGCTGGAAAACTTCACACCCGAGGTGCGCTGGGTCGGTTATGCGCTGCCGCTGACGCATGCGATCAGCGGCTTCCAGAGGATCATGCTGCGCGGCCAGCCGCCGACTGACATCGGCTGGGCGATGCTTGGCCTGATCGCCGTGCTGGCGTTTATCTTTGTGTCGCTGCTGGCGCGCTGGCGGTTTCGGCAGCTCGATTAAATTAATGATGATCGACCCGTTCGCGAATCGGGATGGTGCGGAACTCGCGCGCCAGTGCGATGAAGCGCTCGACGGTGATCTCGACCATGCGCTGGCCGAATGCCGGCGTGGCGGCCGTCGCATCGCCACAGACTCCATTGTGCGAGAAGCGGCTCCACCAATCTTGCCAGCTGTAGGCCGACGGAGCTGGGTGATCCCAGTTGAAGTATCTGAGCGTCAGTTGCCCCAGATCGCGTTCGGTCTGCGCCATGTCGACCCGCTCGGGGTGCAGGTGCAGCATCACCGCTGTCTCGTATTCGCAGGCATGGCCGACCGAGCCCCATCCGCCGGAGCGCTCCGCGTTGAGCACATCGGCGACGAGCGCAGGATCGACCGCCGCATTCACGGTGGTTGCGGCGCAGATCGCGCCGGTGGCCAGCACGCACTTGCGGGCGGCGAGGTCGCAGATCGCATGGTTCGAGCCATGTCCATTGACGATCAGAATATGATCGAAGCCATGGCGCGCGACCGAAATGGCGACTTGGGCCAGGTATGCTAGGGTTGTCTCCATATCAATCGCGATCGTGCCAGGAAAGTCCATATGATGCTCGTCCAACCCAAAAGGAATCACCGGCAAGACGAGTAGATCGCCATTGGCCTGCTGCCCACACTCCGCCAGAATGCCCTCAAGAATGTCGTTATCGGTCGAGAGCGACATATGCCGGCCGTGGTCCTCGACCGCGCCAATCGGGATGGCGACCACCGGCTGAGGATCGCGGGCGATCGCCGCGCGCATCTCGGGCCAGGTCAGATGATCGTAGCGCCAGGGGAATTTCGGCATGGCCTGCTTCCTTCTAAGTGGACATCTGCGCCAGGGCGCGCTCATAGACCTCATAGTGCTCGCCTTCGGCTTCGTCAGGGTCGACAAACTTGAACCACATGGCGTGATCGGGATGTCCCCCGGCCAACTCGCGGCGGCTGACTTTAATGCTGCCGTCGGAGCTATGCCAGCGCACCTGGTTGTCTTGCAGCAGGATGTACTCGCCGGCGTAGCGTTCCAGCGCGCGTCGATGATCGGTGTAGTGTAGCGCCTGCTCGCACATGGTGCGCCGCCAGGTGTAGTTCGTTTCGGTCGAATCGGTCATCACCGCGAAGAATGTGCCCTCCGGTTGCGGCGCGACTTCGGACACGAAATCGATCTCGCCGAGGTCGACTGTGCCGAAGCCGCCCTCGGCCGCCACCAGCAGCGGGTTGCGGTCGCGGTGGAATGGCGGCGTGCCCCAATCGGCCTGCGGATCGTGGCCCATCTGGTACATCATGCACGCGTCGGTGGCAATCACCTGGTCGCCGGCGATCAGCGCATTGGCGATCCGGCCGAGCCCTTTGCCGTCGCCCCATTCCATGCCGGCCTGGCCAACCAGCGCGTCGACGATATTCAGCGCCGGGTCGAGGATGCGGCCGATATCGGCGAGCATATACGGCATGCGCACCAGGTGGTGGTAGTAGGTGCGCGGGCGTCCATGCGGTTCGCCCGGCATCAGGCCGAACAGATTCTTCAGGCAGCCGGTGATGCCCATAAAGGCGTGATTCTTAATCGTTGCGACCGACACCAGCTCATCGGCCTCGAGCACGCCTTGCATGAGCGCATACTGCCGAAACATCTGCCCGCCGTCGGGGGTCGCGCTGAGTTGGAAAGGCGGCTGCGTGCCGTCGAGGTACGCGACGTCGAACTCGCGCAAGATTGGCGCGACATTGCAGGTGTTTTGCAGCGTCTCGCCGTTGTACATCACATAAAAGCTGACATCGGCGCAGACCAGCTCGGCGCTGGTGCGCTCGCGCAGCAGCCGCAGCGTCGCGCGCAAAACGCTGTCGCTGACCAGCTGCTGGCGCTGCCCGGCGAACCTCACCACCCGCTGGCTGGCTTTGTCCTGATTAAATTTGATCGCGATGCGCCGCGCCCGGCCAAGCCTGGCCCATGCCCGATCGAGCGGTTCAGTCGCGCGCCGCAGCGCTTGGTAGACGGTCTCGTCGTCGGCGCGGTGGTCGCAGTGCACCGTGCGCACTATCGGTAAGGGATTATTCAACTTAATGCCTCCAAGCCATTTAGATAAACATGCCGTTTCAAGCAAGGCCAAGCAAGCGCGGCCAGCTGTGGCGGATCGTTTGCTATGGTGAGTATAGCACTGGTTTGTGCTGCTGAAAAATAGCGTCTTGGTTGTCCGCAGGGTGGGTTTGAGCTGCCCGCAGATCACAGCGCCAATCGGTCTTGTATGTGCTATCATAGAAACCTCACGAGTTGGAAACCACGCCACTTTAGCGGTTTAAACCTCTGCGGTAAGTTGACTCTGAATAGACGAATCGACCGATAACGAGAGAGGAGCCATAATGACCGACGAAGTGATCGCGCGGATGCAGGCGGATCAGACGCATCTGCTGCACCCGCTGCACCATCCAACGCTGCACCAGTCGCCCAAGATCTGGGTGGCGGGCCAGGGCGCGCTGGTGCGCGACGCCACGGGGCAAGAGTATATCGACGGCTTGAGCGGCCTATGGAATGTGAATGTTGGCCATGGGCGGCGCGAGCTGGCCGAGGCCGCGCTCCATCAGATGACCACACTGGCGTATAGCTCGGCCTATGCCGGCTCGACCAATCTTCCGGCGATCGCGCTGGCCGAGCGGCTGAGCGAGCTTGCCTACCCGGCGATCAATAGCTTCTTCTTCACCTGTGGCGGCGCCGAGGCCAGCGAGAGCTCGTTCAAGACCGCACGCTTCTACTGGAAGGCGGTTGGCCAGCCCGGCAAGATCAAGATTATCTCGCGCATGCGCGGCTACCACGGCACCACCATGGCCGCCATGAGTGCGACCGGCATGCCGGCCTACTGGGCGATGTTCGAGCCGCGTGTGCCGGGCTTTGTGCATATCGATTCGCCCTATCCCTACCGCTTTGTGAATAGCACGCCGGAGATAAGCGACGGTGTCGCGGCGGCGAATCTGCTTGAGGAGGCGATTCTGCGCGAAGGGCCCGAGACGGTCGCCGCGTTCATCGCTGAGCCGGTGCAGGGTGCCGGCGGCGTGATCGTGCCGCAACCCGATTACTTCGCGCGCATTCGGGCGATCTGCGACAAGCATCAGGTGCTGCTGATCTCCGACGAGGTGATCACCGGTTTTGGGCGCACCGGGCGCTGGTTTGGGCTCGAGCACTACGGGATCGAGCCGGATATCATGCAGTTCGCCAAGGGCATCACCAGCGGCTATGTGCCGCTCGGCGGCATCGGCGTGTCCGATACGATCCGCGATGCGATTAACGGCGTGCCGCCCGAGCGGCGCTGGATGCATGCCTACACATACTCGGGCCACCCAACCTGCTGCGCCGTGGCGCTACGTAACATCCAGGTCCTGCACGACGAGAATCTGATCGCGCGCGCCGATGCGGCTGGCCGGCGTCTCCAGGCCGGGCTCCAGAGCCTGGCGGGCCTTGACGGCGTTGGCAATGTGCGCGGCCTGGGCATGCTCGGCGCGGTCGAAATCGTGGCCGACAAGGCGACCAAGCAGGTCTTCCCACCGTCGGCGCAGATCATGCAGCGGCTGTACGATGGCCTGCTGGAGCGCGGCCTGTACACGCGCGTGCTGTTCGACGCGATTTGCCTTGCGCCGCCGCTGATTACTACCGACGAGCAGATCGATCGGATTGTGAATATAATCGGCGAGACGATCCCGGCGGTGCTGAGCGCGGTACAGACGGCGGTGTAGCGCCCGCCTTGACCCACACAATAAAATCAACTATCATACTATCCTAACAAGCGTTAGTTAGGACGGGACACGTGTGATTGCTGAGTCAGCGCTGACACGCAAAGAGCAGGTCTACGACGTCGCCGAGCAGCTGTTCAGCGAGCGCGGCTACCACGCCACCACCATCCGCGAGATCGCGCGCGAGCTGCAGATCGAGGGCGGCAGCCTGTATAGCCACATCAGCAGCAAGCAGGAACTGCTGTACCAGATTGTGCTGCGCGGCAGCGATCAGTTCCTGCGCGCGGCCCGCGCGACGCTGGCCGAAGGTGGGCCTGCACGCACGCAGTTGCTGCGCTTTATGCGCCGGCACCTGGCGATCATGGCCGAGAGTACGCCGCGGGCGATTGTGCATTTTCATGAGTGGCGGCACCTCGATCCGGCGCACCAATCGGTCATCCGCGCGCGCCGCGATGAGTACGAGGACGCCCTGCGGCAGATCATCCGCGCCGGCGTGGCAAGTGGCGAGTTCGCCGCCGCCGACGAGCGGCTGATCGGCCTGCATGTGCTGTCGTTGCTGAACTGGACCTATCAGTGGTATAGCCCTGGCGGCACGTGGAATGCTGACGATCTGGCGGAGCAATTTTTTGAGACCCTCATGCGGGGGCTTGAGCCGCGCCGATGATTTAGCGAACAGCCCAAGGCAGGGCTCGCAAACGCAATGCCTATAACAAACGCCCGCATTTGCGGGCACCCAACCGTTCACAATGAGGTGAATGATGCAACAATCGTCAATCCCCGTTTTGCGGCCCGCTGGGCGCATGGGCCGGCGCTCCTGGGCCGCCTCGCCTGAGCTGGCGGTCGACTGGCCCGAGGTCGCGCGGCTGCTGCTGATCTCGCGCGCGCTCGACCAGATCGAGGAAGACGAGCTGCTGCCCAGCGGCAAGGTGCGCTACCAGTTTTCGGCGCGCGGCCACGAGCTGGTCCAGATCCTGCTTGGCCTCGGCCTCGACCACGCCCACGACGCCGCCACAGTCTACTATCGCTCGCGGCCATTTATGCTCGCCAGCGGCCTGACTCCCGTGGAGGCGCTGTGCAGCACCATGGCGCGCGCCGGCAGCATCAACGGCGGGCGCGACATCGGCACAGTCTTCAACATGCCTTCGCGCGGCCGCGCCGCCGTACTCCCGATGACCGGCGATGTCGGCGGGCAGTATACCCCGGCGGCTGGCTGGGCCCAGACCATCCGCTATCGCCACAGCGTGCTTGGCGAGGCCGGCTGGCAGGGCGCGCTCGCGGCGGCGCTCGGCGGCGACGGCTCGACCGCCACAGCAGGTTTTTGGGCGGCACTAAACATGGCCGCCACGCTGGCGCTGCCGCTGCTGTTCTTCATCGAAGACAATGGTTATGCGATCTCGGTACCTAGCACACTGCAGCTGCCCGGCGGCGATATCATCGCGAACCTGGCGTCGTACCAGGGCATTGCGCTCATCGACGGCGATGGCGCCGAGCCGCTCGACGCGGCCGAGCGGATCGCCCAGGCGCTGGCGCATGTGCGCGCCGATCGAGGCCCAGCGCTGCTGCGCCTGCGCGTGCCGCGGCTCAACGGCCACTCCTCGGCCGACAACCAGGGCTACAAAGACGAGGCCACCAAGGCTGAAGAATGGCGGCACGATCCAATGGCGCGCCTGCGTACCCTGCTGCTCGATCGCGGCTGGAGCGAGCGTCAGTGGAATGATCTGGCCGGCCAGGTCGAGGCCGAGGTTCGGCAGGCGGTAGAAGAAGCGCAATCTCAGCCCGAGCCGGATGCCGCTACCAGCGCATGCTTCGTCGTTTGCGACCCGTGCCGGCCGCAAAACGCGGGTGGGCTCGCGCCCGAGCTCGAGGTGGACCCGCGGCCGTCCGAGATGGTCGCGCCACAGAGCGACGGCGCGCGAATCAACATGGTCGACGCCATCCGTCAAACGCTCGATTACGAACTAGGGGTAAACCCGCGCATGCTCGTATTCGGCGAAGATGTCGGGCGCAAAGGCGGAGTCCACGGCGCGACCCGCGACCTTCAGACCAAATTTGGCCCCGAGCGCGTGTTCGACACCTCGCTCTCGGAAGAAGGCATCATTGGCCGGGCGGTTGGCATGGCGCTAGGCGGGCTGCTGCCGGTACCCGAGATTCAGTTCCGCAAGTATGCCGACCCGGCAATGGAGCAGATTACCGACTGTGGCACCATCCGCTGGCGTACCAACAACAATTTTGCCGCGCCGATGATCGTGCGTATTCCGCTGGGCTTCAGCAAGCGCAGCGGCGATCCATGGCATAGCATCTCGGGCGAAGCGATCTTCGCGCACACGATCGGCTGGCGGCTGGCTTTCCCGTCGAACGCCGCCGACGCGGTTGGGCTGCTGCGCGCGGCCCTGCGCGGCAACGACCCAGTTTTCTTCCTGGAACATCGCGCGCTACTCGACACGCCCGACGGCCGCAGCCCTTACCCTGGCGACGAGTACGTGCTCCCGTTCGGCCAGGCCGCCGTCAGGCAGCCCGGCGAGATTTTGACCGTGGTGACCTGGGGCGCGATGGTCCAGCGCTGCGTCGAGGCGGCTGCGCCATTCGGCGGCGATGTCGAGATCATCGACCTGCGCACGCTCGTCCCCTGGGATCGCGCGGCGGTGCTTGAGTCGGTCCGCAAGACCGGCCGCTGCCTGGTGGTGCACGAGGACACCTGGACCGCCGGCTTTGGCGCCGAGGTCGCCGCCACGGCGGCGCAGGAGGCATTCGCCTGGCTCGACGCGCCGGTGTCGCGCGTGGCCGCGCCCGACTGCCCGGTGCCCTATAGCGCGGCGCTCATGACCACGGTGATCCCGTCGGTCGAGCTGATCCGCGCGAAGATTGAGGAACTGCTCCGGTATTGAAAGAACAAAGGACAAGGAACAAAAGCTGTCAGCCGAAATCCTGTTCTCTGTTCTTTGTTCTTTGTTCAAGGGGATACGAGATGACAGTATTAGCCGCAACCGACGTCGATCGCCTCGAGACCTTCATCGCGCATATCGCTGCCGGGGGCAAGGTCGAGGCGACTGACTGGATGCCCGAAGAGTATCGCACCGCGCTGATTCGCTTCATCGAGATGCATGCCAACAGCGAGCTGATGGGCGTGCTGCCCGAGCGCGAGTGGATCATGCGCGCGCCGTCGCTGCAGCGCAAGCTGGCGCTCACTGCCAAAGTGCAGGACGAGGTTGGCCATGCGCAGTTGCTGTACCGGCTGGTCGAGGATCTGGGCAAGCCGCGCGCGCAGATGATGGACGACCTGCTGGCCGGGCGCACCAAGTTCCATAACGTGTTTCACTACCCCACGCACAGTTGGGCCGACGTCGGCGCGATTGCCTGGCTGGTCGACGCGGCGGCGATCTTGAGCCAGAAGGCATTGCTGGGCACCAGCTACGCGCCCTACGCCCGTACGATGCAGCGGATCTGCTGGGAAGAAAGCTTCCATATCAAGCACGGCTACGATATCGTGGTGACGCTGGCGGGCGGCACCGACGAGCAGCGCGCGATGATGCAAGATGCGCTTAATCGCTGGTGGGGCCCGCTGATGCAAATGCATGGCCCGCCTACGCCCGCCGAGCGCGACAAGGATCTGACGGTCTGGCGCATTAAGACTCGTGGTAATGAGGAGTTGCGCCGCGAGTTCATCGCCACCTATGTGCCGCGCGTCTGGCAGCTGGGCTTTACCCTGCCCGATCCCGCGCTGTGCCAGGAGCCCGACGGCAGCTGGAGCTACACTATGCCCGATTGGAATGAGCTGCGCACGGTTGTCTCGAACCACGGCCCGCGTAGCGCCGAGCGTCTGGAGTTCCGGCGGCTGAACTATGCACAGGGCCAGTGGGTGCGCGAGGGTCTGAGGCCTGAGGCTTGAGGCTGGAGGCTTGACAATAAGGAGGCGATATGAGCAGTTCATTCAAGAGCTACCGCGATCTTGAGGTTTGGCAGAAGGGGATACAACTTGCCAAAGCGATCTATCAGCTGACGATGTCTTTTCCAAGTGAAGAACGCTTTGGCCTTACGAATCAAATGCGTCGTGCAGCCGTTTCGATCCCTTCCAACATTGCCGAAGGTCATGCACGCCTCAGCACTGCCGAGTTTCAACGGTTTTTAGCTATAGCAATGGGTTCGGTTGCCGAGTTGGAGACGCAGATAATTCTCAGTACCGAGCTTGACTTTCTGTCAGAGGCAGCCAGCCATGACATGCTTAGTCAACTCCACAGCATCGGCAAAATGGGCCGTGGTCTATATCGCTCGCTTACCAGTCGCAAGGGGAGAGAAAAATAGTATGAGCGAGCAAGAACAAGCCTCCAGCCTCCAGTCCCTAGCCTCATCAACCGTCTACGAAGTCTTCCGGCGCGAAAAAGAGAACGCGCCCATGGTGCATGCCGGCAGCGTCACGGCTGCGAGTCCCGATCTGGCCTTGATCTACGCCAAGGAGGTCTACGGCCGGCGCGGCGAAAGCAGCGTGCTATGGGTCGCCCCGCGCGAGGCTTTTCAAGTGCTCGACGATAGCGATATCCTGCATCCAGTGCTTGGGCGCGCCTACCGCCTGGTCGAGGGCTATCGCATGCGCGAGAAGCTACACGCGGTGCAGGAGCGCCTGGTGCGTGACAAAGTGACACGATGATAGGGTGACGGATTCACCTTGTCAGCTTGTCACCTTGTCATCTTGTCGGGGGAGAGTATGCAAGAAATATCTGATAATGTATATTTTGCGCTAAAGGAGCTGCTGCTCTCGCTCGCCGACGACGAGTTTGTGATCGGCTATGCCAACAGCGAGTGGACTGGTATCGCGCCGGTGCTTGAGGAAGACATTGCGTTCAGCTCGCTCGCGCAGGACGAGTTGGGCCACGCCAAGCTGTTCTACGAGCTCATTGCGGAATTGCAGATCGCAAATTGTAAAATGCAGACTAATGAGCTGCCCAATCTGCAATCTGCAATCCTTCGACTGCGCTCAGGACAGGTCTGCAATCTGCAATCGCCCGACGAGATCGCCTACGGCCGTGTGCCTGAAGCTTTCCGCAACGCCCAACTGGTGGAGCGCCCGCGCGGCGACTGGGCGTACAGTGTGTCGCGCCAGTTTCTGTACGATACTGCCGACTATGCGCGGTTGGAAAGCCTCCAGCGCAGCGCCGACGCGCCGCTCGCGACGGCGGCGGGCAGTATCATCCGCGAAGAGAAATATCACCTGCTGCACGCGCAGACCTGGCTGGAGCGGCTGGCTAATGGCAGCGCCGAGGCTCGTGCACGCCAGCACGCAGCATTCACCGCACTGTGGCCCGACGCGCTAGGCCTATTCGAGCCGCTGCCTGGCGAGGCTGAGTTGCTCGCGGCCGGCATCATGCCGGCGTCGTCGGCAGCCCTGCAAGCGCGCTGGCTTGATAGTATTGCCGCGCCATTGCGGCGCCTGGGGTTGCAATGGCCGTTCGATGAGCGAGAGGGCGGCTGGGAGCCGCAGTTTACGCCAGGTTATGGCGGCCGACGTGGTGTGCATGGCGCGAGCTTTCTGGCGCTGTACGATACGATCACCAGTGTCTACCAGCTCGACCCGAGCGCGAAGTGGTAATGTATCTGCGTTCGCAACGAATTGATATGCTTGATCAACACACAATCACCGAAGACGATATCTGGGACGCCCTGCGCGAGGTGCCCGATCCCGAGATTCCGATCGTTAACCTCGTCGACCTCGGCGTGATCCTGCGCGTCGAGCTCGACGTGCCGGCGCGGCGCGCACGCGTGCTGCTTATGCCGACCTTCACCGGCTGCCCAGCAATTGAGATCATGCGCGACCTCATTCGCGAGCGGGTTGAGCAGCTTGGCCTGCACGTGCAGGTCGACATAACGCGTGAGGCGCGCTGGAGCAGCGACCGAATCAGCGCAGCAGGGCGCGCCGGGCTGGCCAAGGCCGGAATCGCGCCGCCCGGCCCGGTCAGCAGCACAATCATTCCCCTGCTGGAGCCGGCGAAGTGCCCACACTGCGGCTCGCGCCACACCTCGCTCGAATCGGCATTTGGCCCAACGCTCTGCCGCGCGATCGGCTACTGCCGCGATTGTAAGCAGCCGTTTGAGCAGTTCAAGCCGCTGTGAGACTAAAGAACAAAGAACGACGGACAATGAACAAAAGGTCTGATCGCACATTTTGTTCTGTGTTCTCTATTCGCCCAGAGGGCACCCGGTTCTTCGTTCTACGAAAGGAGGTTGTTGTGATCTGGAACCGCGAGATCGAGACCATGCCGCGCCCCCAGCTCGAAGCGTTACAGCTTGAGCGGCTGCGCTGGAGCGTACGCTGGTCGTATGACCGAGTGCCGTTCCATCGGCGCCAGTTCGAGGCCGCGGGCGTCGGCCCCGACGATCTGCGTGCGCTTGACGATCTGCGCCGATTCCCGTTTATGCTGAAGAGCCACCTGCGCGAGTACTACCCCGATGGCCTGTTCGCCGTGCCACGCGGCGAGATAGTGCGCATCCACGCCAGTAGCGGCACCAAAGGCAAGCCGACGATTGTCGCCTACACTCGCGAAGACATCGACATATGGGCCGAAGTCTGCGCCCGCTCGCTGGCCTGTGGCGGCGCGACGCCGGAAAGCACCGTGCATGTGGCGTACGGCTACGGATTATTCACTGGCGGCCTGGGCGTGCACTATGGCGCCGAGAAAATCGGTGCGCTGGTGGTACCCGCGTCGGGCGGCAACACGCCGCGCCAGATCACGCTGATGCAAGACATGGCCGCGACGATTCTGTGTTGTACGCCAAGCTATGCGCTGAATATTGCCGAGACGATCGCCCAGCGTACAATCGATCAACGGATCTTGCGACTGGAGTATGGTATTTTTGGCGCCGAGCCGTGGACCGAGCAGATGCGTGAGCAGATCGAGGTGCGACTTGGCTTGCAAGCGCTCGACATCTATGGGCTGAGCGAGGTGATCGGCCCCGGCGTCTCGATGCAGTCGTATGAAGATGGCGAGGGTTTGTACATCTGGGAAGATCATTTCTATCCCGAGGTGATCGACCCCGACAGTGGCGAAGTTCTGGCCGATGGCGAGCAGGGTGAGCTCGTGTTTACGTCGCTGACGAAACGCGCCTTCCCGGTGATCCGCTATCGCACTGGCGATATCTGCACCTTGTTCCTGGAGCCGAGCAAAAGCGGTCGCACCATGGTGCGTATGTCGCGGATCAAGGGCCGCACCGACGACATGCTTATCATCCGTGGGGTGAATGTGTTTCCCAGCGAGATCGAGCGGGTGGTGCTGCGCCACGAAGAGCTTGAGCCGCATTACCAGATCGTGCTGACCCGCCAGCACGCCATGGACCGCCTGATCGTCCGCGCCGAGCTAACACCCCATTTATATGCCGATCTCGGCGCGACGCTGGCCAACGACGTGGTGTCGCGGGTTGCCGAGCGGCTGGCCAGTCAGTTGCGCGAGACACTCGCGCTGAGCGCTGGCGTCGAGATCTGTGCGCCTGGTACGATTCCGCGCAGTGAGGGGAAAGCCGTGCGGGTACTCGATCGACGATGATGCATGAGGAGGCTCATATGGTAAAACTCGTCTGCCTGTACACTCACCCATCCGACACGTCGGCGTTCGATCGGCACTACCAGGAAGTGCATCTGCCGTTGGTGCGCCAGGTGCCCGGCCTCGCCAAGGTCGAGGTCGGGCGGATCAGCGGTGCGCCGCGCGGCGAGTCACCTTTCTACCTGATCACCGAGATGTATTGGGCCAGCGCCGATGCGATGCAGGCCAGCATGGCCTCGCCCGAGATGCGCGCAGTTGGCCGCGATGCGCGTGAGTTTGCCGGCGATCTGCTGACGATGCATGTTGCCGAAGTCGTCAGTAGTCAGTAGTCCCTTGTCCGTGGCCGGTGGTTCGTCTCCGAGTTGCAACGGACCACGGACTACTGACAACCGACCTAAGAGGATCTGTATGTCCTACGATCTCGACTACCCCACCCCGCAACCAGCCGACTCATTCGATTTCAAGCATATACTCTACACGAAAGCCAATGGCCGCGCGACGGTGACAATCAATCGCCCCGAGGTATACAACTGCTTCAACTTCCGCACGCTGCGCGAGCTGGCGCGCGCCTGTGAGGATGCGAGCTGGGATGAGCAGGTTGGCGTGCTGGTGCTGACCGGCGCGGGCGAGAGGGCCTTTTGCACTGGCGCCGACCTCGACGAGCAGCAACAATTCCTGGAGCGCCCGCAGGATTACTGGAAGTGGATGGGCGCCTTTATCGAGGCCCACGACAAGCTGCGCAATATTGGCAAGCCAACCCTCGCGCGGCTGAATGGTATGGCCGTCGGCGGCGGCAACGAGTTGAATATGGCCTGCGACCTGGCGATCGCCGCCGAGCATGTGGTGATCCGCCAGGTTGGTACTGCGCGTGGCAGCGTGCCGGCCGGCGGCGCGACACAATGGCTGCCCATCATGGTCGGCGATCGGCGCGCGCGCGAGATGCTGTGGCTGTGCGAGCCGATCCCGGCCGCCAAAGCGCTCGATTGGGGCCTGGTGAACCAGGTTGTGCCTGTGGCCGAGCTCGACAGCGCAGTCGACGCGATGATCGCTAAGCTGCTCGATCGCATGCCCAGCATCATGCGCTATGCGAAGCAGCAGACCAATTACTGGAAAGACATGGTCTGGCACGCCACCATCGGCCACGCGCGCGACTGGCTGGGCATTCACGCCGACTCCGATGAAGTGCGCGAGGGCCTGGCGGCGTTCCATGCCAAGCGGCCGGTCGACTACGGGCGGCTGCGGCGGGATCGGATCGAGTGACAAGGTGACATTTCACACGTTGTCTCTACGGCGTCCGGTAGAGTGGGGCCCAGAGGGCAGCCCTCGCACATCTGTTCAGATTGTACCATAAAAGCCCGTATGGTGCAACCTGATGGGCTAAAGCGGGCTAAAGCAGAGCGCTCATCCCGCCGCTAGAAGCGTGCGGGTTTCCGCGCCTAAAGGCAAGCATCTATGACCAACGAGGCCTTGGTCCTGCACGAAATCACCGGCGCGGTGGCGACCGTCACGCTCAACCGCCCGAAAGCGCTGAATGCGCTCAGTCCCGAATTGATGGCTGCGCTGGCAGCGGCGATCGAGCTGCTCGACGCCGACGACGCGGTGCGCTGCATTGTGCTCACCGGCGGGCCGCGGGTGTTCGCCGCCGGCGCCGATATCAAGGCCATGGCCGATGCCAGGCCAATCGATCTGATCGCGCGCGGGACGACTAGCGGCTGGGAACGCATCCGCCGCTGTCGCAAGCCGATCATTGCGGCAGTCAGCGGCTATGCGCTGGGCGGCGGCTGCGAGCTGGCCATGATCTGTGATATGATCGTCGCCAGCGAGACCGCTCAGTTTGGCCAGCCCGAGATCAACATTGGCATTATGCCCGGCGCGGGTGGCACCCAACGGCTGGCCCGCGCGATCGGCCCGTATCGGGCCATGGAAATGGTGTTGACCGGCAAGATGTTGAGCGCGCGTGAGGCCTACGATTTCGGTTTAGCTAACCGCGTCTGCCCGGTCGAGGGCTTCCTGATCGAGGCTCAGCGACTGGCGGCCGAGGTAGCCGAGCGCGCGCCGATCGCCGTGCGGATGGCCCGCGAGGCGCTGCGCTATGGCGCTGAAACCACCGTGCGCGACGGATTGGAGATCGAGCGCCGCAACTTCTACCTGCTGTTCGACACCGAAGACCAGAAAGAGGGCATGCGCGCGTTCATCGAGAAGCGCAAGGCGGAATATAAGGGGCGGTAAAACAAGGAGACATGGAGACTGGGAGACAAGGAGATCAGAGCAGTCAAGCGGACTCCCTGTCTCCTTGTCTCCGTATCTTCGTGTCTGGAATGGAGAGGCTATGAGCGAAGAAAGAACGGTCCTCTACGATCTGGCCGACGGCGTCGCGACGATCACGCTCAACCGGCCGCTGGCGTACAATGCGTTCGACCGGCGCATGCATGCTGAGCTGATGCAGGTGTTAAAAGAAGCCGAACGCGATCAGGTGGCGCGCTGCATTGTGATCACCGGCGCGGGCAAGGCCTTCTGCAGCGGCCAGGATCTGAAGGACCTCGCGCCCGACGAGGCGTTCGGCGCGCTGGTGCGCGACCGTTACAATCCGCTGGTGCTAAAGCTGCGCGCCATCCCCAAGCCGATCGTCGCCGCGGTCAACGGCGTGGCCGCCGGTGCGGGCATGAGCCTGGCACTGGCATGCGATTTCCGTGTGGCAGTGGATTCAGCTCGTTTCGTGGCCGCCTTCGCCAACGTTGGCCTGGTGCCCGACACCGGCATGAGCTACCTGCTGCCGCGGCTGATCGGCTATGCCCGCGCGCTCGAGCTGTGCATGCTCGGCGGCACGCTCGACGCGGCGACTGCCCATAGCTACGGCATGCTCAACGCGGTCGCGACCGCCGCGGATTTCCCCAGTGCCGTGCGGCAGCTGACCGGGCGCCTGGCGAACGGCCCGGCGATCGCGTTCGGGCTGATGAAGCGGAGTTTCGAGTTTGGGCAGAGCGCGACACTCGAGCAGACGGTCGAGTACGAGGCGCAGGCCCAACAGATCGCCGGCGCAGGTGCTGAATATGCCGAGGGGGTGGCGGCGTTCCGCGAGAAGCGCCCGGCGACGTTTCGCTAAAAACACCAAAGGACGATCGGCCGCGCCGATCGTCCTTTGGTAAGCGTTTGTGAGGCCAGGATTTGCTTCAGGCCGCTCTTGATTGGTTGAAGCCTGAGCGAACCGCGCCACTGGAAGCCCGTGATTACGGGGTCTTCAGGCCGCTATTGATCGTGCTGAACACCGTGCTCACCTTGCCGCCGAGCAGCGACAGGATGCCGATCACGACAATCGCGATCAGTACCAGAATCAACGCGTACTCGACCAGACCTTGGCCTTCTTCCCTGGCGAAAAAACTGCGAACCATACAATTGCCACCTTTCTAAAATAGGGGGACGGATGTGAGAACTACAACGGGATTATAGATAGCCGAGATAAATTTTCGATGACAATGATCGTTGGGGCGGTTCATACAAAGAGCGGCTCCAGTCGCGCTGGAGCCGCTCTTTATTGGCCAAACCTGGCGAGCTGCAAACTAGGCGAAGCCAGTGTTGATCGAGCTATACAAAGTGCTGACTTTGTCGCCGATGAGCGTAAGTATCACAACCACCACCACCATAATCAACACCAGTATCATCCCATACTCGACCAGACCTTGGCCTTCCTCTCTGGCGAAATACCCGTGTAGCATGAGAGGCCGTCCTTCCGGTAAATAAAAATAGAGCACCGGAAAACGAGTGCAAACTCATAATAAAATAATCCGATGACGGTGAAATGAAATTATCGTTAGTGAAAAATAATGAATTGTTTATCAATGCGTTATCGACAATACATAGTAGAAAAGCGCTACTGTTTGCGTATATACATAGTAAAACGGAGTTTCGTTAGTCAAAAACAGGACTTACGCGCTCGCATCCGAAATGCTTAATTTGCCTTCGGCAGCCCTTCGGCAAGCTCAGGAACCGCAGTACTTTACCTTCTATTGTTTTTGTTTTTGGCGCTCTGCGAGCGCAAAAAACAAAAACAGAAAAATAGGAAGTACTATGCTGCCGTCTATCCTGAGCCTGCCTGTCCTGAGCCTGTCGAAGGGTCGAAGGGCAGGCTATAAACCACGTTGACAATAGCACTGCGGAAGTCCTGTCAATAATAGGTAGTACGATGAAGATCGAAACCATCGCCGTGCTTGGCTGCGGCACCATGGGAGCAGGCATTGCCCAGGCGGCGTTGTCCGCGGGCTGTGCAGTTGTGCTCTACGACATCAGCGCGGCGGCGCTCGACGGCGCACGCGAGCGCATCGGCGCGGGGCTTGGCAAGCAGGGCCGGGCCGCAGCTGGCGCGCGCCTGCGTACGGCCACGCATCTCAACGAGATCGCCGGCGTGGCGCTGGTGGTCGAGGCGGCGCCCGAGCAGCTCGAGCTCAAGCGCGAGCTATTCGCCAAGGCTGGCGCGCTTTGCCCAGGCCCGGCGATTGTCGCCAGCAACACCAGCTCGCTGCCGATCGCCGCGCTGGCGGCGGCTTGCCCAGATCCGCAACGCGTGGCCGGGCTGCACTTCTTCAACCCGGTGCATCGCATGGCATTGGTCGAGGTCGTTCGCGCCGCCGCCACCGACGATACCACGGTCGATGCACTGTTGGCGTTCGCCCGGCAGCTGGGCAAGACGCCGGTGCTCGCGCGCGACACGCCCGGCTTCATCGTCAACCGCGTGGCGCGACCATACTATGGCGAGGCGCTGCGGCTGCTCGGCGAGCGCGTGGCGGCCCACGACGCGATCGATCTCGTTCTGCAGCAGGCTGGCGGCTTCCCGCTCGGCCCGTTCGCGCTAATGGATCTGATCGGCATCGATATCAACTTCGCGGTTACACGTTCGATCTACGATCAATCGTTCGGCGAGCCGCGCTACCGCCCGCACCCGATCCAGCAACAGATGGTCCTGGCTGGACGATTAGGGCGCAAGACCGGGCGCGGATTTTATGAGTATGATAGTCACCAGTCACCAGTCACCAGTCACGAGTCAATCTCAAGCGATCTGGCGACTGCCGACTGCCAACTGCCGACTGGCTCAGTTCTTCTCAGCAGCGGCTCCTGGGCCCCTACGGTCGCCGGCCTGTGCGCCGCCGCCGGTCTCACCATCACCGCCGAATTGCCATACGACCGTGGCGCGCCGATCGCGGCGGCGTTTATGGTCGCCGGCCGCGGCGAGGGCGGCCCCGACCAGCTCATGATCCTCGATCGCCAATTGTCGCCTGAGACGCCAATCGTGGCGCAGTGCGCCGACACCACCGCCAGCGATCTGGCCGCGCTGCTGAACCACCCCGAGCGGCTGGTCGGCTTCGACGGGCTGTTCACCGACGGCGCGATCACGCTGGCTGCCTCGCCGGTGCTGGCCGCGCCGGCGCGCGCCGCCGCCGATGCGCTCATCCGCGGCCTGGGCCGCGCGCCCGTCTGGGTGGCCGACAGCCCGGCGCTGATCGTGCCGCGCGTCGTCGCCATGCTGGCGAATGAGGCGGCCTTCGCGCTCGGCGAGGGTGTGGCCGAGGCCGCGACGATCGACACCGCCATGCGGCTGGGCGCGAATCACCCAATCGGGCCGCTGGCGCGCGCCGAGGTGTTGGGCTACGACAAAATCGTGGCGCTGCTCGACCACCTGTACGCCGAATATGGCGAGGAGCGCTACCGGGTAGCCCTGGCGCTGCGAAGGGCGGCGCGCGTCGGGCGATTCTGAAGCCGCCAACATAGTGCTATGGCTGATCATAAATAACACCGTTCTCGCGCGCCGAAGGCGGTCGGACGCATGCGGGTGTTAGCCTGCTGTAGGGCATTCCAGCCCGCTTATCCTTCACGCTCAAACACAAATTGCATCCGAGCGTGTTCAGGCGAGGGGACGATTTGCTCGTTAAACCAGGCGCAGGCAACCAGACACCCGAATCCCAATTCGCTGGTCAATTCACGGATTTCATCCGGAGTGTAGATGCGCCACTCAAACGTATCGGCTTCTGCACCGCCATCGTACGTTAGCGAACACGCGACCCGTTTCCCCGACCAGCGATATTCGCTGACGACCTGCATACCTTCTTTCTCGAACTGCCGACGTGCGGGAAAGCGTTCGAGGCTCTCGCGATTGTAGATGTCGAGAATGAAGCGACCACCAGGACGCAATTTTGCGTGAATTTGGCGCAGAATGTCCTGGTTGGTTGCGTCGTCAAAATAGCCGAAGCTATGCCACAGATTGAGTACGCCATCAAATGTCTCACCGATGGCGCCAAGGTCGCGCATGTCGTGAACCAGGAAACGTGTGTGTGGGGCAGCATTGTGCTGCGCCTGGGCAATGGCATGGGGATTATTGTCGATACCCAGAATCTGATATCCATGGGTGGCAAGGCGCACTGCATGACGACCGGACCCACAACAGAGATCAAGGAGCGATGGAAAGCGCGCTGGCGGCAGGTGGCGCAGGACAAAGGCTGTTTCCGTATCGCTGTCCCTAGCTGGGATGGGATCGAGGAAGACGGTATACCAGGTGGCCGAGAAATCATTGCGCACAGAATCACCCTTCCTTCGGTAGGGCGGGCTAACGGCTTGGCGTTCAGCCGCCCGCGCCGGCAGACCACACGGACAGATCGATTCCAACCATCAAAATGCGTCCGCCCTTATCGAGCGCCGGGACGGCGCGGGTCGGACTGGAACGCCAGACTGTGTGAAAAGTCGAAACGGTGGGGCAATTACTCCATACGAAGCTCGTTTTCCTCGTCATTTGACGGCCAAAGTGGAGCGGCAGGAACGCTCGAGCGGCCGAAATCGCCGGGGAGTGGAGGGCCCAAAGCATTTTCACACAGTCTGACGCCGTGTTGGGCGGCACTGTGCGGGCGACGTGTGCACAGCAGGGGCGTAATCTGTTTGCGTTCCTGATCGATGCGGTGCGTGCTGCCTGGCTGGAGCAGCCACCACCGCTGATCTTCTGCGTCCCCTGAACGCTTACGTACCTTTAAGTCAACTCACGCTCCGCGCCAAACTGCCTGTAACGGTCGATAATCCAAAAGAATGATTCCTTCTTCTTTCACAATATCCTGCGCCGCTTGCGACATCAAAAAATCGTAATCCGTCTGGCGTACCTGCCTGCCATCGGGTTGTATGGCTTGTAACTCAGTGTTATCCAGACCAGGATGGACCGCCCATTCGCTCAGACCCACGGGTAACTCGCGCAACAACTGGCCATACCGTGCTGATTTATCGACCAGGTCAAGCCCAAAGCTGTCCAGAAAGTCGTAGTCATTGCTGGGCAAGCCCTGGCGCTGCACCTGTTCGATCAAATGTCGCCCGACGACTCGCAGTGCCAAGCCGTATTCTTTCGCCAGTGCGAGCATCAGGTCGAAAATCTCCGCTCTACCACCGAAACGCAGGCAATGCCAATCCAGATGGGTTGGTTTGAGTTGGGCGGCCAGTACGGCCTCGATCTGCGCTCTGAATTCCGCTTCCAGCTCATCCAGCTTGGCCTGCGCCAGCAATTCAGGCATGCGTTCGAAGCTGTAGAAATAACCGGTCTCGTCAATCAACGAAGGCACCTTTTCCGTGGGGGTGAGCGGACCCCAACGATAATTGACCGGATCGCAAATGGCAGTCAGATGCACACCGAAAGGGATTTCGGGATGTTCCCTGAGCAGATGCATCGCATGCAACGCCCAGGGGCAGGGCACCATCAAGGTCGTGGAACGGACCAGGCCGTCCGTGAGCGTGCGGAAGATGGCATCGTTGATAGCATGGCACATTCCAAAATCATCGGCGTTGATGAGCAGTAAACGAGCATCGACGGGGTACCCTAAGAGGCGGTTCGTTTGGCGTTTGTCTGTCATAATCATCTCCTTTATTTCCCAAATCAGATGAAAAGTGCGGTAACTGGGCGAACATCGTGCCGGCAGCCGTGATCTGCATAGAGTGGAGCAGTCCGTGGCGCTGGCCTAATCGAACTGGAGATGATATCGCACGGTGATCGTTCAGCCAGCAAACGGGATAAGGTGCCGCCCAACTTGTCAGTCAGCGAAGCAGATTCGTCTATCCATCCTTATGAGGCTATTCTAGCATGAGCATCAAGAAAAGTTCGAGGGCGATGTGGGTGATGCATTTTTAGACGAATAAGATTCGTGTTGCTTTTTTCATAAACATAATAGTTTGATTCATGTAACAATTTATAGCTTAACATAAGGGCGAGACTGACGGGCGGCCCAACATGACAATGAGCTACGGCGTATAAGTTCGATCAAGGCCGCTCTCTGCAACCTCTCTGGCAAAGCTGTGCCGTAAATTGCGATCGTTGGGTGTTCTGGTATACAATGCCGCTGCAACAGCGCATCGCGCATACCAACCAGGAACGCCGACCATGACCGATGAATCTATGCAGTCCCACGAACTGCTTCGGGCCCACCGCCGCAATCGAGCGATCTAAGGGCCGCTGAGTTGTTCGCCGTGATCGAATTCGAAGATCAAGAACAGAGACATCGCAAGTTGGCCGAAGAGGAGACCTCATGACCGACCCACCTGCCCATCTCGCCGCCAACGTCGAGCGCTTCATGGGCTTCGCCGAGCGCTACGACTCGCACCGGCCGCGCCCGCCATTGGCGATCGTCGCGATCCTCACCCAGTTGGCCCAGGCGCCGCGCCCGGCGCTGGTGGTCGATCTCGGCAGCGGCACCGGGCTCTCGACCATGCTGTGGGCTGGGCATGCCGGCGCGGTCGTCGGCGTCGAGCCTAGCGCGGATATGCGCCGCCAAGCGCAGGCGCGCGGGGCCGCTACTCCTGGCGCCGCGCACGTCGAGTTTCGCGACGGCTACGGCTATGCCACTGGCCTGCCGGATGGCTGTGCCGACATCGTAACGTGCTCGCAGTCGCTGCACTGGATGGAGCCGGCGCCGACCTTCACCGAAGTCGCGCGGATTCTACGCCCCGGTGGCGTGTTCGCCGCCTACGACTGCGACTGGCCGCCGACAATTTATTGGGAGCTCGATCAAGCCTACCAGGACTGCCAGGCGCAGGCCGCGATCGCTGAGCAGGCCCGTGGGCTCTCGCGCGACGTACACGCCTGGGATAAGCGCCAGCACCTCGAGCGTATGCGCGTGAGCGACCACTTCCGCTTCACCAAGGAGATCCTGCTCCACCACGCCGAGTCCGGCGGGGTCGAGCGCCTCGTCGGCCTGGAGCTCAGCCAGGGCCGGATGGCCGCGCTACTGAAGGACGGCGCCAGCGAAGAAGAGATCGGCATCGCGGCGCTGCGCGACACTGCCCGCCGCCTGCTCGGCGACACGGCCGTGCCCTGGTACTGGAGCTACCGCGTGCGGCTGGGGGTAAAGTAGCACTGAAGAACAAGGAGTATCCAATGCCCATCCCAGTGATTACCCACGCCCTGCGCACGCCGATCGGGCGCTATGGCGGCGCGCTGGCCGGCGTCCGCCCCGACGATCTTGCGGCGATCGTCATCCGCGCGCTGGTCGAGCGCAGCGGCCTCGATCCGCACGCGATCGAAGACATCATCCTCGGCTGCGCCAACCAGGCCGGCGAGGATAACCGCAATGTCGCGCGCATGGCCGTGCTGCTGGCCGGGTTGCCGGCCGAGGTCGGCGGGCAGACGGTCAACCGGCTGTGCGGCAGCGGCCTGCAGGCAGTCGCCAGCGCGGCCCATGCGATCATCGCCGGCGCGGGCGCGGCGTTTATCGCCGGCGGCGTCGAGAGCATGACCCGCGCGCCGCTGGTGATGGCCAAGCCCGACACAGCCTGGCCGCGCGGCAACCAGACGATCTACGACACGACGCTTGGCTGGCGCTTCACCAACCCGGCGCTGGCGTCCGCGCACTATCCCTATAGCATGGGCGAAACCGCCGAGAATGTCGCCGAGCGCTACCAGATCGGCCGGGCCGACCAGGATGCCTTCGCGCTGGCCAGCCAGCAGCGCTACGCGGCCGCGCACGCCGCCGGCCGCTTCGCCGACGAGCTGGTGCCGGTGACGATCCCGGCTACGCGTAAGGGCCAGCAGCCGCAAGTGCTCGACGCCGACGAGCACCCGCGCCCCGACACCACGGCCGAGGCGTTGGCCAAGCTGCGGCCGGCCTTCGGCGGCGCCGATCGCAAGCGCCCGCCCGAGTGCGCCCCCGACGACGGCAGCGTGACCGCCGGCAACGCCAGCGGCATCAACGACGGCGCGGCGGCGCTGCTGGTGCTGAGCGATTCCTTTGCAGCCGAGCTTGGGTGGCGCCCGCTGGCGCGCGTCGTTTGCACGGCGGTGGCGGGTGTCGATCCGGCGTTTATGGGCATGGGCCCGGTGCCGGCCACCCGCAAAGCACTCGCGCGCGCTGGTCTGTCGGTGTCCGACCTCGACCTGGTCGAGCTGAACGAGGCCTTCGCGGCCCAATCGCTGGCCTGCATCCGCGAGCTGGAGCTCGATCCGGCCAAAGTCAACGTGAATGGCGGCGCGATCGCGTTGGGGCACCCGCTGGGCGCCAGCGGCGCGCGCATTCTCACCACGCTGATCCACGAGCTGCGGCGGCGCGGCGGTCGCTATGGCCTGGCGACGATGTGTATCGGCGTCGGCCAGGGCATCGCAATGGTGGTCGAGGCGCTTTAGGGACTTACAAGAAATAAAGCATCCTAATGACAAGATGACAAGATGCGTCTACTCATCTTGTCATCTTGTCACCTGCGCTGGGGCGCCATACGCCTGCCCCGGCAGCCGGCACCAGCGGTGTGGCGGTACGGCAGACATGGGCGGCCCACGGATTCCAAATCAGCAGCTGGACGAACAGGTAGAAGGTGACGCCGACGAGTGATACCTTCGACGGGACGACCCGGTGTTCGATCCTGCCGCCGAGCAGGTACATGCTCCCCAGCGCGGCGTTGCATGCGGCAAAGCCTGGGCGCTGTCGCCTGTAGGACCATGCTAGCAGGAGCCAGGCGGCTCCGCCGAGCGTGTTGCCGATCACGCCCCAGCCGAATGACTGGCAAAGTGTGGTGGCCTTCCTCCAATCCTTTTCCGTACGGTCCACGGCCAGTGGCAGCAACACCGCGCCAAGTAGGGCCCAGAACGCGCCGTTGACTGTGTACGCCAGGAGCAGCGTGCCGCCGCGGCGCCCCCACGCAGTCGGCGCTACGCGTCGCAAGCACGCCGCGATCGGCAGTGCCACGAAGTAGAACCCGATCGCGTCGCCGATATTCCCTGTGGCGATCCATGCGCGGCCCTTGAACGTGGCCGGATGCACCAACGCAAACGTGCGCTGCGGATTGTCGTGCGCGGCCGCCGCCCGACGGCCAGCGATCGCGAAGAGCGCCACGATCGGGAGAAAGCCGGCGCAACTGATCAGCAGCACAAGAAGCGGATGCGGGATACGTCGCGGCATAGCTGTTGGCCCTTTGCGTTGTAGGACTTTGGATCTGGACCGCTTGAGGAAGAATATGGGACAGCAAGGAAAAATTGTCTCGTTCGAGTCTACACCCTGTGTCAATGATTTCCTGACCAAACCAAGCGGCGACGTGTCCGTAACATTCCAAGTAGTTTCACGGTAGAACATATGAGCATGAGAACTATACGTGTAAGCAAGAGGAAAACATGATTTCGAAAGTGTACAGTTGTGCGGTGATCGGCCTTGAAGGCGTCCTGGTCGAAGTCGAATGCGACGTGGCGCAGGGTCTCCCCGCTTTCACAATCGTCGGTCTTGGCGATACCGCGGTGCAAGAGAGCCGCGAACGCGTGCGCGCCGCCATCCGCAACTCGGGCTTTGTATTCCCCATGAAGCGCGTTACCGTGAACCTGGCCCCGGCTGACCTTCGTAAAGCCGGGCCAAGCTACGATTTACCGATCGCAATCGGTCTGCTGCTCACTTCTGATCAACTAGCGGCAAGCGTAAGCGGAACGGTTTTCATTGGCGAGCTTGGCTTGGACGGTGCCTTGCGTCACACCGACGGCGTGCTGCCGATGGTCGCCGTCGCTAAGCGCTGTGGCATTGAGCTGATCTACGTCCCCTACGAGGACGCCCCCGAGGCAGCGCTGGTCGAGGGAGTGACGATCATCCCGGTACGCACGCTGGTCGATCTCGCGGCCCATCTGACCGGCGAGCACCCCCTGCGGCCCTACCTGGCCGACGCGCGCTTCGATCAGACTGAAGTGATCTACCCGATAGACTTTCAAGATGTGCGCGGCCAGGAGCATGTAAAGCGAGCCCTCGAGGTCACGGCTGCCGGCAGCCATAACGCGCTGCTGAGTGGTACGCCTGGCGCGGGTAAGACGATGATGGCCCGCGCGCTGATCTCGATCTTACCGCCGATGAGCCTCGACGAGGCGCTGGAGGTGACGAAAATTTACAGCGTCGCCAGCCAGCTCCCCAAAGACACGCCGCTGGTCCGGCAGCGCCCGTTCTGCGCGCCGCACCATACCACATCTTTGCCCGGCCTGGTCGGCGGTGGAGCCGGGCGCGTGAAGCCAGGGATGATCTCGCTCGCGCACCGGGGCGTGCTATTCCTCGACGAGCTGCCGGAGTTTGGGCCGAAGCTCGAGGTGCTGCGCCAGCCGCTCGAAGATCGCGTGGTGACGCTTTCGCGGGCCGTTGGCAGCGTGACGTACCCGGCCTCTTTCATGTTGATCGCGGCCCAGAATCCGTGCATGTGCGGTTATTATGGCGACGCGGAGCGCCAGTGTACGTGTACCCCGTCGGCGGTGGCGCGCTATCAGAAGCGCGTGAGCGGCCCGCTGATGGATCGGATCGATATTCATCTCGAGGTGCCGCGTGTCCAGTATGAAAAACTGAGCAGCGACCGCCTCAGCGAGCCGTCAGCCGCGATCCGCGAGCGGGTGTGCGCGGCGCGTATGCGCCAGGCCGAGCGCTTTCGCGGCACGCGCCTGCTGACCAACGCCGATATGGGCGCGGCCGAGATCCGCCAGCACTGCGCGCTCGATAATGCCGGGCAGCGGCTGATGCAGGCGGCCATGCGCCAACTCCAGCTTTCGGCGCGCGGCTACCACCGCGTGCTCAGACTGGCTCGCACCATTGCGGATCTCGCAGGCGTGGCCGAGATCGGGCCGGCACACCTGGCCGAGGCTTTGCAGTACCGGCCACGGCGGGCCGAGTAAGGCGCAGGTGAGTTGCTGAGATATCAGAGCGACCGGTATCCTCTTGGACGTCGGTAGAGAATTCGTGATGATCCACGAAGACACACGAAGATACACCAAATAATGGATCTTTTCGTGTCGTGCTGGAGGCGCTATGCCCATCCCCTCGCCCATCCCGCTCGACAACTTCGAGCGGGCGATCCAGGCCGACGCCGAGGTGCTCGGGATGTTCTACTTCGGCTCGCTTGGCCGCGGCGCCGCCACCCGCTTCTCCGACCTCGACATCCTCCTGTGGGTCGCGGACGACCTGCCGATTCCCGCGCGCGACAAGCTGCTCCAGCTGCTCCCGCTGTTCGGGGAAACCCATTGGCTGGAGACCGGGGAGAGCGATGTGACAGGGTTTGTCGGGTCAGAGTGGACTCAGGTCGATATCGAGCTCGAACGGCGGGAGAGCCTCGTACCAAGCCCACGCTATGCCGGCGCGCGGGTGATGAAGGACACCGATGGCGTGCTCGCGACCATGGCCGCGGCGTGCGAGCCGGAGCGCATCGTCGAGACGATCGAGAGTGCAACAGATGTGATTCATGGTGCAATCAGCGATCTGTTATTCCTTGCCCGCCACAACGCGCGCGGGTCGATTTGGTCGGCCAGGGGGAATATCACCTACCAATGTACACTCACCTACGAGCTGCTAGGCCGGCTGCGTGGGCGGCGTACCTACGGCTACCGCTATGTCGAGGAACTGCTCACGCCTGACGAGCAGGCGCTGCTCACGGCCGTCTGGCCATGTGAGCCGACACGCGAAGAGAATCGTCGGGCGGCGCGCGCACTCTGGATATGGATCCAATATGTCCAGCGTGAGGCCGAGCGCACTCTGGGCCAACCACTCGGCTTCATACTCGATGAGGAAAGGCTCCTCGCCGCGATCGACCGGCTGTACGAATGAGATGAGAGGTACAGACTATTACAATTTGGATCCGCGTTTCGCAAGTTCCTATAGTTCCTTCGCCTGGGAACTGAGGGAACTATGGGAACTATAGGAACCTGCGATAATATGTACTAAGTACGGCTTGGGCTACCCGGTTGTACAATCCTCGGCGCGCGGCAGACGTACGGTGAAGGTGCTGCCCACTCCCTCGGCGCTGTCGACCTCGACCGTGCCGCCATGCAGGGTAATGATCTCTTTGACCACACACAGGCCGATGCCCATCCCGCTGATATGCTGCCTCTCGACGTTCTTGGCCCGGTAGAAGCGCTTAAACAGGTTAGGGAGCTCATCGCGCGGGATACCGATGCCCCAGTCTTGGACCACAACACACCCATGGCCGGCCTGCGGCGTCACGGTCACCCTGATTGGCTCCGGCGCCCAGCTGTATTTCAAGGCATTTTGGATCAGATTTTGTACCACCTGTTCCAAGCGCAATTCATCGCCGTCGATAACAAGGGGCTCATCGGGACAGACGAGCTCGATCCGGCGCTCTTCCGCAGTTGGGGCGATTTCCTGCACCACCCGATGCACCAGCGCGCAGACATCCAGCGGCGTTCGTTCAATGTTCAGCTGGCCCATTTCGAGGCGCGAGACATCGAGAAGCGCCAGCACCAGTTTGTTCAACCGCGCTACCTGATCATTGATGACTCGCAGCGTCCGGTGGTCGCGTTCGGTGAGGTGCCCCTCGCGTTCGGCACGGCGTTGGAATAACTGCGCCTGGCCCATCAGCGTGGTGAGTGGTGTGCGCAGTTCGTGGGCGGCAACGGTGAGAAACTGGTCCTTCATACGATTGGCGCGCTCGGCTTCGGCGCGGGCCCGGTGTTCCCACACCAGCAACTGTTCGCGTGCTTCCAGCTCCTGCTGTACCTGATGATGCAGCCGGGCGTTCTCGATAAAATCGGCCGCCATCTGAGCGTAGATATCCATGAGGCGGGTTTCGCGCTCGTATGGGCGATGCGGTAGCCGGAAATGAACCGATAGTACACCAATAATCGTGCCGCCGCGCGTAATCAGCGGGGTGCTGTGGCAGGCGCGGAAGCCCGCCAGCCGCGCTTCCGCTCGGTACGCCTCGAAAATCGGGTCGACTTCCACATCTTCGATCACGATCCGGCGCCGCTGCTGGTAGCAGATACCACAGGCGCCTCCGCCGGGCGGCACCCAGGCAACCCGATTGAGGAATTCCTGGCCGAACCCGCTGCTGGTCTTGAGCATCAGGCCATCCCGCACAGGGTCGCACAACGACAGCAGGCCGAGCGATGTGCCCTGCACGGCCAGCGCCGCTCGTAACACTTCTTGCAGCACCGACTCGATATCGAGCGTGCTCGTCAGGCGAACGCTCATGTCGTGCAGGCGGCGCAGGTCCTCGACCTGAATTTCCAGCTCATCTTTCACTGCGCGGAATGCATCCGCGGTGCGCTGGTGCTCGGCGATCTCGGCTTCGAGCAGGCGCGCCTTCTGCTGCAACTGAATGATCTCGCGGAACCGATCGATGGGGCTGGTGAGCGCGGTGTAGCTTTCGGCGGGAATGACATGCGCATGTTCGGCGCACACATCGGCGAGCGGCGTGGTGAGGGCTTCGGTATCAAAGCCGCGCATTGGGTAAGCGCAGCAGAGCAGGAAGTTATGCGTCTCCTGCAGCTTGTTCCAGAGCCCTTCCAGGCGCAGTGCGGCATCGTAATTGCCGTCGGCCCACAGCAGCGCGACCATCTCTCCAAAAATACGCACGCGCCGCCTACGCGCCGCCTGCGCGATAATATCCCCGAAGAGCGCGGCGAAGCTCTGCGGCTCAGGCGACTCGGCAACCATGAATGTCGCTAACATCTCGGTCGCATCCAACGGAATATACTGCCCGGATGCGCGCGCGCCAGCCACATCCAGCCCAAATTCGCGCAGGCGTTCCTCAAGGCCCGCTCGGTGGGCCCGCGTCGCCACGACGATCGCGGCCTCGCCGCCTTTGAGCCCTGCGCCAATGAATTCGCTCAGCGATTTCAGCAGGAATTCGTCCGTCTCGTAGAACTGGGCAATGTGCCCAGTATCGTGCGGCACGATCGATGCCAGATGTAATGTGGCCAAGTCGCCAGTGCTGCGATGGATCATCTCTAGAATCGATGCGCCATTGTTTGTAGCTTCGATCAAACGAGCCTCCCTAGTGGATCATGGTACGTGTTAGTGATTTCTTTCGTCTTGCGCCCAACGGATTCTGAATTGCCACAGCCCAACGATCGGCCGATTGCGGCGCGCGTGCTGATGCTGGCGGACATGATACACTAGGTTCGCCAAGATGATCTGCGCGGAAACCCCATTCCACTGCCCAAACTAGCTCAGACAACCTATGAGTCAGAACACGTTCTGTAAACAATAAATTGTAGCAATAAGCGTGCCATGTCTTGCGATCCGCACAAAGCCGTTGGGCATTAGCGTTGCTCGATTCACTGGATATGTAAGCGCCCCAGATCCGGCGAGGAAGGCGGATCTGGGGCGCCGGGCGGCTCTGAGGCTCCGCCCGATTGCCGCCAGGAAAGCTGAACTCTGGCGGCCCGCAGAGGTGTCGCGACGCCGATGCTGGCGAGGGCCAAAGAGTTTGGCGTGATCGACGGCCGTGTATGTGGACGTGATGCTTGGATGAAGTCTAGCCGATCGAATACTTGTATCAAGCGCAAAAAGCGCTACCCAAACGAGATCTTTCGCAACAATTCACGCCAGCGTGCGATCGAGCTGCTGCACCAACGCCTCGAACAGGTCGCTTTCGGTGATGATGCCAACCACTTGATTGGCGTCGTTGACCACCGGCAGACCGCCGATCTTGTTCTCGATCATCAGCATCGCCGCCTCGCGCAGCCCGGTCTCGGCCGTGACTGTCAGCGGGTCCTCGCGCATCACCTCGTAGACTTTGACCTGGCGCAGCGCATCGGCGATATCAAACGGAGCCATGCCGGCCGCGCGCAGAACATCAGCGCCACGGATGTCGCCTTGTGTGATAATGCCGCGCAGTTCACCGGTGTCGATCACCACCGGCAGCCGCCGTACCTCGTGCTCGCGCATCAGCGCCAGCGCTTCGCTCAGTGAGGCCGCAAGATTAATCGTAACCGCTGGGGCGCCCATCCAGAAGCGAATCTCCTCTTCGGCCGGAATGGCGCGCTCTAGGCTATGTTTTGCTGGTATGGTTTTCACGATCAACCTCCTGCACGTTCAGCCTTGCTCCCGGTCAGTCCGGTTGTCATGTCTCTAGCATACCAATCTGTTTGGCGCTGCACGTTACAGGTACGCAACCAGTTGTTTTTCTTTGATAACGGGATGGAGCGATCTTATAGCAAAAGCAAGCCAAGCATATATTGCGTATTGCGTAAACATACCCCAATACGCAATACGCGCTGCTGGCCCAATTGAAGGCTCGCGTGGTGCCGGATCGCGTGTTACGAGATCAATCGGCGAAGTTGTCATCCATTCACTGTGTTCCGTGTTTCATTTGTTACGATTGACACAGATTTCGTTGGTTGCGTGGAAATCGGCATAGATTGGCTGATTGTCGACGGAGGCATGTATGAATACGATTCTTGTTCCACTCGACGGTTCGACGCTAGCCGAACAGATTTTGCCATATGCTCGCGCACTGGCGCCGCTGTTGAATGCGCAGATACACCTACTGGAGGTCGTGCTCGAACCAGCGCACGAATTGGTGAGCAGCGGCGGGTTGACGATACTGTATGGCACCGGCGACGCGCTTGACCGTGAGCAGTCGCGCCAGCGCTGGGAGCTGGAAGAAGCATTTGCCCGTGCCGAAACCTATATCGATGCGCAGACGAGCCGGCTTGAGGACGCCGATCTGGTCGTTCACAGTAATATTGTGGGCGGCCAGCCAGCGTCCGTGATCGTGGAGCTTGCGCGCGAGCCGCATACCAGGTTGGTGGCGATGGCAACACACGGGCGCGGCGGCTTGCAGCGTTGGGCGCTCGGCAGTGTGGCCGACCGCGTGGCGCAGGCCTCAGTGGCGCCAGTGCTGCTTGTGCGCGCCACGCCGAATCCGCCAGCGATGGATTTCAACCTCAAGCACATCCTGGTGCCGCTGGATGGCTCGGAGCTTGCGCGCCAGGCCTTGCCGCTCGCCTGCGAGCTAGCGCAGGCCGCGCGCGCCAAGATCACGCTGATTCAGGCAATTTCGCCCAAGATTGAAGGCTACCCGAGCCTGCTGACCCAGCCGCTGCCAAGCTACAGCGTGATCTTGAGTGCGCTGCACGCTGCCGCGCAGCAGGAGCTCGAACGGGTGGCCGGGCAGATTCACCAGCCCGATCTCCTAGTCGCGACCGCCGTGGTGACCGGGCACGCCGCCGAGGTGATCGTCGACGAAGCCGCCAAGCGCGCCGCCAACATGATTGTGATGGCGACACACGGCTATGGTGGGCTGCGGCGCTGGGCGTTGGGCAGTGTGGCCGATCAGGTGCTGCATGCCACGAATTTGCCGCTGATGCTGGTGCGCGCTCATTGATCTGCTAGCGCCGGCCCTACCAAAGACCATTGTCACGAGATTGGCAATGGTCTTTTGCTATGTCGATATGCTCCGATTGACTCTCCCATCATCGGAGGGTGTATGATACTCTGGACGACCACGGATCAAAAATCTCTTTGAACCACGAAGGAGCGAGTGCGATGCGATACCGACTACTGGGGCGTAGCGGTCTACGTGTATCCGAGCTATGCCTGGGCACAATGACATTTGGCGAAGATTGGGGCTGGGGCGCCGACAAGGCAACCTGTCGGCTGATGTTCGAGCAGTTTGCGGCGGCGGGCGGAAATTTCATCGATACCTCGAATAACTACACCAATGGTACGAGCGAGCGTTTCCTGGGCGAGTTCGTCAAGTCTGCGCGCGACCGCTATGTGGTTGCCACTAAGTACACGCTGCGTCTAACAACTGGCGATGCCAATGATCCGAACCTCGGCGGCAACTCGCGCAAGAGCATGATCCGCTCGGTCGAAGGCAGTCTCAAACGCCTTGATACCGACTATATCGACCTGTTGTACTTACATATGTGGGATTTCACGACACCGATCGAGGAGATTCTACAGGCGGTCAATCAGCTCATCGTAGCAGGCAAAGTGCTTTACTTCGCGTTTTCAGATACGCCCGCCTGGGTCGTTGCTTATGCCATCGCCAAGGCCGAGGATTATGGCCTGCCGCGGCCGGTCGCCTTCCAGGCGCCGTATTCGTTGGTGGGCCGCGCGATCGAGCGTGCCGAAATACCAATGGCGCGCACGCACGATCTGGCGATTCTGGCGTGGGGCATGCTCGAGGGTGGGGTGCTCACCGGGAAGTACAGCCAGCCAGGCGACGAGCCGCGCCGCGAAGAACATGTAAGCGATACCGACCGTGCGGCGGGCGAAGCACTGCGCAAGCTTGCCGATCAGATTGGCCGCACTCCAGCGCAGGTCGCGATTAACTGGGTACGCCAGCAGCCTGGTAATGTGATCCCAATTCTCGGCTGCCGCTCAGCGACACAGATCCAGGATAACCTTGGCTGCCTTGATTTTCAACTAACCGGCGAGCAGATCGCGAGCCTCAGTACGATCGCGAATTTCAGTCTCGACTTCCCGTATAGTTTCCTGCACAGCGATAATGTGCGCAACCTGATCTTTGGAACGACGTTTGCACAGCTGGATTCGCATCGCCCGCTCGGCTAAGCGCGGGCGATCGGTCAGAGGTGTTCCGATCCGCGAATGGCGCTCATTTGCACGAATATAGGACAAGGCATTCGCCTGTATTCGCGCCATTCGCGGATTGCTGACCGACGCTCTAGCGCCTACTCGCGCGCGCGCACCACCAGCAACGGCGTCGTGCTGGTGTGGATGATCTTGTCGGCCACGCTGCCGAGCGCCCAGCGCCGCAGCCCGCCCGCACCATGGGTTGCCATCACGATCAGGTCGATGCTGCGTTCCTCGGCCTCGTCGACGATCGCCTCGGCTGGCAGGCCGCTCACCGCCACAGGCGTGACCGGCACATGATGCTGCTTGAGCACGTCGGCGTACAGGCCCAGCTCGTCTCTAAGGCGTTCGCGCACGGCAACCAGCGCCTCGTCGTAGGAATAGTACGCGCCCATCAGCTCCGGCGCCTCCAAGTACGGCGGCGCGACTGCGGTCAGCACCACCAACTCTGCCTGCGCCAGCGTGGCGATTTCGGTCGCCAGCGGGGTTGCTTGCCGCGCCAGCGCCGAGCCGTCGAGCGTGAGCATGATCCGCTTGAAACTCGGCTCGCCGGCTTTCTTCTCGGCGCCGCGTACGATCAGCATTGGCGTATTGGTGATATGCATCACCTTATCCGTCACACTGCCGAGCGCCCAGCGCCGTAGGCCACTGTAGCCGTGCGTCGCCATCGCGATCATCTTTGCGCCAATGCGCTCGGCAGTCTCGGCGATTATCTCGGGCGCATCGCCCAGCCGAACCTCAAATTCGGCTTGAAAACCGGCGGCCTCCAACCGCTCGGCCTGCTGGCTCAGGTATGTCGTTGCGTTCTGTCGTAGCACATCCCACGAAGTCGCGGCTGTCGCGGTTTGGCTTGCCGGCGCCGTCGTAGTGATTGTCGGCTCGCCGACGCCATACGGGTCGTCGAACAGTAGGTGATAGCGATCGGCTTCCGCGACGATATGCAGCAAATGAATTGTAGACGGCATAAGCGATGCCAACGACCGGACACTGGGAAGAACCTGCTCGGCCAGCGCCGAACCGTCGAGCGGGACCAAGATTGTCTTCATGTCAACCTCCTTGTCGACTGTTGAGCATCATGGGTTCAGCATAGCATTCGCAAGAGCGACGCAGAGGATATGTTCCACGACACAGTGTGATGAATTCTTAACAGCAGTTATGCAGTTGAGCAATCATCACTGTGCGCGCAAAAACCTTCTCTCAAGCACGCCGCGATCGGCGTATCATGAGGTCAGTGCCGGCGCGGCCGGTCCGCGCCAATAAAGCGCTATTGCCTATCGTCCGCTGTCCGTTGTCACCTTGTCACCTTATCGCTGGCCTCGCGCAGCCACAACCCCACGAACTGCGGCTGCATCGTCTCGTCCACCACCCTCAGCGTGGTTGTACGATGTACGCATACAACGCCCGCAGATCATCGTCGGAAAACTTTTGGTAGATCCTCCACGGCATGTTTTCGCTCAGCGTCCGGCCTTCCGGCGTCACGCCGGTGCGAATTGTCTTGATGAAATCGGCCTGGGCATGCTGTTTGACGAATGCAACCAGACTCGGGGCGGGCGGGGAACCTTCCTCGCCCGACTGGCCGCCCTCCAACTGTGCGCCATGGCACGAGGTGCAACCTGCAACCGTGGTGAGGTAACGGCCGTACTCCAGGGTTGGCCCGGCTGGTGGCGCAGTGATGGGCGCGGTGATCGGCGGCTGGTGGGTGAAGATTTCGTCCGGCAGGAGGGCTGCGGCCATGATAGCGCCCAAGACATTGAACTGCTTCGCTGGGGTGTCAGGTTCAACCGCCGGCTGCGCGCGCAGATAGGCCACGATCGCCTGCACATCATCGTCGCTCAAATTGTGGCATATCTCTGACGGCATGATCACCAGCGAGCGGCGGTCCTTGCTCACGCCCTCGCGAATCGCGCGGATGATCTCGCCGTCGCTCCAGTGTGTTAAGTGCGCCGGGGTTAAATTTGCCGCCCACAATGTGCCTATCGGGAGTCCGTGGGCGGCGAAGTCCTGACCCGTCAGCGGAAACTGATGGTTCGGTGAGTGGCAGTCGGCGCAGATGGGCGCAAACTTTTCGCCACGCGCGGTCTGTTGCGATGTCCCCGCCACTGTGATGTCCGCCGCCGGGTTGGCATACGTTCTATTCACCTTGGAATAGCCGTAAACAGCTAATCCTAGCCCCGCCACGCAAAGCACCGTCAACAGCGTTGTCGGGATGCCCGCCAGCAGTTTGACCCACAGCCGTCGGGCGCGCCATGAGCGCAGCGCCAGAAACGCGAACACCAGCGCCAATACAAGCAACACACCCAGTCCAATCAAGTCCATGGTTACCTCCCCCCGACACTGGCCAACTGTGCTGGTTAATAACCAGCACAAGCCCCGATTACATTAACGAAGCTGTGTGCCAGCATTCGTTCTCTCCAGGTTGCTTTCCGGCTCGCGCAGCCACAGCCCCACGAACTGCGGGTGCACCGTCTCATCCACCACCCGCAGCATCTCAGTGGTCAGTGCGTCAAGGTCGGTCTCGTCGCGCGCAGTGACGCCAAACGCCGCCAGCACTTTCGCCGCGTCGTACTTGCGCCGGTAGAAGCGCTTGTCGATCACGTTCTGGATGCGCCGCCGCAACGGGCTGAACAGCGCCGCGATCGCCAGCGTGGAGGCCACAATCGCCAGCTCTGAGCCGCCCGTCAGCGGCGCGACGAGCGTGCGGCTCACGACGATGCAGCCGATATACACCAGCCCAAGCGTGAGTGTCAGCAGCGAGTAGACCAGCGTGCGGCGGATGATCACGTCGATGTCGAACAGCCGGTAGCGCAGGATAGCGATACCCAGTGTCACACCCATCACGCCGAACGAAAGATTGGAGGCAATCTCGAGCAGTGCAGCGAGCGAGCCAGTGACCCAGCCGAACTGAATCGGATACGATGCAAGGAGCATGCCCAACCCCAGCAGCATGCCGCCGAGCGCCCATCGTAATTGTGCCTGGCTGACCGTATCGCGCATCGTGAAGGCGTTGTGGACGAGGATAGCGATCGTGGTGATAATGGCTATGACGATCCAGATCCATCCCACGAGGCCATTGGTGATGATAAAGCCAGGTAGAACGACGAGACCGATGGCATATGGCAGGTATCCGACCCACGGCCGCCGCCGTACGCTAGCCTTTGGCCGCGGGAATACCAGCGCGAAACGCACCCACGCAGGGGGTAAGAGAATGGTATAGAGCGCGGTGACGACGATCAGAAAGATCGCCCTGGCCAGCGGGTCGATCAGCTCTGGCAGCCCAGTGGGCAGAAAGCCTAAGAAACTGGCGGATGTGAGCAACAGCACGCTGATAGTCAGGAGCGCAGGAGCGGCTGGGGTGGCTGGGCGCCGCACACAGGCGAACAGCGCGATTGCTACAAACATGAGTAGCCCGAAAGTAGCGGCAAGTAGGCCGGGGTGGTGCAGTTGTACCGTCAGCCAGAGCCCAGGCCGCCAGCGAACAAGCGGCACATCGAGCGTCAGTTCCTGGCCAGCGCGCACGACGGTATAGCGCATCGTCTGGCCTGCCCGCCACGAATCGACCAGTGATCGCGGCAGATCGCGCGCCAACGAGCTGCCGTTTACCGCGATCAGATGGTCGCTAGGCTCGAGGCTGGATGGCGCACCGATCAGATTTTCAGTATAGATAAACCCAATCGAGTCGAGTCCTACAGGTTCTGTCACGTACCACCCATCGGTTGGTAGGGTGAATCGGTAGATGAGAAACCCCAGGCTCACCAGGAGCATGGCAATCGCGATGGCAAGCATCAGCCAGGCTCCACGATCGACGTGGTGCTGGTCGTGTGTGTGCGTGGTCGTTTGCCCTGCCATCTAACCGACCTCTTCTCCGCTATTCTACCGAAGCTAACCGGGCGGTCTTGAATCTGCTCGAGCAGCTCGTCGCCGGCGATCGATCCAACTGTGCTGTCCGCGAGCCGATACGCGTATGGTAGCTTGGAAGCGTCCGCTCATCGTTACGAAAAGCGTTACGGAGTTGTGCAACCGACTTCGCTTAACCTTTGCCAAGCGCCCCTTTTCAGAGGCGCCGTAGGCGATCGGCTGCTGCGGATGTTGGGCGGCGCTGCGCTTAGGTCTTTAACCGCTTCCAAGGGTTGGCTGTGTTGGTGGCTCTGCACGGGATACAGTTTCCTGATTGGTACTTAAAGGTCAGCAGATCACCTTCCATGGTCCATTGATACACCTCTTGATCGGGAGTGCCTTTGGCAAACGTGACTAGCTGTTCCTCATTGGACCATGCGGACTCGATGTGAGTCTGCGCCAGTTTTGGGCATCCTTCGAGCGCAGTCTGGTCAATAGTAAACGTTCCATCTGGTTTGAATTTCCAGACGAAGGTGCCGGCGTTGTCGCACAAGAATTCTTGCTTGAAATCGGGCGCCACGCGCAGCAGATCCTCTTTCGTCACGGTCGTGTTCCAGGAGCCAACAAGTGCGTGTGCCGGATCGGGCGCAGGTGTGTTTGCCGGCGGGGCGCTCGGTGTTGCGCTCTGTGCTTGACCGCATGCGACTAAGAGAGTCAGTATGGCGACGATCATGCAGAAGTATCGCGTCTTCATGGTGGTGCTCCTCCTTGGGCTAGCTCACTGAATAGTGTACGGTTCGTAGCCAAACTCTAGCACCGCGACGTCCGCGAAACGTTACGAAGATCGTTACGAAGTCCAACGTTCCCGTGTCTCGTTGCTGAGGGAGGAGGATCGATTGGTTTTCAATCTGTACGTCCGATCGCCAATCGTTGCTCCAATGTCCTGCACACCATGCGTATCATCACGCAGTCTCTCATTCAGCCAAGAGCTCATCGAGATCAAATGGCTGTGGCGGTGTTAACACTGGTTTGCCATTCGCCATGGGCCATTGCTCGCGGGGCAGATCATAGTACAGGTCCAAGCCGTTCCTATCGGGATCGTGCAAGAACACCGCCTCACTAACGCTATGCCTTTCTGCTTCGTCGAGAGCGTAGCCGTGATCGAGCACCCGTTTGACCGCCCGAGCCAGTTCGCGGCGGTTTGGATAGACGATCGCAACATGGTGCAGACCGGTATGGCCGACGGGCGGCGGGGTGCCTCCCTCGCTGAGCCAGGTATTCAGCGCAATATGGTGATGATAGTCTCCGGCTACCAGCCAGGCGGCAGCCACACCAATATCTGGCCCATACAAGGTTACCTCAAACCCGAGCACGTCGCGGTAAAATGCGGTTGCGCGGTCGAGGTTGGCAACCTGCAGATGCACATGCCCGATCCGTACATCAGGATGAATGGAGGATGTATTCATGCAGCCCTCCCCGATGAACAATTTCACTCCTGCTCGATCGTATAGAACTCATTCGAGCCCGACTCGACCATTGCTGTTATTGGGGTCTCACCCTCCTGAAAGACCTGAGTCTGGAAAAACTCGGCCCGCCACTGCTCATATGCCGCCAGGCTCGCGTGGCGGGCCTCCAGCACCATCGTGTTCATAGGACCGCTGAGGTCGGTCAGAATTCTGGGTTGTTCCGGCGCGTCGTGGGTGGCTTGCTTCATCCACTCCACTAGCTGCTTGATCTTACCCTGACGGGCCTGGAAGACGACACGGACGAGGATCATGGCAACCTCCTTGTTTATTCTTGATTGGCTGATGATGCGAGCATACCAGACAGGTGGCGACAAACTGGCGATAGCCTGGCGACGTGTGGAGATTCTCAACAGTAGGCCAGGACGGCCACGAAGGCGGAGAGAACGATCAACACGATTGATATGCTCGTGCTGCCATTCATCGCTGTCGATGGCGGAAGGTGGGACACGTCGGGCAGGTCGAGCGGCGGTACCACGTAGGTATGCTCGCCAGCCATCCTCAGCAGCGCCCGGCTACTCACGAGCACCTTCCGGCGCGGGGCGGCGGCCAGGAGCGCGGCCACGTCCGCGGCCGCTTCCACGACATGCTCGAAGTTATCGAGCAGGAGCAAGAGCTCGCGTCTGCGCAATGCGTCCTGGAGACGAATGAGCGGCGGGCGGTCGTCGCGCTCGCCAAGCCCCAGCGCCTCAGCGATCGCCCCCAGCACCAGCGCGGGGTCACGCAGCGGCGCGAGCGGCACAAACGTAGCGCTGTCGGCAAACTGGTCTGCGAGCCGGTGGGCGATCTCTAGCGCCAGGCGCGTCTTGCCCACGCCGCCCGGCCCCGCGAGCGTGAGCAGGCGCACATCCGCACGGTCAAGCAGCGCCATCAGCTCTGCCAGCACCGCGGCGCGCCCGATCAGTGGTGTCGGCGGAATGGGGATGCCACCGGCGCTGGGCGGCCGATCTTGCACGCCAGTGACGCGGGCCGTCGCGACGGCCGGTGCTGGTACGACGGGCGGGAGCAGCGAGGTCCCATCGCGGACGGCTTCATAGACAGCGCGTGTCTCGGGGAGCGGCGCGACCCCCAGTTCACGCTCCAGCACCGCCGCGCACTGCTCGAACTGGCGCAGTGCAGCGGTGCGATCCCCGACGGCACTGTACAAGGCGATCAGGCGCCGGTGCATCTCCTCGGCCAGCTCATCGCGAGATAGGGCGCGCCGCGCCGCTGTGATCGCGGCGGCGTGATCCATCACTACAAGCTGACGACAAGAACGCGCATGATACGGTGCCAACCTGGCGATCTCGACAGGTCAGATGCTGCGAGGATATTAAATCAATACATCATCTGTGTAATCTGTACAATCTGTGGATGATTCTGCCCTAGGATTCGGAGCTGGGTGCTGGTTCCGCCGTTTCCTCATCTTCCTCGTGCTCGTCGTACCAACGCGATAGCCCGCCAACCAGCATCTGTACAAGCAATGGGCTATTGGCGTCGCTCATGACGGTGACATAGACATTGTACTCGATCGCCAACGCCTCATTGATCAGCCCAGCCTCGACATACGAGGGCAAGAAGCGCTGCACCTGGCTGCTGATGGCCCGGCGCACCTGCGAGGTTGCGATCCACTGAACCGCGGCGCGTAGATAGTCGGTGAAAGCGGTGTCGGCCGGGTCTTCGGCCACTGGCGGCTCGCCAAAGCGGTCCAGCACCTGCTCAATCACCCAGTCGTCGAAGTGCAGCGGCGCAAAGCGCGGGTTGCGGAAGACCTCCAGGCTGAATCGTTGCAGCTGCTCTTCGTCGGCGCTGAGCTTGGCCGCGTCGCCGCGGTGTTGCCCAAGCGTTTTCTGCGCGGCCTTGATGCGCGATTGCTCTTCCGCTGACGGCGGCTGCTCGAGCCAGGTGCCTTCGCAGGCCGTCAGCGCGGCGATGAAATCGACTTGCGTGCGCCGTTCGCGTTTGGCGCGTGATTTTCGGCCCATGAGTCTGCTCTCTGATCTGTGCTAGTATGCGGATAGGGTTGCAGTGTAATCGATCTGGCCGATTTGGGCAACTTATTATTTGTAATCGAAAATGATGCTTTCTGATGCGCAACGCCCGGCGCGCATGCCTTCGCAGATACCCGAAGCTGCTCGCAGGCCAGAAACTCCGTGCCATTCGAGGGTAATACAGCGATCGCCTTCTTACGGCGTTGACCTTATTTACTGAACGGTCTGGGGGAGTCATAGGGCGCCATGATCGCGCCCGTACGCTCATCGGGTGCGGGCGACTCCGCGCCTGCAAAGGAGATAAGCGGCGCGCTGCGGGTTTTATGCTGCGCGCTGCACCAGATCGCCATTTTCGATCAGCGCACGAATTTCGCCGAGTGCCTCGGGCGCGCAAACGCCCAGGCCTGGCAGAACGTGCAGCGCCGGGCCGCCCCAGCGCTGTACGAGCCGTGCGGCCTCTTCCGGCGGGCAGCCCATCAGCGCAGCGACCGTGCGTTCTTCCACAAAGCCTTCGTCGGCTACCAGCCGCTCCAACTGTTGCCAGGGCGTCAGAGTTTCTTCTGGGCGGCGGCGCGGGTGTTTACGTTCCAGCAGCGCCACTACCGCGGCGATCGCATCTGCGGGCTGCTGCTCGTAGGTAGCGAGCGGCGCCGGACAAGCCCGCAGCCCCTCGGCCACATGGTCGGGCATGATTGCAAGTGTCTGCGGCCGCCCGCCCAGTTTTGCCAGGTCGCGCATCAGTGCCGCAGCGGTGGTTGCGCCGGTCGCCAGACACAGCCCCAGCCGATCGCGGCCGCGCTGCAATGCGAAATCGGGCACCACCACCGCCCCATGACCGATCAGCGGCTCGGGATCGCGCCGCAGCCGCCAGCCGGCCGTGCGCCCGCCAACCAGTGCGCGCCCCCAGGCTCGTTGGAAGGCCTCGGCAATATCTTCGTCCCAGGGCTCGCTTGGATCGATCTGCTGGCGCGCCGCGACGCCAAGGATATTCAGTGCGCGATCGTCGAGCCGGCAGGTGAGCTTCTGGCCGCGCAGCTGCACGATCGCCGCGCCACCGCTTAGGCTGGCGGGGTGCGCCGCCAGCAACCGCAGCAGCGCCCGCACCAGCCGCCTGCCCGTGCGCGTCCAACTGCCCATCGCGTCGCGCCCGCCATGGAGCGTGAGCTCGAGCTGATCGTCGAACAGGGTGCGCGGCGCGCCGCTGATTTCGTAGCGCAGCCGGTAGCGCCGCGCCAAATTATGAGCGCTGCGAATGATATTCCAGATCGGGCCGCGCAATTGGAGACGTATGAGCTCGGAATGGCATAGCGCGGTTTCTAGCGAGTGGTAGTTATACAGCGCAACGATTTCCTGCGGCTCCGGCGTCGAACCGGATTTGATCAGGATGTGCTGGTCCTCCGAGTCGAGCGTCAGCGCGCGTTCGAATTGCGTTGGTGTCAGTAGTCGGTTGTCCGTTGTCAGCTGTTCATGGTCGGCTGCTACCGACGACGGACTACTGACCACGGACTCGGCTTCATTGATCTTCGAGCAAAGGTAGCCAATCGCCTCGGCCCGCTCGTGCGGCAGGATGACTCCGCGGTAGCGGCCATTCGCCACGCCGTAGAGTTTCGCGCGCAAATTCGCTGGCGATCGGATTCCGGCGCGCCACAGCGCCTTGGCGGTCTCGTCGCCGAGCGCTTCGGCCAAGGTCTGCTCGCGCCAGGCGTATGTACGCGCCAGGCAGGCGACCAGCCCGCGCGCCAGCCGCGGGTCGCCGAAAAACTCGAGCAGCGTTTCGACCTCAAACTCGCTACGTCGCCGCCCAACCATCCGATCGTAGTAGGCGATTGCGTAGCCAATCGACGCGGTGTAACGGTCGTCGCGGATGAGGTATGGGTACAGCACTCGCTCGCCGTTGGAAGTACGGGTGGTCTTCTTGAAATCGGTCGTTTTGAAGGACATAACCATCTCCAGAGAACAAAGAACAGAGAACAGAGAACAAAATATAGCGACTCATTGTTCTTTATTCTTTGTTCTTTGTTCTTGGGCTCTTTCGTCGTTTGCGCGCCGCCCCAACCTCACTGGTATAGCGGGTGACAAGCTCATACAGCACGGCTTCGGTCTGCTTCGGGCGGATGACACGGCCAAGTCGTTGGATGTGCTCGCGGGCTGTGCTGTTGCCGCTTACCACGATCGCGATATTCGCGTCGGGCACGTCGACGCCCTCGTTCAGCACGCGCCCGGCAACCAGCTTGGAATAAGCGCCGTGGCGGAACGACTGGAGGATGTGCTTGCGTTCGTCGGCCGCGGTGCGGTAGGTGATCGCCGGCACGGCCAGCGCGCGGCTAATTGTGTCGACCAGCGCGGTATACTCGGAAAACACCAGCACTTTATCGCCACGATGCTGCCCCAAGAGCCGAGCGACCTCGCCAATCTTGGCCTCGGCGTTGAGCGCGATCATGCGGGCCTGGTGATGCGCCCGCAGCGCCTGCCGCGCGACCGGGTCGCTGCCACTGCGCCGGATGAGCTCGCCGAAGAAGTCGCCGCCGCGCGCCAGCAGCCCGCGATTACGGGCGATAAACCACTTCCATTCAGTCGTAAGCGCGGCATAGCGCAAGGCTTCCTCGGGTTTTAAGTCGACATAAATTCGCTTTTCGCGGAACTTAGCGAGGTGCCCTTCGGCGGAAAGCTCGGCCGGCGTGCGCTGATAGATCAGTGAGCCAAGCAGCTTATACAACCCATCTTCGGCGCCATCGCTGCGCTCGGGGGTCGCGGTGATGCCAAGGCGATATGGCGCGCCGCAGCGTTCCGCAATCGCGCTATACGACGGTGAGGGCAGATGGTGGGCCTCGTCGCAGATCAACAGGCCGGTGCCGCCAATCGGCGCATTCGGCATTGCCGCCGATGCATAGGTGATTACTGTGATTGGGCGCAGCTCGCGCCGCCCATCGCCGACCACGCCGACCTTGCTCTTGGCAACGCCAAGCCGTTCGACGATCGCATCGCGCCACTGGTAGAGCAGCTCGATCGTCGGTACGACGACCAGCGTTCGCAGACTCAAGCGCGCAATCGCCATTAGCGCGAGCACAGTCTTGCCGGCGCCGGTGGGCAGAACGACGACGCCGCGCCCGTCGGCCGCGAGCCAGGCCGCCAGCGCATCGTCTTGATATGGGCGCGGTGTAAATGCCAGCTGCGTGCGAAATCCACCGGCCAAGTCGGCTTCGTCGGCAGTGCCGGGCAGCGGCTCCGGCGCCCGTTCGTCGTCCAGCGTCGCATCAAGTAGTCCATCCTGCTCCTCCTCTAGCTCGGCGAAGAGCTCATCGAGCTCACGTTGGCGTAACATTCAAGAACTCCTTAGTTTTTAACGCAAAGACGCAAAGGTGCAAAGATGCGGATTACAAGTGATCTTTATTATCTTTTCTTTGCGCCTCCGCACCTCTGCGCCTCTGTGTTAAAGTTCCATCCGTTGCTGCAGCACTGCCTGCCCACCCACGGCGTCGAGAATCGCGGCGGTGCGCTTTGGCCCGACCCCCCAAACCTTTTGCAGCTTCCCACTCGCCGCGGCATGGCGCAGACTGTTTGGATCGGTATTCCCAAGGTCGCGGTGAATGCGTGCGGCGATTGTCGGCCCGAGCCCGCGAACGTTGAGCTTGAGCAGGGCGCGCTCTTCGAATGGCAGATCTTCGCACAGCTCCTCATAAAATGCGAGCGCATCTCTGCTCGCCAGTGTGCTGATTTTGGCGGTCAGGCTCTTTCCTAGCCGAGGCAGACCCAACGGCTGGCCCGCAGCAACGCGGTCGGCGACCGAGTGCCGGATGCGTAGCAGGTTACGAGCAGCGCGCCGGTAGGCTCGAATACGGTAGGGATTGCCATTCTGTGCGGCGAGGATCGTGGAAATGTTGAAGAGCACCGCAGCGATATCGCGGTTTGTCATAGCTCCACCTCATGGTTTTACTCGTGCTTCAAGTACAGTGTGTTGGCGCGAAAGGTTAGAACGTTTGTGCTGAAATTATATCATTGTCGGGCACTTTTGTCAATCTTTTGAGCCGACTCGTCCACAGGCGAGCGATTATGCTATACTACTACTACGATCGGATCGTAAGCGATGAGGACGCCATGAGCAACACAAAAGTGATCGACAATCTGCGCCGCGTGGAGATCTTTACTGGGCTGCTTGATGAGGAACTGTTGGAAGTTGCCGAATTGTGCACTGCGGTGCGTGTGCCGGCGGGCAAGACGATCTTCAAAGAAGGCGATGGTGGCGACGAACTCTACATTATTCATGATGGGAACGTGCGCGTGATGATCAACACGCGCGCTCCTGACGGCACATTCGCGCCATCGACGATCAATCTGCTCTACTCGGGGCAGAGCTTCGGCGAGATGATCCTGCTCAACAATGCCACACGTTCGGCTACCGTGGTCGCCGTCGATCCGACGACGCTGATTGTCATGCACGAGCCAGCGTTCCGTCAGTTGTGCGAGTCCAACCCGCGCATTGGCTATGTCGTCATCCGCAACCTCGCGCAGGATCTGGCGTACAAGCTGCGTTCTTCGAACCTATTGCTGCGCGGCAATATTCGCTGGCAGCAGGGCGAGCTCGGAAAAAGTTAAAAGTGTTGAGTTATGAGTTTTGAGTTTGGCGTGCGTTAACTCATAACTCAACACTCAAAACTTATCACGCTGGCTCGGCGATGGTGATCAGCCGGTGGCTCTCGTCGATGACTTCGCCATTCGATATGACCTTGTCGCCGATGCACGAGACCATGGTAACTATTTCTTTACCCTGCGGCAGAATATACTCGACCTGGTCGGGCTTCACCCAAAGCTGCTGTTTCACGACGTAGCGATGCTGGTTGCCAGCGCTGTCGTACAGCACCACGCTGGCGCCGGGCGCTAGCTCCTTGATCCGCGCGAATGGCGCTGGAATCTTTGGCGTGTTTGTGAAGCGCAGTACATGCCCCCAAAACACGATATTATCGCCCTCACCCGGACCCGAGCTTAAGTTATACCATCCTACGTCGTGGTCCGGCACGATCGGTATGAGATGTTTGTCGAGTCCCACCGAGACTGGGCGATAATCAAGGTTGATATCGTCGATGACGATCCGCACCGGGCCTGCTGCCCGCGCTGGAGCGCGGCGCGGCGCGGGGCTCGGCTGCGCCGCCGCCTGAGTATTGGGCTTGGCGGTCGGTTGAGCCAGCGCGGCTGGCTGGCCTGCGGCTGTTGGTTCGGTCGTCGGCGGTAGGATGAGTTGAGCGGTGGGTGCGCTTGTGGGCGCAGCCGTGGCCGGTAGAATCATTGCTGTGGTGGGCCGCAGTTCGGCCGCCGCGCTCGTAGGTTCACTGGCGGCTGGTGAGTTGCCGCCGCACGCGCTCAGCAGCGCTGCGGCGAGGATAAGCACCCAAGCGAATCGTCGCATTGTTGTTCTCCCGAAATCAGCTGGTGGTTATATTGTATACTCGGCGGTACTGTGTCGGGGCCATCGGCACCCTATGCTAGTGCAATTGCAAATTGCAGATTATAGCTTATTCCTGGCTCATTCTGAAGCCGTCGCTATGCCATGCTCCTCCTAACTAGCCGCTTGTTTTGCACTAGCTTGGACAGACTAGCTATACTATACCATGTTGCTCGTTTTTTGTGCTTGAACATGTAGTCTCCGTTTCTATATATTTCGGATTTACCAAGTTGCTGTTTTAGCCTTCCCTTCGGCAAGCTCAGGACAGGCGGCAGCGGTTCGATAGGCTCAGGAACCGCGTGTTATACTGTGGTAAATGCAAACGTGTTGTGATCGACAGGACCCATATGGATCAAGAAATCCAATTTCATTCTGCCGCATCATATACGCTCGACGCGGTCGGCGAGATCTTCACCTGCTGCTTCGAGGGCTATTTCTACGCCGCGACGGTGACGGCGGCGATGCTTTCCCAGCGTATCCGCGCCGAAAATCTGGATCTCCAGCGCTCGGTGGTGATGCACCAGGGCCGCGAGCCGGCGGGCATCGCGCTAATCGGGCTGCGCGGCGAGCGGGCCTGGTGCGGCGGGTTCGGAGTCGCGGCGGCGGTGCGTGGCCAGGGGCTGGCGCATCGGTTGGCCGCGGCGATGCTGGATCAGGCGCGCCAGGCCGGTGTGCGCGAATTCAGCCTCGAGGTGCTGACCCGTAACACGTCGGCGATAAAAACGTATCGGCGCGCAGGCATGCGCGTGCGGCGCGATCTGCGCCTGCTTGAGTGGCGGCGCGATCCGTCGGCGGCTCTCGAACAAGAGCAGGCATCTGCCAGGCTGGTCGCTTGGCAGCCGCGGCGGCTGTTGGCCGAATTCGACGCGCTGCACCCGGTGCCGGCGGCGTGGCAGCGCGATCTGCCGGCCTTGCTGGTACGTGCGGGCATGCAGAGCCTGGCCATGGTCGCGGGCGATCGGCCGGTGGCATATGTGCTGTTCCAGCTGAATGCGGAGGGCCGCGCGCAGATCGCCGACCTTGGCGCCGAGCGGGCCGAGCAGGCGCGTACGCTACTTGCGGCGCTGCAACAGCGTGCTCAGCACATTGTCAGCGTCAACGAGCCGGCCGATAGCCCGCTAGCGCCCACCTTTGATGAACTTGGCTTTGTCGAAAGCGACCGCCAGCACGAGCTGGTGATCGATCTTGCTAGTACGTAGTGCGTAGTACGAAGGCAATATCGCGTCCCAACGCACTACGCTATGATGCGGGCATGTTTTTTCGAGAGGAGGAATAGGTCATGCCGCTATTCGACTGGCTCTTCAAAAAAAGTGGCTCCATGCAGACGGCGCAGGTCAACGGCACCGAGCTGGCCTATCGCGACGAAGGGCAAGCCCAACCGCTCCTGCTCATCCACGCCTTCCCGTTGAGCAGCGCAATGTGGGAAGACCAGATCGACGCGCTTGCCACGCACTTTCGAGTGATCGCGCCGGATCTGCGCGGCTTTGGCGTAACTGCACGTGGGTCGGGCGCGGCCAATCTCGATCAGCACGCCGACGACCTGGCCGGCCTGCTCGATCACCTGGGCATCGAAAAAGCGACCGTCGCCGGCCTGTCGATGGGCGGCTATATCGTGTTTGCGCTGCTAAGGCGGCACCGCGCGCGAATCGAGCGGTTGATTTTGGCCGACACACGCGCCGGGGCCGATAGCGACGAGGCCAAGCAGGGTCGCGAGAAGAATGCGCAGTTGGCCGAGGCTCAAGGCGCCGGCGCGATCGCCGAGCAAATGTTGCTCAAGCTGCTCTCTGCCAGCGCGCCGGCCGCATTGCGCGACGAGGTTCGCAAGATCATCGAGGCCAACGATCGCGCCGGGCTCGCCGCCGCGCTGCGCGCCATGGCCGCGCGGCCCGACTCCACACCGCTGCTGGCGACGATCGGCGTCCCAACGCTGATCATCGTCGGCGGCGAAGACGAGCTGACGCCGCCGAGCGAGTCGCGCGCGATGCACGCCGCGATCGTCGGCAGCCAGCTGGTCGAACTTGCCGGTGTGGGCCATCTCTCGAATGTCGAGGCGCCGGATGCATTCAGCGCTGCCATAGAAGAGTTTATGCTCGGGCGGCAGGCGCTCGGGCGCGCGGGCGGCGGTCTGGCGGGGGAGTGGTGACAAGCTGACGGGATGACAACATGAATACGTCACCTTGTCACCTTGTCATCGTCGCGGCCGCGCGACGCTCGGCGCGATCTTGCGCCCGCGGATGGTGGTGTGGCGCAGCGCGCGCATCACCTTTTCGGCCTGGTTGCTGGGTACTTCCACTAGCGCGAAGCGCTCGAACAGCTCGATCGCGCCGATCGCGCGGCCAGGAATGCCGGCCTCGTTGGCGATCGCGCCGACGATGTCGGCCGGGCGCACATTGTCGTCGCGGCCGACGTCGATATACAGCCGAGTCATGCCCTGGCCCGGCCCGAAATCGCGCGGGCCGCGGCGCGGGCGGCCGTCGCGCTCATCCTCGAAGCGCTCCTGCTGCTGCTCGGCCAGCGTGTCCTCGGTCTCCATCAGCGACTGGTCGAGCAGCAGCTTGAACGCCGCTGCGGCCAGATCGGTCGGGCTGTACTCCTCGCCCAGCTCTTCGGCCATGATCTGGTAGGTTTCCAGACCGCCGCCGGTGATCGTCTCGCGCAGCGTCTCCTTGAACGATTCGCGCCGGCGCGCGACCACATCCGAGATCGTCGGCAACCGCATGCGCTGAATCTTCGCGCCGGTCAGGCGCTCGATGGTGCCGAGTTGGCGGCGCTCGCGCGGCGTCACCAGCGTCACGGCGCAGCCGGTGCGGCCGGCGCGGGCAGTGCGGCCGATCCGATGCACATAGACTTCGGGATCGAGCGGTATATCGTAGTTGATTACGTGCGAGACATGCTCGATATCCAGGCCGCGTGCAGCTACGTCGGTGGCGACCAGCAGTTCGACCTGGCCGCTGCGAAAGCGGCCCATCACGCGGTCGCGCTGGATCTGGCTGAGATCGCCATGCAGCGTCTCGGCTGGGAACGCGCGCGCGGTCAGCCGCTCGCCGAGCGAGTCGACCTCGCTCTTGGTACGGCAGAAGATAATCGCCGACGTGGGCATCTCGAAGTCGAGCACACGCGCCAGCACCTCGAACTTATCGCGCCCGCCGACCTCGTAGTAGATCTGGCGGATCTGCGGCACGGTCATCTGCTCGGTCTTGATCGTAATGCGCTGTGGGTCGCGCATGTAGTTCTTGGCCAGCGCCGCGATCGGGCCGGGTATGGTCGCCGAGAAGAGCGCGGTCTGGCGCTCGGCCGGCGTCTCCTTCAGAATCGTCTCGATGTCCTCGATAAAGCCCATGTCGAGCATCTCGTCGGCTTCGTCCAGCACCACCGTGCGCACCTGGTCGAGCTTCAGCGTGCCGCGCTGGATATGATCGAGCAGGCGGCCGGGCGTGCCGACCACCACATTCACGCCACTCTTGAGCGCGCGCAACTGCCGTTCGATCGGCTGCCCGCCGTACACTGGCAGGATCGCCACATGGGCATGAAATTTGCCATACGAATGGAAGGCCTCGGCCACCTGCACCGCCAGCTCGCGGGTTGGCGTCATCACCAGCGCCTGTGGCGCGCGTAGCGCCGCGTCGAGCTTCTCGATAATCGGCAGCGCGAAGGCCGCGGTCTTTCCGGTGCCCGTCTGGGCCTGGGCGATCACATCGGCGCCGCTCATCAGCTGGCTGATCGTCCGCGCCTGGATCGGCGTCGGCTCCTCGTAGCCAAGCTCCGATATCGCCTGGAGCGTCAAATCACTGAGGCCTAGTTCCGCAAAACTCGTTGTTGGGGTCGTTGTCACGCTAACATCCTCACATAGTCGTCCAACAGATATCAGTCTGCCGGTCGCCTGCTTCGGATCTTGCTCACTGTCGATCTGATCCCCCACGACTGGTTACTGATAGTTTTGAACAACAAAAAACGCAGGACCGACTCCTGCGACGCATACAAAATCGCAAGCATCATTATAACCTCTTTTTGCACTTTTCGCACATGCCGCTATTGGGGTAAAGGGACGCAGACGAACGCAGAAAAGTCTCAGCGATCCGCGTTTGTCCGCGTTTTCCGCGTCCAATCTTGTGGGAAATGTGAACCGTCACCACATGCCGGGCGTTCATGCGCTGTCGTTGGACAAGTGTGGTAATATGCTGATACGAAGCACAACCGATGAGGAACGGTAATGAAGCTGCAAGGGCGTGTAGCTATTATCACTGGCGCATCAAGCGGCGTTGGATATGAGGCGGCACGACTGCTGGCCCACGAGGGCGCGGTGGTGGCCGCGGCGGCACGCCGGCGCGATAAGCTCGAATGGCTGGTTGGCGAGATCGCGGGCAATGGCGGCCAGGCATTGGCCATACCCACCGATGTGACCGACTCGGTCCAGGTGGCGCGCCTGGTCGACAGCGCCTACAACCTGTTTGGCCGGGTCGATATCTTGGTGAACGCAGCCGGAGTGATCTCCAAGATCGCGCCGCTTGAGCAGTTTGCCGATCAGGATTTCCGCACGATTATCGAGACCAACCTCACTGGCGCATTTTACGCCGCACGCTCGGTCATTCCGTATATGAAACATCAGCACAGCGGCACGATTATTAATATCAGCTCGCGCGTGGGCAAAGTTGGCGTCGCGAATATCGCCCCGTTCTGCGCCGCGAAGTTCGCGCTTTCTGGCCTCTCGCAATCGCTTGGCGCCGAGCTGCGCCCGTTCAATATCTATGTCACTACGCTGTTCCCAGGTATGATTAATACCGATATCCACCCGCTGAACCCGAGCGAGGAATTTCGCCGCCAGCTCATGACCGCCCACGACGTGGCCGAGGCGGTGCTGTGGGCCTGCACGCTGCCACCCTCGCTGCGCGTCGACGAGTTGCCGCTCATGCCGCGCCAGATCGATATGTAGGAATGTACCACGCTGTTAATTCAATTCTAACAAAGAGTAATTGACAAGCATCGTCGACGCATGCTAGCATTGTACGAGAAAGTCATTTCGCCGCGCCGTATGCTCGTTGGATGAGTGGCGATCTCTAAAATCGTCTGCAGCGAGTTCGATTCTCGCACGGCGCACCAGCAGGGGCCAGGCAATGTTGTAGGTTCGCTTTCATCAGGCTCGCGCACCTCCGGTTGTATCTCACTCACAGATCCGATCGCCGTCTTACTGCCGATTGATTCTGACATTGAGGAGATACATCCATGCACACGCTTCCAAGAGCAATAACCGCTCAATGGTTCCCCACGTCCACTGCATACCAGGCATTCCGCGTACATTGGCGCGCGCTGTTGGCCTCCGATCGCAAACACGAGCTGGCGGCCAAGCACCACCTGTTATATCTAGCGCTCACCGGCAAAGATTGGCGCAAGGGCTTCACGCCGATGACGAATGAGCGCAAGCTGGCTAATGGCGCTTTCTATGGATGGAGCTTATTTCGAGCTCTTGCGACAATCCATAGTCCGCATGGGGAAGCCGCGCTCCTCGCTCCTTTTGACGGCCTGGTGACCCCGGCTATGCTCCAAAACCTCCGCCAGCTGATGCCGTCAGTGCATCCTTACCGCCTGCGTCCGGATGACTTCACGGCTGCTGCCTATCGGTTTGAGGCATATGTAGCTCCTGAACCAGCTGATAACATTCACCAGAAAGACGACATCCATGCCTGAGACCTAGGGCCCACTCTACTACAGCTATGTGCTGGTGCGAATTGACCTGCCGCTGGCCGACCAAATCGTTCAGGTCGGGCATGCGTGTCTCGAGGCAGGGTGCCAATTCATGCAGCCGGCGCAGCCCTGCAACCTCGTTGTACTCGGCGTGGATTCGGAGCTACAGCTATCCACGGCCATTATGTACGCTGCGTCTTTGGGAATCCGTTGCGCGGCTTTTCACGAGCCGGACAACGCAATGGGCCTCACGGCTGCTTGTAGCGAGCCAGTAACCGGCATAGCTCGTCGCGCATTTCGACGCATGCCGCTCTGGAGGACCGACACGGCGCAAGCCAGTGCGCGTGCTCCACCCCGATATCGCGTTCATAATTTCCCCAGGCTAATACTTTCTCCGACCCGAAACAGATCATCTGGCGGCTCATTGCGCCAGATCAGCTGAATGTTGCTCACGCCCAAGCGCAGCGGCTGCCAGTCGGCGCGCATGGCGGCCAGCCGCTGCGCCAGCTGCGCTTCGCCGCGCGCCTGCCCGACGCTCAGGTGCGGGGTGAAGCTGTGGGAGTGCCAGCGCGTATTCTCACATTCGGGCGCAGCATGCCACAGCGCGGTCTGCAAGGCAATCAACGGCTCGGGCGGCGCGGGCGCCAGCCAGAGCGCGTATTGCTGGCGCGGCTGGCGAAAGCAATCGAACCTTTCCAATGCGATATCAAACGGCGCGATCTGGGCGCATGCGCTGGCGAGCGCCGCGTTTGCCGCGGGCCACTGCTCGCGCGGGTAAAACGGGTACAGCAGCGTGATATGCGGCATCCAGCGGCACACATGCCGATCGTAGCGCTGGCGAATCGCCTGAATCGGCGGCCAGTACTCGGTCGCTGGCACGATCACCACGGCGGTGGTATGGGTCAGAGTCATGTCTATATAGTAGCTCATTATGCGTCGCGGGCAAAAAGTGCGCCCGGCCGCTGTACACGGCCGGGCGAAACGTGGAACGGCTGCCCGCGGGCGGCCGGGAGGAAAAGGAGCGCGGCTGGGGTTACTGGTTGCGGGTGTTGTAGCAGCGATGAGACGCGCCGCAAGTCTTCATCGTCTCCATCTATTCAAACGCTCGATCTGGCCGATTTGTTCCGGCCAAAAGATGAGAACTAGATGAGCTATTGCTGAGATCGCCGCGGATTCGGCCGGGCTAAGAGCATCACGCCCCGGCGAAGATAGCGCGCGCGGCCTGGAGTGCAGCGCTGCTTTGTTCGTAGATCAGCTCAAACTGGCGGAACTGATCCTCAATTTGATCGAATGCCGCGGCGCGGCTAGCAAGCTCAAGCGTCTGGCTCAGCTTTGATAGCGCCGCTGCGCCGAGTGTTGCACTGCTGGATTTGAGCGTATGTGCGGCGCGTTGGAGATCCTCGGCTGCGCACTCCGCTAACGACTGGCGCATCGTTGCGAGCAGTTGTAGGCTGTCGCTCAGAAACATGTCGATCAGCTCGATCACAATTGTTGGATCGCCATCGCCCAGGTCGGCTTGGATTCGCTCCAGCACCTGGAGGTCAATCAGATTGGCATCCGGCCGCACGGAACTCGTATCGCGCCCTGCTACGCCGGCCGACCGCGGCGCGCAGCGTCCAAGCGCGGCGATCAGATCTTCTGTACGTACTGGCTTACTGATATAGTCATCCATTCCCGCAGCCAGGCAGAGTTCGCGATCGCCATGCATCGCATTGGCAGTCATCGCGATGATCCGTGGGCGTTGATCGGCCGGCCGCTGCCGGCAAATTCTCCGCGTGGTCTCAAGGCCGTCGAGCTCGGGCATCTGCACATCCATCAGCACGACATCGTACCGCTGGCGGGTCACCGCGGCGAGCGCCTCGATACCGTTTGCGGCCACATCGGCGCGGTAGCCTAGTCGTTCAAGTGTGCGCAAAGCCACTTTCTGATTAACGACGTTGTCCTCAGCCAGTAACAGCCGCAGGGGTAAGCGCTCGGCCATGTGCGGATCAATCGCCGACGCAGGTGTAATCTTGGTCCCGATCGCTGTCGAGCCGTCGGTAATTCTACTCAGTGCTTCATACAGCTGAGCAGCCTTAATTGGTTTGGTCAGGTGTGCGGCGAATTGGTTGGCTGCTAGTTCGCTCTCGCGCCGGCCAAGCGATGTAAGCAATACCAACGGCAGCTCTTCGGCGCTACGCTGCATGCGAATCTGAGTCGCCAGTTGCACGCCATCCATGGCCGGCATCTGCATATCAAGCACGGCGAGATCGAATGGGTCGCCTTGCCCAAGCCATTTCAATGCCTCGGCGCCTGAATCTGCGGCGCGAACATGCATACCCCACGCTTCGCCTTGCAGCGTGAGAATTCGTCGGTTGGTGGCATTATCGTCCACAACCAATAGGCGCTTACCAATCAGTTGCGGCGCCGCGCCGCGCATGTAGACGCGCAATTGGCTTGGTACGGCTCCGGCCAGAAATGTGAAGTGAAAAGTCGAGCCTTGGCCGAGTATGCTTTCGACCCACATGCTGCCGCCCATCATCTCGACTAGGCGCTTGCTGATTGCCAGTCCCAAGCCGGTGCCGCCGTAGTGCCGGGTGGTCGAGGCGTCGACCTGACTAAAGGCCTGAAAGAGCCGATGCATGCGATCTTCCGGAATGCCGATGCCGCTGTCGCGCACCTCGATGTGCAGCTCGTGCCGCTCATTTTCAACTTCGCGCGACGTGACCGCGACAACCACTTCGCCTACTTCGGTGAACTTCACCGCATTGCTGAGCAGATTGGCGAGAATTTGGCGCAATCGGGTGACATCGCCGACAATCGTCTGGGGTACATTGTTTTCAATCAGGTAGGCCAGATCGAGCCGTTTCTCGGCGGCGCGTGGCGCCAGCAGGTCGAGCGCGGATTCGAGGCTATCGCGCAGATCGAATGGGTGCTGCTCGAGGTCGAGCTTACCCGACTCGATCTTTGAAAAGTCGAGAATATCGTTGATAATTGTCAGCAGCGCTTCTCCGCTGCTGCGAATGGTTTCCACGAACTCAAGCTGCTCGCTCGTCAGCGTGGTGTCGAGCAGCAGGCCGGTCATCCCGATCACCCCATTCATCGGCGTGCGGATCTCGTGACTCATATTGGCCAGGAATTCCGACTTGGTTCGATTGGCCGAGTCGGCAGCCTTGGCAAGTTCCTTCGCGGTTTCCGCCGCCAGAGCCAGATCGGCATTGGCTGTCGCGAGCGCCGCCTCGGCGCGCTTACGCTCGTGCTCGACATAATCGTTTTTGATTGTGATTGCCAGATACTCGGCCACCTGCATCGATGTGGCGACCTCATGTTCGCTCCAGGCATGCGGCTGCCGCCGATGCAATCCGAGCACACCAAGCTTGTAGGGCGAAGGGATTGGCATCATGAGCAGCGCCGCGGTTCCGCTTGCGAGCAAGCTACTGGCGAGCAACCCTAACTGGCTATCGTTCGCGATATCGTCGATCGTGATAGGCTCGCGCGCTTGGATGGTGCGGAGATACCCCGGCGCGAGTGTGAGATCGATAGCGCCAGATTCATGCCCATGTGAGTTGGCCTGCTCATTTGTATGAAGCAGCGTCACCATCTTATCGTGCTCAATCATCGTGTATGTTACGTTCATATCTGGGAATGCCCGGCTCAGCACATTGAGTGCACGCTGGATCACATCGTCGGTCGACATCCCAGCAATCATGCCGGTCGAGATTGTATTCAGCAGCGAGAGCCGCACCTGGCTTTCGCGCATTGCCGTCTCGGCGCGGACCCGTTCGGTGATATCTTGGGCATGGCTATGTACATATGCTGGCTGACCGGTCGCTTCGTGGAGCACATTCTGGTACTTCCAAATATGCTCCTCGCCCGATTTGTCGAGCATCGCCAGGTGCCCGCTGACGGCGCGCTGCTGGGCGATCCGTTCGAGATACTTAGCAAATTCGGGCTGGGCCGCCGGCGTAAGTCGCTCGCTCAGCTTGTGCCCGATCATTTCGCCTGGCTCGTACCCCAATAGCCGCGTCACCGCTGGATTGATCGAAAGCAGCGTTCCATCGAGTGTATGGATTAAGACTAATTCATGGTCGTGCTCGACGAGTTCACGATAGCGCTGCTGGCTGTCTCGCAGGGCAGTTTCGACTCGCGCGCGTTGCTCGACCGCTCCTTCGAGTTCCCTGATTTTGAGCCGCTGCTCGAGCTGGTTGACGACCTGGTGACTGAGAATGCGAAGCGCTTCGAGCTGTGTCGCAGTCAGCTCACGGGGAACCCGGTCCATGATCGAGAGTGTGCCAAGCACTTGGCGATCGGGCGTGATCAGCGGCGCGCCGGCATAGAATCGAATATGTGGAGCACCGGTGACCAGCGGATGATTATGGAAACGCGGATCTTCCAGCGCGTTGGGCACGATCATTAACTGCTTGGGATTCGCGATCGCATAGGCACAAAAGGCGCAATCACGATCTGCTTCCGAGGCTTCTAACCCCACGCGGGCCTTCGACCATTGTCGCTGCGCATCGACCAGGCTAACCAAGGCCATTGGAGTGCCGCAAATTGATGCAACCAGCTGAGCCAAATCGTCAAAATCAGTTTCTGGCGGCGTGTCCAGAATCTGATAGCGATACAGCGCTGCCAGCCGTGTGGGTTCGTCGAGGGGCGCTGGTGGAACATGCATCGTAATCGCTTCTCTTCGCTGTCTTATGAGGCGTGCTGTTGGCGCCGCTGCTGCCAACGCTGGGCGACGCGCTGCCAGGCGTCGGTCGGCTTGGCCGGCCGCTCTTTGCGGTGGGCTTCCTTGCTCAATATGAACGCACAGTCTTCGAGTGCGGCGCCGATCGGCCGGTTGGTACCGTCGGTCACCAGCGGCACGCCCCGGTTAATTGCGCTGATCACCGGCTCGGGCGCAAATGGCAGCACAATGGTCATCTGCTGTTTCAGGGTCGACTCAATATCTTGGCGTGCGAGTGCGCCGCGTTCGAACGTGTTGTTCAACAGCATGGAGAGGCAGTTACGCTCGTAGCCGAGATGCTCGAAGACATCGAGCGTCGAGGCCATCGCGCGAATCGAGGCCAACTCCGGCGCCATCACAGTGATGATTTGATCGGCATGATCGAGGCCGGCCAGAGTCGTTTCAGAGAAATCGTGTGGGAGATCGAGCACCACGTATTCATAGCGATCTTTCAGCAGCGCGATCACATGCCCAACCTTTTCGGCGGTGATGAGTTCGCTCTGCTCGGGGCGCGGTGGCGTAGCCAGCACGCGCGCCTTGCTGGAATGCGTCAATAAGACTGATTCAACCATTGTCGCGTCGATTTCGCCGGCCGCCGCAGGCGCCAGATCGGCCCACGAGTTGCGCAGCGGCAGGTTGAGCATGAGCGCGCTCTGCCCATTAGTGAGCGCTAGATCGACCAGCGCGGTCGGTTGGCCCCAAATCTGAGCGAGCCCGACGGCTACGTTGGCCGCTACGGTCGATACGCCAATCCCGCCGCGCAGCGAAAACGCCGCGACGACTTTGCCTTGACGGCCATGCGTGGCCGTTTCTAATGCCGCTGGTGCAAAACGGCGCAGCAGCGCCTTCACACGCGCCTGTAGCTCAGCCGCCTCGAATGGCTTGCTCATGTAATCGTCGGCGCCAACTTCCAGCCCGTTGATGCGCTCTTCTAATGAGTCGTTGGCGGTAAGCATCATGATCGGCCGGTTGACCATGTTACTCTTGCGCCGCAGACGCCGGCAGACCTCGTAGCCGTTGAGATCGGGCATCATCACGTCGAGAATAATCAGATCGGGTTGAATGGCGTCGGCGCGTTCGAGCGCTTCGGTGCCGCCATTGGCGGTGACGATCTCGTAGCCTGCTGGCGCGAGTGTTGCACTGACGATTTTGAGATTAAATGCGCTGTCGTCTACGACGAAGATGCGTGTCATGGGTGCCCCCGTTTGCTAATGTCGTTATGCGATTATAAATCTCGCCCGGCGATTACGGTTGTTCAAAATGGCGTTAATATGCGTGCAAAGCTGCAATCCTAGTGGGATTGCAGATTGCAGATTATGCCGTAGGCATTCTGAAGTGATCGAGGGTATGGTGACAGGCTGACAAGGGGATCAGTTAGATCTTGTCATTGGGATGCTTTATTTTTGAGGGACGCTTAGCTGGTGCTGCGGCGCTCGCGCATGGCGGTCCAGAGGAACAGCGGCACGGCTACTAGGATGCGCCGCCAGCGCCAAGGCTGCTTGATCAGCCGATACAGCCACTCTATCCCGGCCTGCCGCATCCATTCCGGGGCGCGCGGAACCTCTCCGGCCAGAAAATCGAAGACGCCGCCGACACCGATCGCGACCGGCACACGCAAATGCGGTTGGTTGCGCGCGATCCATAGCTCTTGGGCTGGGTGACCATAAGCCACCAGCAGTATGTCGGGGTGTGCTTGAGTAATGCGTTCGTGAATGGCCTGTTCATCGATCGGGTCGGGCGAACCGGCATAGCAGCCGGCGATCCGTAGAGTTGGGTGCGCCCGCTGAAGCGCGGCGGCGGCGCGTTCGGCTACGCCCGGCCGAGCGCCGAGCAGAAATAACGACCAGCCGCGCCGCGCGGCCAGCACGGCGATCTGCTCGGTGAGCGCCACGCCGGTGACGCGGCCGCGAAATGGGGTGCCGCGTTGGCGTGCCACCAGCAATAGCCCAAATCCATCCGGTGTCGCCAGATCGGCGGCCGTCAGCACTTGGCGGAAGGCCGCGTTATGCCGCGCCTCCATCACAAATTCAGGGTTGATTGTTACGACATGGTGTGGCGCACCCGAGGCGATGAAGGCCGCGATGCGCTCTAGCGCTTCGGCCTCTATGACGTCGTCGATCGCGACCCCAAGAATCCGAATCCGCCAGCGTGAACGATCATTGCTCATAGAACTATTGGCTCGCCACACTGCGTCTGCTGGAAGGGGCTTTGTCCATCCAAACCTCCCCAGCACAATCGCTGTGATGGACCATTATTTCGAAAAATGGTTCGATATTCTCGAAAAAAGCCTTGACATGAGCCGAAGTTTCCGTTATAGTACCTGCATACATCCTGATATGCCGTTCAGGCGCAAAGGAGGTGATGCCCATGAGTAATGAGCGTAAGGGCATCACCGGGAGCACGGCTAATTAGTCTAGCTCCGGTGATGCCCATCCTGGTAACGCGAGCCCTCACCAATCGGTGAGGGCTTTCGTATGCGTGCGATATGAAAGAGAAGCCCCAGGCCCAAAGGCTCTGAGGCTTGCTAATCTGGTGAGCCGCGTAGGACTCGAACCTACAACCCGCTGATTAAGAGTCAGCTGCTCTACCAATTGAGCTAGCGGCCCACGAGCGAGAGTCGCGTGGTGTATCGCTGCTCTCCCTCGCGACGCGCGGGATTATAGCATAGAGGCTCGGAATACGCAAATTGTTATTGTTTCGGTGGGTGGCGCTGCAGCAGCTCGCTGACCCGCGCGAAATCAGCGTCGCCGGGGTGCGTGCGGGCCGCGGCGATCTCTTGCGCCGCGCGCCGCGCCGCCTCGGCGACGGATGCGCCCCATGAGGTAGTGCTAGTGTCGTGGGCAACCAGATCTTCAAGCGGGCCGATCGCATCGGTGATATGCAGATGGCCGAGCGCATTGCAGACGGCGTAGCGCACATCGGGCGATGGGTGGTGCAGCGCGGTCAGCAGCGGGTGAAACGCGCGCGGATCGCCGATCTTGCCCAGTGCGGCAGCAGATCGATGCGCGATGTGTGGATCGGGATCGGTCAATCCATGGAAGAGCTGGTTGATCGCCCGGCCCTCGCCAATCACTCCGAGTACGCGGATGGCCTCAATCCGCAGGGTTGGGTCCGAGCCATTGGCCAGCTCGAGCAGCGGGCGCAGCGCCGGATGCCCGATCACGCCGAGCGCCCAAGCCGCGCGCATGCGTATATCGCGGTCGGCATGGTTGAGCAGCTGGACCAACGGCTCGACTGCCGGCTCGCCGAGCATGCCGAGTGCGAACGCCGACTGAGCACGCCGGAACTCGTCGGCGCTTTGCAGATCCGCAATCAAGCGCACGATTGATTCGGGTGTCTGGTTCATGGCTCCCCCCTTTAGCAGTCGTTAGCTGTCAGCCATAGCTCGCATGTCGTAGCGCCCCAACACATCGCTCACACCGCGCAATTGGGTCTGAAGCAGATTTTGTGCCTTGCTGATGTCGAGCGCGCAGTTACGCGGGCGGCGCATGGCGCTGGTAGCGCTCGATCCGGCGCGCAATCCGATCGGGTCATGGCCATGCGCAGTCGCCAGCGCGCGCGCGAATGCGTAGCGACTAATCACCTCAGCCCCAGCGATATGCAGGCGCCCGCTGATCGCCCGCGGCGCCAAATCCAGCAGCGCCGCCGCCAGATCGCCGACAGCAATCGGGCAGCGCAGCTCGTCGGTAAAGAATGCCAGATCGGCGCGGCCAGCCAGCGCGTCGAAGATCAGCTGTTCGTGCACACTCGGCTCGGCTCCGCCATAGATCAGCGATGTGCGTACGATCAGCGCGGCTGGGCTGATCTGCTCGACTAATCGCTCGGCGGCGGCTTTGGCTTCGCCATACGGCGTGATCGGGCAGGGATCATCCGCCTCGGTATAGCGCCCGTTGGGCGGCTGGCCATCGAACAGCGCATCGCTCGAAAGGTGGATCAGCCTGGCGCCGCTGGCCTCGCAGGCTCGCGCAACCAGCTCGGTGCCATGGACCGTTGTCGGCCGCATGTCCGGACCATTCTGGCGGTAGGCCGTGTGAATGACGATATCGGGGCGCTGACGGGCGAAAGCCTGCTCGACTGCAACCGCATCGCGAATATCGAGCGGCAGCCATTGGACGGCGGCAATCATTGGGTGCGACGAGAAGAAGGTGGTCGTCACATCCCATCCGCCCGTGAGCGCCTGCTGGATGAGCTCCGCGCCAAGGTAGCCCGCGCCGCCGGTAATGAATAGCCGTTGTGCCATATGTTCCTTTCGCTCGCCGCCAACTATGCGGAGCCTAGCCGCTCGAGCGCCGCGCGGGCGGCGGCCTGAGCGGCGGATTGTTTGCTCGGACCTTGGCCACGGCCCAGCCGCTCGCCGCCGGCCCGCACTTCGATCGTATACTCCCGATGTGGATCCTGGCCATCTTCGGCCACCACCTGATATCGGGGGGTGATGTTGCGCTCGGCCTGAATGCGCTGCTGGAGCTGGCTTTTATAGTCGAGCGCGAGCCCATTTTGCTCGATCTGCGCGAGCTGCTGCTCGAAAAACAACGTCATAAATACCTGGGCGATCTCAATTCCTTTGTCGAGATAGATTGCCGCGACCAGCGCCTCGAATGTATCGGCTAACAGCGCGTCGCGGGCCCGCGCGCCACTCTGCTCTTCGCCCTTGCTCAAGCGAATATAGCTTCCCAAGCCGAGGCTACGGGCGAACTCAGCGAGCGTAATGGTCTTGACCAGCGCCGATCGCAAGCTGGTGAGCGCACCTTCACCACGATCGGGGTAGCGATCGAACAGGAGTGTCGCGGCGAGATAGGTCAGGATCGCATCACCCAAAAACTCCAACCGCTCAATGTCGATCAACCCAACCGCTTGGTCGGGGTGCTCGTGCAGGAACGAGCGGTGGATCAGCGCGCTCTGAAGCAGCCTTGGGTCGTTGAACATGATGCCCAGGCGCTCTTGTAATCGGTCGAGTGAAGGCACGGTTCGATTTCAGATTGTAGATTGCAGATTGCAGATTGAATCGATGAAACAAATCTGCAATCTGCAATCTGCAACCTACAATGATAAAGTGTGGCGGCGGAAAACTAGGGAGACATTGTGGCCGCCGAAACCAAACGAGTTGCTCATTGCGGTGTTGATCGTAGCCGGACGGGCGGCATTCGGAACATAGTCCAGGTCGCACTCAGGATCGGGATTGACATAATTAATGGTTGGCGGCAGCAGATTATTCTGGATCGCCAGAATGCTAATCAGCGCCTCGATCGAGCCAGCCGCGCCGATCAGGTGGCCGAGTTGCGACTTGCTCGAGCTCACCGGCACCCGATACGCGCGTTCGCCGAGCAGCGTCTTGATCGCCTGTGTCTCGGCAATATCGCCGGCCGGCGTGCTGGTGCCGTGTGCATTGATGTAATCGAGATCGTCCGGCGTCATATCTGCATGGCGCAGCGCCAGCCGCATTGCGCGGAGCGCGCCCTCGCCGCCGGCGCATGGCTGGGTGATATGGAACGCATCGGAGGATGCGCCATAGCCGACCACCTCGGCCAGGATGCGCGCGCCGCGCGCCTGCGCGTGCTCGAGATCTTCCAGCAGCAGCAGCGCACAGCCTTCCGAGAGCACAAAGCCATCGCGGGTCGCGTCGAACGGGCGCGAGGCGGTGGCAGGGTTCTCGTTGTTAGTCGAGATCGCGCGGGCGCTGACGAATGCGGCGATCCCGATCGGCGTGATCGGTGCCTCGCTGCCGCCGGCGATAATGGCCTTGGCCCAGCCGCGGCGGATGGTCTCGGCCGCTTCGCCGATCGCGTGAGCGGCGGTGGCGCAGGCCGAAGTTGGGCAGAAGCTCGGCCCCTTCAGCCCAAATTGGATCGATACCTGCCCAGCAGCCATATTGGTGATCATGGCCGGCACAAGAAATGGGCTGACGCGGCCGGGGCCTTTATCGCGCAGGGTATGCAGGCCATCCGCAAAGGTTTCGATGCCGCCAATGCCGCTGCCGATGATCGCCCCAATCTCTTCGGCGTTCTTGGGCGTAATCGCCAGCTCAGCCGATTGAAGCGCCTCGCGTGTCGCGGCGATCGCGAAGTGGATGAATCGATCGTTGCGGCGTACCTCTTTGCGATCCATATAGTTTTGGGCATCAAACCCTTTGACTTCGCCGGCAATGCGCGACTCGAGCCCGGTGGTATCGCAGAGCGTCACCGGGCCAACCCCGCTGCGCGCTTCGCGAACTCCTTGCCATAATGAGGGCACGTCCAATCCCAATGGGCTGACCGCACCCATACCTGTTACGACGACACGCCGTTCCATCGGCCTGGCCTCCTCAGTAGCTAATCAACTTGGGACATTATAGCAGAGCGCGGCGGGGCGGGCAAAGTAGACACGGATACACGGATTGGTTATAGATACATGGATTGCACGAATTGGATACGGGTACACGGATTACTATGGATATCATTGTCATCCGTGTATCCATATCCAAATCCGTGTCGTGCTATCCCTTGAGCTTCTGAAGTGCTTTGCGACGACCGGCGAGCGCTTCATCCAGGTCGGGATTAAGCTTGAGCGCGGCATCGAAGGAAAGCAGCGCCTCTTTCGGGCGGCCCAATCCAAGCTGGCATACGCCGTAGCGCGCCCACGACTCGGCCGAGCGCGGATCGAGCTTGAGCGCTTCGGCATAGGCGTCATAGGCTTTCTTGTAGCGCTCCTGCCCGCGGAGTAGGTCGCCCAGCAACTGCCAGGACAGCGAGTCGAGCCGGTCGTACTTCAGGGCCTGCTCGAGGCATTCCTGTGCTTCGCGTGGCAGCCCCATCTTTTGGATGAGCAGCCCCTTGGCGCGCCAGAGGTATGGCGCTTTGGGAGTATATGAAAGACCCTGATCATACGATTCCATTGCTTTGGCCGGTGCCATCATGGCGCTGTAGATTTCGCCGCGGACGCTATACAGCTGCCCGAACTCATCGCGCCGAACTGCGCGCCGCAGCCCTTCATCGGCGGCGTGGAGCGCCTCGTTGTACTGCCAGAGCTTTAAGCGCGCGCGCGCCACATTCAGCCAGCTCTCGGCGCGGTTCGGGTCGAGCGCTGCGGCCTGGCGGAAGCACGACAGAGCCTCGCTATATTCACCCATATCCATATGCGCCAACCCGCGCTCGTTCCAGCGATCGCGCTCGGGGCTATCCTGGTCGGGCCAGACGACGTCGTACCATGCGCCGAAGAGATGCGCGCGCAAGAGTTGGAGGTCGTGTTCTAGCTCGCTGAAGCTCTGATAGCGTTCGGTCGGGCGTTTCTCCAGACAGCGCATCACGATGTGGATCGCGCCCTGATGCAGGTCGGGTTTGATCGTTCGCGGGTCGGGAGGAGCGACTTTGAAGTGCATGCGGATCAGCGATTCGTCGCGCATTGAGTCAAACGGCAGCTTGCCGGTGAAGAATTCGTACAACATCACACCAAATGCATAGATATCGGTCCATGTGCCGACCATGGGCGACTCATCCAGCAGCTCGGGCGCCATATACGGCAGCGTGCCGCCAAGCACATCGGCCGCCGAGGCGCGCATACGCATCGTAGGGCGGCGCGGCGCGCGCGCGCGATCGGTCGATTGTTGAACAGTCGGTAGCACGCGCGCGAGCCCGAAGTCGGTGACTTTGGCCTGGCCATCCAGCGTGACCATGATATTGTCGGGCTTGAGGTCGCGATGAAGCAGACCAACCTGCTCGACTGCATGGTTCATTCCGCGGCAAATCTGGATTGCATAATCGATCGCTTCTTGTATCTCGAGGTGGCCGATCAGCGCGCGTAGCGGCCCGCCGTGTACATATTCGGCGATGACATGCGGCTTGCCCATGAAGGTGCGCAGATCGTAGGCTCGAACAATGTTTGGGTGGCTGCCGAGCCGCATCCACAGCTCGGCTTCGGCGCTGAAGCGCTCAATCGCCTCTTCATCCCATAGGAACTTATTCTGGAATGTTTTCAGGACGACCTGGCGACGACGCTGGCGGTCGTAGGCGATATAGACGATGCCCATGAAGCCGCGGCGAGTCTTTTCGATTTCATAGCGCTGTTCAATCACGTCGCCAACGCTAAACTCGCGCCCAAGTTGCGCGCCACGCCTGCCGACTGGTTTGTTCTTGCCGAACATGCGCCGGAACATTGCTCGACCTCTGCCGTGCGAGTGATACCAAACTCGCTTCAATGCTTACGTTTTACGTTTTCAGCAGTACGATGTGTAAAACGTCAAGCGTAAGTAATCATCCGAATTTGATATAAGAAGGGGCACTAATGATACCACAAGTGCGATCCGCGCTGGCGTTTATGGTCGACTTGCGCGGCTGAAATAGCTGGTCTGTTTGTCGTGATAGCGCTCGACCCAGCCGCGATCGGCACGGATTGCGTCGATCAGCGGCTGCTGATATTTGGCGCTGAGCAGCATTCCATCAATCGCGTACTTCTGAATCAAAGCGGCGGTGCTGTTGGCCTGCCCCAAATTAATATAGTCGCGCCATTGATCATAGGGATACAGCTCGATGCGCGTATCGACAAACACCGGTTGCTCGGGCGCGGCCCAGATCAGGTACGAGCCATATGCCTCGGTATGAAACAAATGCCGCGGCCGATCGGGCTGGGCGCGCAGAAACGCGACCGCCTGCACCGGCGTTTCATCCAAGATCAGCGCGCCAATCGACGGCGGCAGTTCGAGCGCCGGCTTGATCCACGGGAGCGCGAGTACCATCAGCAGGGTAAGCATGCCAATCAGCACGCCATTCAGCAGCGGCGAGCCGGCGAAAGGCGCGCGTGTGCGCGGCGTGGGGAGCAGGGTTGCCGCCTGGACGATCAGCAGCGGCGTTGCGACAAAGCCAAACCATACGGCATTTCGGCCGGCGCCGAGCGCAAGCCATAGAAACGCGCCAAACAACAATAGATCAGTAAGATCGGGCCGGCGGCGCGCGTAGATAAGAACCGCGCCGCAGCCGATCAGAAAGGCAAAAAAGATCTTGCCGTCTGTATCGCGGATTGTCGGCGGCGCCCACTCGGTCACCAGCGTCGTCACGGCATTGCTGCCAACCAGGTTGCTGACATAGCCGAGCACCGCGAAGCCGCGCGGGTTGAGCAGCATCGCCGCTGCTGTGAGCGCACCCCAGAAAGCCAGAGAACCGAGAACTGAGAACTGAGAACTGGGTTCTTGCGCATGATCGGCGGTTCTTGGTTCTTGGTTCTTGGTTCTTGCCTGGGTTTTGAGGGCTTCTCCAACAAATGTAATGCCGATCAGCGCCAGACCGAGAATGAAGCTGCCGTGGATGTTGACCCACAGCGCCATGAGCAGCGGCAATAGCCAGAGCCGGCGGCTGATTCCCAGGCGATACTCGGTGATAACCGTCAGGAACGCGGCGAAGATCGGTAGAACATAGCTTTGCGGGCGCACAAACCAGTTGGTGACCGAAAGCGGCAAGGTTGTCAGCAATAGCAGCCCGACGCTCAACCGCACATGGCCTGAACGCCGAATGCACAGCCGCAACAGCAGCCCATAGGCCAGCGTAATCACCAGAGCTTGGACGAAGATCAGCAGCGGTACTCCGCCGATTTGATGCAGCAGATACATGAACAGTTGCGCCAACCAGCTTTGGTTATAGAATGGCTGCCCGGCGCGTGTGTACGAAAAGCTGTCGGCGGTTGGAATCGCGCCAGTGGTGGCAATGATCCGGCCGGTGGCCATATGCCACCAGAAGTCGTTCGGCGGGATGGGCGTGAGCAGCGGCCGCAGCGCAATCAGCAGCAGCGCCGCCGCGATCCAGACATGATTCAGCGTCGGTGTAAAACGCGCGGCCCGCTGCGCCACTTGAGTTGTCGAGGCAGGCGGATTGGTAAGCATGTTGGCTGTTCGAACGGTCATCGGCTTCAAAATGATTGTTCATCAAGAGTATAGCACATCAATGATTGCGATACCGTTCCAACTCTTACACAGGTCTGGAGAGATAATCAATGGTATAATACGGCCTGTTCGCGCACTGGAAGGCGATCGGGCATCCACGCGCCGGCGGCTGTGCGTATAATCACGAGCGCAGTCGCTCCACTTTTGGAGATTGGAGATGAGAGATTCGATATTGATCGCGGCGTCCAATCTCGAAGCTGCGAGTGGGTCGGAGTTTATAGCGGTACTAAGACAAAAAGAAGAACAGTGAATGCGGGCGATTATTGCTGGGGCCGGACCGGCCGGATTTGCGTGTGCAAAATGGTTGAGCGACCGTGGTTACGAGGTCGTATTGCTCGAGAAGCGCGTTGTGCCCGGCGGCAAGGTATCGGCTTGGCGCGATGCCGATGGCGATTGGGTCGAGAGCGGCTTACATGTCTTCTTTGGCGCGTATCATCAGCTGCTGAATTTTTTGGCCGAGTGCGGGCTACACGATAGCTTCGATTGGAAGCCGGCCGAGATGGTGTTTATCTCGCCCGCGCATGGCCTGACGCCGATCCGCTTTGTACCGAGATTGCCGGCACCGCTGAATGGACTGGCGGGCGTGGCAGCTAGCCGCTTGATGACGACCACCGACAAGTTGCGCATGGCGCTCGGCCTGCTGTGGCCAATCTTTGGCTCGCAGGCATATATCGACAAGCAGGACGACCAGAGCTATGCCGCTTGGCATCTGCGGCATGGCATGGGCCAGCGCACGCTCGACGACCTGATGCACACCATGGCGCTGGCGCTCAATTTTCAGCGCGCCGATCAGGTTTCGGCTAAACTGGTATTGACCGCGCTGCTGCATTTTGCACAAGAGACCAATGCGCCCAGGATGGGTTTGGTCAAAGGTTCGCCGCACGATCGGCTGTGGGCTCCACTGATTGCACACCTTCGCGGGCGCGGCGTACGGGTGGTGCTGGGGCGCAAGGTCGATCATCTGTGTTACGATGCGGCGGCCAACCGCATCACCGGCTTCGCGCTCGACGACGGCAGCAGCGTACAAGGCGATGTCTACGTTTCGGCGATGCCAGTGCATAGCCTACGCAAACGCCTTGCGCCGGCGTTGCAGGAGCAGCCGTTCTTTGGCAATCTGCGCTATCTCAACGGGCAGCCGGTCATTACGGCCCAGCTCTATTTCGACCGCATGGTGACAGGGGTCGACAATTTGATCTTCAGCGCCGGCACGCGGCTGAGCGTTTACGCCGATCTGCCGCGCGTCTCGCCCGACTACCACACCAGCCGCGGCTCGATCGTCGAACTGGTAGTCGCGCCGGCCGAAGATCTGATCGGCCAGCCCGATCAGGTTGTGCTTGAGCGGATCATGGCCGATTTCTACCGGCTGCACCCGGCCGCGCGCAGCGCCAAGCTGCGCAAATATACGCTGGTCCGTATTCCAAATTCAGTGTATCAAGCGCGCGTAGGTGTTGATCGGTATCGGCCGGCGCAGGCAACGCCAGTGCCGAATTTGTTCCTGGCCGGCGATTTTACGCGGCAAGAGTTTATGGCGTCGATCGAGGGCGCGGTGCGCAGCGCCAGGCGAGCGGTCGAGCAGATCGAGCGATCGGCGATACGAGTGGTATAATTTCAAAAAGTAACAGTTAGTATCGGGTATCACAATTTTGATTCGGGTTGCGCAAGTTCCTTCAGTTCGTTCGCACGGGAACTGTCGGTTTCTATGGGAACTAGGACTACACTTGCGATAGCCTGTCCTTAGGAAAGAGTGCATGTTGCCTTCTGAGATAACATTACAGAATCGATACCGAGTGATCTATACAGTCGACGAACGGCCGGGCAACTTGCTCTACCGCGCGCGCGACGACCAAAGCGGCCGGTTGGTGCTGATCGCGGGGCTGGTCTACGATAGCGCCGAGCTTGAAGATCTGCGCCTGTTGGTGCAGCAGGTCGCGACCGTCCATCACGATTCTATTTTGCCGGTGCTCGATCATTTCGAGGAGGGCAAGCGCTATTATGTTGTCTGCCAGGATATTACCGGGCAAGATTTAGAACGCACATTGCGCTCGCGCGGCGGTCCGTTGCCAGAGCAGCCGACGCTCGAGCAGGCGCAGCGGCTGCTTGACGTACTTAGCCATATCCAGAGCCAGAAGCCGGCGCTGTTTCTTGGCGATCCACTGCCGAGCGACATCTGGCTGGGCGACGACGGGGCATGGCGGATGCTGCCATTTCCGCTGATTCGAACCATAAATCTGGCGGCATCGCCCTACCGTGCGCCCGAGCTGAATGTGCCCGACGCCGAGCCGACTGTGCCCAGCGATCTGTATGCGCTTTCCGCGCTGCTGTATCACGCGCTCACGGGTTGGGCCCCGCCAACGGCCGAGCAGCGCCAGGCCGGCACGCCTTTGAATGGGCCGCGTACGCTGAATGCGGCCCTCTCGACGCTTGCCGAGCAGGTGCTGCTGCGCGGCTTGCAGATGCGGCCTGAGAATCGCTACCAGACGCCCAGCGAGATGCATCTCTCGCTAGAGATGGTGCAGATGATGGGCGGTCGTTCACTTGGCATGGGCCCCGACGCCCTTCCGCAGGCGCCGACGCCACCAACCACTACGCAGCCGCTATCGCTGCCGCCGACGCCGCAATTTGTCGTTCCACCAAGCAGCGACCCGGCGCCGTCGCCCGCGCCGGCGCCACAGTATCAGCCGCAGCCATACCCCACTGGCGTGTACCCGGCCCCGGCGACCGGGCCGACGACCCAGCTCGCGAACCAGCCCTACCCAACCGGTTTCGGGTACCCGCTGGGCGCCGCGCCGCCCGAGAAAAAGCGCGGACTCAGCACTGGCTGCCTGGTTGCGATCGCGATCGCGCTGACGCTGCTGGCCGTAGCGATCTGTGCCGCGCTAGCCTGGTTTGTGCCCGGTAGCCCCTTGCCCAGCCTGCTTGGCGCGCGCAGGAGCACGCCGGCAGGGCAGCCGGCCGCCTCGACGAGCGCCCCGGCGACCACCGTGGAGCCAGCTGCTGCTTCGTCGGTTCCAACGCCGGCGCCGGTCGATCTTGGGCCACAAGCGATTACGCTCCAAAGCGCCGCGCAGATTACCGAGACGCGCGAGATCACCGGCGCGGTGCTTGGGCCGGTATCGTATTCGCCGGATGGTACCACGCTTGCGGTTGGGATCGGCACTGCGGTGAGCCTACGTGATGCCAAGTCGCTGGATGAGTTTGCGCCGCCCCGCCGGTTGGAAGGGCATCTCGGCCAGGTTTTTACGCTGGGTTGGTCGCCGGATAGCACGCTGCTGGCATCTGGCGCGAGCAATGAGAATACGATTCGGATCTGGAATGTGCGCGATGGCCGGCAAGTGCATGTGTTGAATGGGCACGCCGACTGGATCCGCGTGGTGGCGTTCTCGCCCGATGGCAGGTTGCTGGCTTCCGGTAGCATCGATACCACAATTAAGCTTTGGGATGTCGCCACTTGGACTCTGGTAAGGACGCTGCGAGGACACTCCGGCTTTATCAGCACGATCGCGTTCACGCCCGATGGAACGAGTCTGGCGTCGAGCTCGAGCGATGGCCGCGTGCTGATGTGGGATATCGTGACAGGTGCGCAACGCACGGGCTTCACGTTCACATCTGCGCCGGATCCAACGACTGGCGCGCCGCAGTGGGCCACTGGCCTCTCGTTTTCGGCGGATGGCAAACTACTGGCAGTGGGCCAGGAAGATGGCTCGCTTCAGTTGCTCGACGCCGCGACCGGTGAAAACAAACGCACACTGCTCGGCCATAAGGGTATCGTCGTCAGCCGCGGAGTGCAGTTCGCGCCCGACGGCAAGAGTCTGGCGACCGCCAGTTTTGACGGTACCGTGCGGCTGTGGGATGTCGCGAGCGGCACACAGAAGGCTCAGCTCGACGAACACAACTTCCGCGTACTGTCGATCTCGTTTAGCACCGACGGTCAACATCTGGTTTCGACCAGCGACCAGGGCGGCCAGTTGCTGGTTTGGGACGTGAACCAGCCGGACACGATTAGTCGCTTCAAGGTTGGCCAGGGCGCAATTACGGCGCTGACGTTCTCGCCAGATAGTAACATCCTGGGGACGGTTGGGGCGAATGGTACGGCGCGGCTATATCTGCTAGCCAACGATCGTACCCGCACCATGCTCGGATCGTCGAGGGCGAATAAGTCGCTGGCGTTTCCAGCCGATGGCCAGCTTGTGTCGATATCTCAGGAAGGTACGTTGACACTGTTCGGGCCCGACGATGTGCAGGGCAAGGCACTTGAAGGCCTCGATGGCCGGGCGGTGAATGTCGTGACCTCGGACGACGGCAAGCTGATCGTCGCCGGCAGCTCGACAGGGGCGATTGGCCGCTGGGATGGGGCAACTGGCGCCCCGCAACCACTCATTCGGAGTGAAAATATTCCGCAGGTCTACGCGTTGGCGGTCAGCGGCGACGGCAAACTGATCGCTGCGGGTGGGCCGCCGGATGATCCGCGGATCGAGCTACGGGATGCAGCCAGCGGTAAACTGCTGCACACGCTAGCCAGCGGTCGATCGGCGATCGCTAATTTGGCGTTTCAGCCGCACGGCGTGCTGCTGGCGGTGACGAATGTAGAGGGTGCGCTGCAGCTCTGGAATACCCAGGATGGCACGCTGATCAAATCGATCACCGCCACGCAGCAGCAACGCTGGTTCGCGGCTATGGCCTTCTCGCCCGATGGCACCATGCTGCTGACCGGCAGTCTCTCCGGCGACATGAGCCTCTGGAACGTGCAGACCGGTCAAGTCGTCGCATCGTTCCAGCCGTATGAGGCGGGCACCAGCATCTTCTCGGCGGCCTTCAGCCCGAATGGGCGGCTGATCGCCTTGGGGCTTTCGGACCAAACCGTGCGGCTGTTTGCGCTTGGCAAGCAGTAAGCGTCCAGAATACGTTCGGCTGATGCGGATCGCTCTGGTGAGCGATCCGTTTTCAGTTTCGGCGGACCACGGATTAATAACTCTTGTATCGAACGTTTTTTCGTTCGCAGAACGAAAAAACGTTCGATACGAAGAAGAATCCGTATTTTGCAAGTGACCGCGTAAGCGTGCCATTTGTAGGGCTTGCGATGTTCTGAAGCTAGAAAAACTATGCCAAAAGTCATTATCGTCGGTGGCGGCCTGGCTGGCCTGGCTACCGCTGTGAAACTGCTCGACGCCGGGATCGCGGTTGAGGTGATCGAAAAGCGCGGCGTGCTGGGCGGCAAGGCATCCTCGTGGATCGACGCCGATGGCGACCACCTGGAGAGCGGCCTGCACTGCTACTTTCGCTGCTACAAAGAGCTACTGCCGTTTTTTCGCCATGTCGGCGTGTATGATCATATTCGCTGGAAGGAGCATACCTTTTTGATCGCGCGGCCTGGCGGCAATCACGCCCGGCTGAACTTCCCCAGCATCCCCGCGCCGCTGAATGGCGTGGTTGCCTTTACGAATACTGATCTGTTTACCGCTACCGAGAAGCTGAGCAATCTGCTCGGTTTGGCGACCAGCTGGATCGGCACGCTCGACTATATCAAGACGCTCGATCGGATGAGCTTCCGCGAGTGGCGAGTGCAGCACCGTATCGCCGAAGGGGTGGAGCGCAAGCTATGGAATGCGATCTGTCTATCGCTCGGCTTCATTGGCGCCGAGGATATCAGCGCGCGGCCCATGGTGACGATTTTCCACTATTTTGCGAGCAGCGCCGATGCCTCGCAGTTTGGCACACTCGACGGTGCGCCGAACGAACGGATCTTCAAGCCGATCGCCGATTGGATCGCCGAGCGCGGTGGCGTGCTGCGGTGCGACGCCAAGGTAACCAGTCTTGAGTTGGGCAATGGCGGTGTGGCGGGTGTGCGGCTGGCCGATGGCCGGCTGCTGTGCGGCGACGCCTATGTGCTGGCCGCGCCGGTGCATTCGACCCGCCAGCTATTGCCGAACGGCCTGCGCAGCGTTCAGTATTTCGATCATCTGTGGAAGATTCGATCCGTGCCGACGATCAATGTGCAGCTCTGGTTCGACCGTTATGTGACCAAGGTTGACAACTTTTGGTTCACCTCGGATGCATGTTTTTCGGTGTTTGGCGATTTAGCGCTGACCAGCCCACTGCACTACGATCGCCACGGCGGCTCGATGATCGAGATGTGCATGGCCCCGGCCGCCCCCATCTGGCACCACGGCGATCGGGAGCTCGTCGAGATGTGCCGGCGCGACCTGGCGCGGCTTTGGCCCGCGGTTAGCAGTGCCAAGCTGATCAAGGGCACGGCGGTGCGCATCCCGAACTCGCTGTATCGCGAGGAGCCGGGCGCCGACCGCTACCGCCCCGACCAGCGCTCGCCGATAGCGAATCTCTTCCTGGCCGGTGATTGGACCGCGCAAGATTATATGGCGTCGATGGAAGGCGCGGTGCAAAGCGCCCGCCGCGCGTCGGAGTATGTGGTGCGGTATCTCAAAGGCAAGGCAGCTGTTGTGGCATAGTGCGTAGTGCGTAGGGACGCGATATATCGCGTCCGTACTACGCACTACGCACTACCCGCTAAACTACCCCACGAATTTAGCGTCGAGCGTCATCTCTTCGAGGCCCGGCGTGAGCAGCTTCGAGACTGGGCAGCCGGCCTTGGCGTCGTTGGCGAATTTCTGGAAGGTGCCCTGGTCGATGCCGGGCACCGCGCCTTCGGTTACCAGATGGATCTTGGTAATCTGCGGGCCGCTCTCGCGGCCAGTTACCAACGTGATGGTCGCGTTGGTGGTGATCGCAGTGGGAACGTGCCCGGCGCCGCTCAGGAGGGCCGAGAGATACATGCTATAGCAGGCCGCATGGGCAGCGGCGATCAGCTCCTCGGGATTGCTGCCGCCGGCATTCTCGAAACGCGAAACGTACGTCAGTTTGGTGTCGCGCAGGGCGCCGCTCTCGGTCGAGAAGACGCCGGCGCCACCTTTGAGATCGCCGCGCCAGGTCGATGTCGCGTGGCGGTTGAATTCAGCCATTGTTTTCCTCCTCTTAGACGCCTTACGGCTCCATGATTTTTGCTGATCGCACGATGGACGCGGCGCTCTCTTCAACATGGTTTATTGCCTGCGGCAGCATGGTATTGTTTTTGCTTTTTTGCGCTCGCAGAGCGCAAAAAAGCAGAACAATTAGAAATGAAGTCCCACTCTGCCGCCCGTCCTGAGGCTCCCCTGAGCCTGTCGAAGGGCCTGACGAAAGGAAGGCTAAACCAGCACTATCGGCGCGCCTACGTAAATCGTATCAATTATACGATATATCATGAAATACTTGATCGTCGGGCGAAGCTGTGCTTAGTATGTCACCTGAACAGGTGTGCCAATTGGCGCCCAGCTGTACACCCAGGCCGCCGCGTCGAGGGGCAGGTTGATGCAGCCGTGCGAGAGCCTCGCGCCAGTTCCGAAGCGGTTGTGCCAATAGGTGCCGTGCAGCGCCACTCCGCCATTGATGTACATGACATTCGGCACATCCGGCACAACCCAGCGCTTGCCGTCGGTGACGCCATCCATGGTCTGGATTTTGAGCTTGGCATAGATCGCATAGCCGCCGCTGGGCGTCTCCATGCCGTCGCGGCCGGTCGAGATCGGCGCGTCGAAGACCTGCTGCTTGCCCTCGTAGGCGTACAGCCACTGATCGCTAAGATTCACGACGATGCGCTTGGAGCCGCCGCTGCCCGCCTGCTGCGCCTGGTGCTTGAGCTGTGGTTTGGCCGCCACGGGTTGGGCTGGGGCGGGCGGCGCGGTCGGTTGGGTCGGGGTGGGCGCACGATCGAGCGACGCAACATCCGGCGCGGCTGGCGCAGTTGGGCCATAGGTCTCATATCCAATATTCGCGACCGGCCTGGTATCGACGCCGCGTAGCACCGCCAACGAACGACCGAGATTGCTGGGGCGAACTTCATCGGACATTCCGACCATCTGCGGGTCGCGCTCCAGCCGGCCGCGCTCGAAATACTGCACTTGCTGGCGTCCCTGGGCGGTCAGCTCCCAGGTTACTTCGCTGATCGGGGCGCCGAAGAAATCGAGACTGCCGGCTGCCTGCCAGAAGCTCAGGAATGGCTCGCGGAGCGTATGACCAGTGCCTTCGAACACGCGCTCGCCGGCGATTGGTTTGTGCGGCGGCGCCGGCGCGAAGCTCTTCCAGAGCGCCTCCGCATACTCAGTACCCACGCGCCCGGTTGTCACATAGTTCGCGCCGCTGGCGTCGGCCTGCTGCTCCAGCCGGCCGCGTTCGAAATACTGCATTGACACGCCGTCGATTGGTGCGGCCTCGCTGATCGGGAAGCCCAGTAAATGTTCGCCGTCGCGCTCGCGCCAGAACGTGAGAAAGCCCTGATCGTCGGTCAGATGGTGACCAGTGCTTGGGAAATAGAGCGCGGCGCCTTGGGCGCGCGCGCCAGGCACACCCAACAGCACCGCGATCAGCGCAAGCGCTACGGAAACGACAGCACGGCGAGGTCGATACATCATAATCGTCCCTTCAGAGCATGGCTTCCTGAGGGGATGGAGCTATACTGCCGATTATAATGTGAAATTATGACATGTCAATATACGATGGCACTGTCGGCACGGACCGTTATTGCCGTGCGCCGCGCCGCCGAGCGATCAGACCGCTCACCAGCAACACCAGCCCAACCAACACGATTGCCTGGCGCGCGCCGCCGCCGTCGGCCCCGGTGCGTGGTAGGCTGCCCGGCCGTATGCTGGTGGTCGGCGCCTGGCCTTGCACATTTGAATCGCTTATGGCCTGAGAGTCGTTCGACGTTACTGCAGTCGCCTCATTGGGGCTACCCGATGTCGGAGCGGGCACTTCGGTCGTATCACCTGGGCTGCCCGGTGCGCTAGGCTGATTACTCTGTGGCGTTTCGCTTGTGTTTGTGCCAGGCACATGTGTACGCGTCGGAGTCGCGGTCCGATCGGGCGCCGAGTTTGGCGTCTTCGGTTTTGGTGTATTCACAGGCGTATTGGTCGGACTGCTTGGGGTGTTGGTCGGGCCGCCGGGCGTATTGGTCGGACTGCCAGGTGTGTTGGTTGCGGCTACCGGCGTGTCGGTTGACACGCCAGGCGTGTTGGTCGGAACAACCGGCGTGTTCGTCGGCGTGGCTGTTGCGCCAACAGGCTGCCAGGTTGTTTGCACTTGCGCAGTCGCGCTCAGGCTGATTCCATCGCCTAGCACCAGCTGCTGGGTGGGCGGATTCCTGGTCGAATCAAAGACGGTACCAGCATCGAGCATATACGGCAACACTGCAATGATATTCGCTATCCCAACATTTGGGTTGGTCACATTGAACGTCGCCGTGCCCTGGTTAAGCGTGAGAGTGGCCTGCTGTAGCCCATTGTCGAGTATCGCGGTGCCGTCGACGCTGACATTAACCGTCGGCGCGGCGTTGGGCGGCGATACGCTGACCGTATACGTGGCTGGCTGGCCTTGGGGAACAGTAGCGCTGGGCGGCGAAATCGTGATGGTTGCCGCATCGGCGACGGTTGGTAGTGGCCCATTGAGGTCGATCCATGTTTGGGCTTCATTGGCCAGCGCGATCGCGCGAGCGCGTATGTTGGCATCCTGAATTGTCGTAAGATCGAGGGTATCGGAAAAGCGCCAGATCGCGAGCTGGCGGGCGGCGGCTTCCGCGGTATCATTTGGCGCAACTGTTGATGCGGGATAGTGCGCCAGCAGGTAACGGATATAACTGCCGCGCGGAAGCGCGTTTACCGAGCCATTGCTAAAGTAGGTCTCTGTGGGAAAAGGGTGCGTTCCAACGCTCACGAAGAGCTGGATGCAAAATACGCTTAGCAAAGGGCCCTGCCGGTCGCCCTTGACATTTTTGTCGAGCCGCAGCTGAATCACACCGGCCTGATCGTTCACGACTCGGCCGTCGGGCCGCGTGAATCGAACGAACTGGTGACGCAATGGATCCAACCCGACGAACGTCCCAGTCAACTGCCCGGCCGCAAATGTGGATGATGTCATGATCAGCAGGGCCAGCAAGGCGGCTACGAACGCCCAAATACGGCATCTTGACGGTGAATAAGCAATCTGCCACGCTATGCGCATGTGGCCTCCTCGTGATCTTGAGCAGTGTTCCAGGGGACCGCAATACGATTTACACTTCGGTCGAAGCGTAAACGTGTGTCGTTTGCCGTAGCTAGCGTTCTCGGCCAGAGACTTGGGGGAGTAATCGTTAGTGCGGTTGTCCCAGGTGCTTGGTTTTTAATTAGACCAAATTATTCGAAAAGTATCGGGATTATGACATAAGATCGTACGCTCGTCAAGAGCTTCTTTTGTAGAAATAAATTTCTTCATCCGCGTTTTTGACGCGATCGAGCGCATCTCATTCGTGGATCTGATAGTTATTCTACAGGCGGTAGTATTACAGATTGTCTAATGTCGGCAGCTCAGCCGCTTTTGAGGCGCCGCGCAAGCCCGGTGTAGCGCTCGGCGACGCGATTATTTTTCACCGCGATTGCTATGGCCCGGCGGTCGCCCAGCAATACCACCAGACGCTTGGCGCGCGTCACGGCGGTATACAGCAGATTACGCTGCAGCAGCATGTAATGCTGCGTGAGCAACGGTATGACGACACAGGGATACTCCGCGCCTTGGGCTTTGTGCACCGAGATTGCGTAGGCGAGTGTTAGCTCATCCAGCAGACCAAAGTCGTACGCGACATCGCGCGTCGCATCGTAGCGAACGGTCAGCAGCTGATCGATTGGGTCGATCGCCACGACCTCCCCGATATCGCCGTTATACACCTCGAGATCATAATTATTGCGCAGTTGCAAGACCCGATCGCCAATCCGAAACACCGTCGCTCCGAAGCGCTGTTCGGCCCGATCGGGCGCGGCCGGGTTGAGCGCCGCCTGGAGCAGGAGGTTGAGATTAGCTACGCCAGCCGGACCGCGGTGTGTCGGCGTGAGTACCTGAATATCGCGGCGCGCGTCGATACCAAAGCGCTTGGGGATGCGCTGCGCGACCAGTTCAACCGTGAGCTCGGCGCAGGCATCCGGTTCGGGGCGTGGAAAGAAGAAGAAATCGTCTGGGCGATCGGCATGGCCGTAGCGCGGGTTAGCGAACAGCGGCTGCTCGCCGGCGTTGATCCGGTGCGCGTTGGTGACAATGCCGCTGCCCTCGGCCTGGCGAAAGATCGTGTCTAGGTGGATGCTCGGCACCGCCATGCTATCGAGGATATCGCGCAGCACACGCCCGGGGCCGACGCTCGGCAGCTGGTCGGCGTCGCCGACGAACAGAACATGGGCCTGCGGGGGGATCGCCTTCAGCAGACTATTCGCCAGCAGCAGATCGAGCATGCTGACCTCGTCGACCACGACCATGGTGGCGTCGAGCGGCTTTTCGGGGTTGCGCTGAAAATGCGGGCCGCCGATCGGCGAGAACTCGAGCAGCCGGTGGATGGTCATCGCCTCGGCGCCGGTGGCCTCGCTCAGGCGCTTGGCGGCACGGCCGGTCGGTGAGGCCAAGAGGAACTTCGCGTCGCGCTGTTGGAGCGCCATAATTATCGTGCGAAGAGTTGTCGTATTGTGGTTGATCAGGCCGTTCGCGATGAACTCATGCCCGTCAGGCACGTGCAGGTCGTAGACCTCGGCTTCCGATTGTTCGACGGACGCCACGCGCGCCCAGTAGATGTTTGGATTGCACAGCTCACGGATGATGCACTCTTCCTTACTTCCAGTGTTATAGGTGTTAAGCAACGCAATGACGCGATCGCGGTGTGGTTTACGCTCACCTTTAGCTTCTCGCTTCCACTTCCACCACCAGCGACGATCGTGCTTGCCAGTTTGGGCGATATACGAGCGCAGCAAGCCGCTATCCAAACAAGGGACAACGTCGAGATTAGTATTCGAGACACTACTAAGACAACTACTACGTTCCTGTTTGTGTCTAATTCTAAAGCCAATACGTTCGTAGAACAGACGGGCATCGTCGCCGCGTGTACTGAGACGCCAAGAATTCGTCTGCGGCTTTGCTTTTAGCACGGAAATAATGCCAAACTCAAGAAGCATGATCTGGACAGTCTTGAGCAGGCTAAGATTGGATAAGCCTAATTCGATTGAACCGTCTCTTTTATCGACCGTACCATCGCTGTCATAAAGGCCGATAAGAAACGAGCGCTTTTGCGAGAGTGTACCCTGCAGAATCTTGCTAGGCACGGATTTCTCTTTACATGTCACCAGTTTGCATCCCCACTCCCGCATGACCGCAACGACGCCGCCGCGACCATGCTTCCTAAGACGCCCAATTCGGTAATAACGTGTTTTACCTTTCGATTGCCGATAGCTCACAGTAAAATTCATCTTAGGCATATCTTCTTCGAGAAACTTCCAAATTTCCGTGTCAGCAGTAGTGATCACAACACCAGTGATCTTTTCGCCAGCACCATGACGACTGCCATCCCCCACGAAGAGCCCGAGGAAGTACGCAAAAGTATCGAACACGAACTCGTACTGCGGCGTAGCCCGGAACATCGCCACAAAATCGCCCGCTTGCAACTGATCGAGTCGCTGCCACTCCGGTCCACGCGCAGTGGCTACGATGAATTCGATGGTTCGGCGTTCCCTCGATACTATACATTTCAGATGTGACAATTCTCAACGTCTGCTGTTTGCCGCCGTAGTAAAAGTGCGTTGCCCGCTTCACGCCGTCGCGTGTGTGGACACCAATGGAGATAGGCAAAGTCGTATCAGGGGTCATCGCCTCCGGCATAAGCTCGGCGATCGGAATGAAACCGCAATCGGTCGCAACGAGCGTATCTCCTTGGACGCACTTACCTGTGCCCGGGCCACCTGTCAGCACGCTGACCTTATTGGTGAGCGCCATCTGCACCGCCTCGCGCTGCTGCTCGGTCAGGGTAATGCCGCGCCGGTCGGAGAGAAACTCGAACACGCGCGGCCAGTTGGCATTGCGAAAGAACGGCGCGATCTGCGATGGAGTCTGGAGCAGGTCGTAGATGCGCTCGACGACGCCGCGCTCGGCGCGATAGAACGGCTGCAGGTACACCTGGCGCTGGCCATCCCAGCTTTCGACATGTACCTCGCGGGTGATCGCGATCGCCTCCAGCGTTGCCGCGATCGGCGCCGGCTCGACGCCAAGCAGCGCCACGCCGCGAGTGACCAGATCGTCCCACGGCAAGAAGCAGTGCCCATCTTCGGTGGCCTGGCTGAGCGCATAGCGCAGGCCGGCGCCGATACGTTGCGGCGAGTCGTGCGGGATGCCGAGGGCCTGTGCGATCTTATCGGCGGTCAGGAAGCCGATCCCATACACTTCGTCGGCCAGACGGTAGGGTGTGGCCTGTACAATGCTCAGCGATTGCTCGCCATATTGCTTGTAGATGCGCACCGCCAGGCCAGGCGCGATCGCCAGTTCCTGCAAGAACAGCATGATCGCCTTGATCTGCTGCTGCTCCTCCCAGGCGCGCATGATCCGCTCGACGCGCTTCGGGCCGAGCCCAGGCACCTCGCGCAGCCTCAGCGGCTCGTTGTCGATCACATGCAAGGTGGAGGCGCCAAACGTTTCGGCAATGCGCTTGGCCATCACCGGGCCCACGCCTTTGATCAACCCCGAGCCAAGATACCGGCGGATACCCTCGACGGTGGCGGGCAGCACGGTGCGATAGCGTTCGACCTCGAACTGGCGGCCGTGCTCGGGGTGGTCGACCCAACGCCCGTCTAATTCGAGCGATTCGCCGACCTGCACGCCCAATAACTTGCCGACGATCGTGATCAGGTAGCCCTTGTCGTGCGGCTGTACGCGGGCGACGGTGTAGCCGTCCTGTTCGCTATGGAAGGTGATACGTTCGAGGATGCCTTCGAGTCTGGGCATGTCGGCGGTCGCAGAGCGCACATACCCGGCGCGGAGCCGGGCGATCGATTGGCGATGCAGCCAGTATAGCATTTGCCGCGTGGGGATGCAACGATTATTGTTTGAGTCTTAGGGTGACGCTAAAGTCGCCTTGGTGGGGGTTCGAGGGCGACACCCAAAGGGTAGCCGGCCGCCCCCGAAGAATGATAGTTGTTGCCCGTTTTGGAGGCTTCGCCGCCAAAATGGGCAACAAAAAATGCGAGGATACGCAACGGATAAGCGTAGGACAGCTAGGCAAGCTGCCGCAGCAGCGCGTCGAATGTGGCGAGCGACGGTTCCTGCTTGGCGAGCGCGGCGATGTCCTGCTGCGCCGCCGCCAGCTTGTCGTGATACCGGTCGGTCTTGCCGTCCTGCTGCGCTTTGATCGCCTGGTCGAGGTCTGTTGCGACCACGCTCAGATCGTCCGCCAGGTCGCCATTGCCGGTTGCGCGGGCCCGCGCGACGGCCTGCCGGATCAGATCGACGATCTCCGCGATCGTGCTCCCGCCGGCTGCGGGTGCCGTTGGCGGGGCCATGGTGACGAACTCCTGGTGGACCGCGCCGGAAGAGTTGATCACCGCGCCCTGGGAGTGGGGCATATTATAAATGTCTCGCCCGGCGATGTTCTGCGTCCCGGTGGAATTGTTCTGGTTATGATCGATGTTGGTCTGAGGGCCGGCGACATCATTCTGCGTGATGGTGTTATTCTTGACATCGCCGCCGGCCGCCAGATTGAGCTTGCCGCTCATCACCTGCTGAAACGCCGCCCGGCTGGCTTGCGGGTCGACACTCTTCACCTGGCCGCGCAGGCGGCTCAGATCGGGCGCGGGCTCCTCGTCGTCCTCGCCGAGGACGATCGGCTGATTCTTGCCCTGATAGAGCGCTACCGGCATGATCCCAACGCCCTGCGAGATCGTCAAAACCGGCTCCTGCGCCACCGACCAGCGCTGCTTCGCCGACTCGCTGACCGTCGTGAACACGTATTCATACAGGTCGAACAGGCTGATCGTGTTCTTGTGGTTGGCGATGCCGATGCCCTGCAGGCCGTTGCTTAACGTCTGCGCAAACAACGTTGCCGGATCGCTGCGGTCAAAGTACGAGCTCTGCGTCTCGCGGCAGGCGGTAATGATCACACGGCCCTCGCCGGCGCCCAGCAGCGCGGTACTCAGTTGCTCAGGCAGGTTCTGCCCTGTGCTCGCGCTGAGCGTGGCTGGTGCGTCGTCGCCAAGCGTCATCGGCCTGATCGCGCCGGAGTGGCAGGCGTTAAAGACCAGCAGCGCCCGTGTCGCGGCGATCTGTTTGATCTTGTCGAGCAATTCCTGCTCGGAGATTCCGGCGCCGACGACGACCTTGTGGTTCTCATCCAGCGTCGTATCGTAGGTAGTCAGGTTGTAATGCCCGTCGGCGTCATTGAGGCCGTGGCCGCTGTAGAATAAGAAGACCGTATCGCCAGCTTTCGTCGTCTGGGCGAGCCGATCAAGCTCGGCCAGAATATTTGCGCGGGTGGCCTGCTCCTTGTTGAGCAGCCGGACCTGCGTCTCGGGGTACGCGCAGAAACCGGCATCCATCAGCACCTTGGCCACCTGCTGTGCGTCGAGTGCGGTGATCTGCGCGACGTTCAGCGGCGGTGCGCTCGGGTATTCGCCAATGCCAATGACGAGGGCGTGACCAGCGTCGAATGCCATAAAACATACTCCTTCAAGATATTTTAGCCGCTCGCCGGCTGCGATACCGCCGGCATAGGCATAGGAGAGGCGCTGCCGTTGCTTGCGGCGGGCGCCTGCCGGCGCGCCTGTTCCTGGCAGAAATCCTTGAACCTGGCGAGCAGATCCGACCACCAATCCTGCTCGGATGCGCTCACCCGCTTGCAGACCATCTCGATTAGCGGCGTGACGGCCTGTTCCCAGTCGCCGTGCGCGTCGCGGTAGAAGGCCGACTGGCCGATCTCGTGCAGTGTCTTGGCGACCAGCGTCCGCTCATCCGCGTGATCGACTGCGTCGATCAGCGTCGTGATCACGGCCTGGCGCAGATCGTCGTTCGCCGTGAGTGCCGCGATCTCGACCAGCGAGCGGGCCGCGCCGATCCGCGCCCAGAGATACGGATCCTGGCTCAGAACCCCAATCAGCAAGTCCTTCACCGGCTGGGTATCGGTCGCGCCCAGCGCGTGTACCACGCGCCAGCGGATCATGCCGGCTAGCCAGTCGTCCTGACCGCAGGCATTGCAGGCATCGTAGTAGGCGCACAGCTGCCGAACGTCGATATCGCTGAGCTTGAAGCGCTTGAAGACATTCGCGGCGGTCCAGCCGATGATCGACTTGGTATCGACGATGTTCTTCAGATCCAGCTCGCTAAAGGTCGGGTTATCGAAGCGAACAAACAGATCGCGCCAGCGAGGGAACCATAGCTCGCTGCCTAATTTGCCTTCGGCGGCCACCTGCTGCTGCACCAGTGCGCACAGCGCCTTCAGATCGCCCACCTGCTCATACGGCGCGGCGATATCGGGCTTGAACAGCGCGAGTACGCCGCGCGCGCGATCGCGGGTCTGCTGGACTGGGTCGAATAGTTTCTCGACCACCAGCGCGAGCACGGCCATCTGCATTTCCTGGGAGTGCCGACCGCTGCCATACCGCATCGCTTTGGCGATACACACGAAGGCGGCGGCCCAGTTCCAGCTATGCACGCGCTCGACGAAATGGTCGGCATGCTCTTCGTCGCGCAGCAGCTCGAGCGTCATCGACAGCGCGTCGAAGGAGTTCGACTCGAAGCTGAGCGCATCCAGCGCCATCGGGTTCCACTCGTCGTCGTGCTGCGAGAGATATTTGGCCGCCAGGTAATCGTGCTTGAGCGGGTGGTCGAACTGCGCTTGATCGGCCACGGCGTGCTGATCGCCGGCCGGCGCGCCCGCTGGCTGGTCGGATGCGATGCGCGTGATGACGCCCTCGTCCTCCAACGCGCTGAAGGTATCCAGACCAACGATATCGCTGAAGTGCGCGACGTCGAATCGATAGCTGTGATGATCCGCGTAAGCCGCATAGGCCGCTTTGCTCAGCCGGTCAAGCGCGTTGTCGTCCGGATTCAGCCGCTTGAAGAAGCCGGCGATGGCTTCCGTCGGCGAGCTCAGCCGGGCCGTGTTATGGTCGAGCGCGTATTCCAGAAAGTAAGGCGTCCGCAGCAGAGTCCGATCGGATTCGCCCAGATCGTTATAGATCCCCTCGATCCCCTTCACCTGGAACTGCTGGCGCACCACCTCCGCCGTGAGCTGCTCCAGCCGGGCGACGGCCCATTGCGCCGTGAGCGCGTCGCGCGGCGTGGTGCGATCGGTGACGAGGATGCGCGTCGTGAGGCTCCGCTTGGTGGCATACAATGTCAGCCGCTTGAGTATCGCGCTGGCGACATTCTCGCCGTAGACCTCATTCAACCCATCGGCAATCACCAGGATCCGCCCGCCGTTGACCGACGCAACCCAATCGCCGAGCTGCTTGATCAGATCGGTGGAGATCAGAATGGGCGAACAGGTCAGCAATGGCTCGATATACAGCTCGGGCTCGACCTCTTCGGCGAGGCTCTGGTTCAGGCTTGCGGCATCATCTGGCTTCAGGCCGCGGAGCTCAAGGTAGATTGGAATAATGCTCGTCTGGGCATCGCGCGTGAGTTGCTCGACGAGCAGCCGCACGGCCGTGCTTTTCCCCGATCCCGCCGAGCCGCGCAGCAGAGTCGGCTTCAGCAGATCGATACGCTGGATCAGCTGATCGATCGGAATGCTGGTTGCCGGCTCAATCGGCGCGCCTGTCGCCATCACGAAGTGAAAGCTCAGCGGGAAATGGTACTTTGGCGGCGGTGTGCAAACCGCGTGGATCTGCTGCCGATACTCCTCGACCGTCCTATTTTGTGGCGCGCTCGAAGGTGGCGCTGCCGGGGCAGCGGTAGGCGGGCGGATAAGGTTCAGCAAGCCGACGGCGTCGATGCTGCCGTTGAAAAAGTACTGGTTGAGCGTGCCGGTCGAGCTGACGACGGTTCCCTCCGCCCCCTCGGCGTTGATCTCGTCGCGTTGGTTTTGTTGCGGCCCAGCCGCGAGTATTTGGGCGCTGTGCTCGTCGGCGACGAGCAGATTCAGCAGCTGCTCGCCGGTCATCTGGCCATTGTCAAGTCGTCGCGCCTTCTCGACTAAATACGCAATCTCGGGGGGCAAATTCGCTGGCGGCGTGCTGGGCGCCTGAGGCGTCATCTGTGTGGGAGCCGACATGACCAATCTCCTTTGGGTGTGAGCGGCTAGTCGTTGCTACGGGACTTTCAAAGAAATAATTGTTTCACCAGAGTCTCTAATATCTGTTAAACGTTCGGCAACGCCAAATTCGTGGGTCGGCTCGCCAAGAATTTTGAGGGCTATAACGCACCCCAGGCCTTAATGCTGAGCGGCGTGATCGCAATCACGGGCTGTAGCTCGATCGGCATGGCCATGTACTGCGAGTAGCGCGCGCGCAGCAGAGCGATTGCGTGGTGATGGGCAGCGTCGTCGGGCGGCAGCAAGCTGGCGCTGCCCTCGATCAGCAGGTAGGCCAGTTCGCTCCAATCGTCGCTGTACCGATCGACCACCAGCGCCACCTGGGGATTCTCGGCGATATTACGGATGCGCTTCAGCTGGGTGGGCGCCACACGTTTCGGCTTAGCGTCCAGCGCAATATACAGCCGCGTTTCATCGCAGGCGTAGCATACAGGGATGACATGCGGCGCGCCAGTGTGGCTGGCGGTAGCCAGCCGGCCGACGCGCTGCGCCGCAAGAAAGGATAGCTGTTGGTCGGTGAATGATCGCATTGATCTGCTCGCGAAATCAGCTGGCGTCATGCGTCGATTATAGCCGATATCGCATGACGCGCCGTACCAGCCGCAATCGCGATCTTAAAGCACGCGCTGAACGCACTCGGCCGCGTTCTGACGGGAGGGGACGAACCAAGTAAAACGTAATCTTCTGCACATCTTTCGAGATTGATTGTGTTTCGCTACATCTTTATAATGAACAGTCTCAGGGCCAGTCGCACAAACAGTACATCTCGAAGGAGCCACCCATGGAACCCCTTGCTCACCTTGAGCGATCAGAGGGTCAGACAGATGCCCAACTTTTGTCCCTCAATCAGCCGCTCGCGGCCAGCCAGCGCGATCGATCACAAGTGAATAATAATGCCATGGCAGCGGCTCCTGTGGCACCACCACCTGACAATTTGCCCGATTCGACGGCCACATTTGTTGGGCGGCGCTCCGAGATCGAGCGCTGCCTGGAGGCGCTTGCGCCCGACGAGCGTGGTTGGGGCGTGCTGATCGATGGTATGGGCGGTATTGGCAAAACCGCGCTGGCGATCGAGGTCGCGCGGCAGGCGCGCGCGGCCCAGCTGTTCGACGCGTATCTGTTTGTTTCAGCTAAGACCAGCTCGCACTTAGACCAGGGCATCCGTGAAGAGACGCTGGCGCATTCTTCGCTCGACGCTTTTGTGCGCGAGTTTCTGCGTCTGCTTGGCGATAGCGATCTCGCGGCGATTCCAGATGCGGCTGGCCGTCGCCAGGCATTCCTGGCAGACCTGCAAAAACGCCGCACGCTGCTGATCTGGGACAATCTCGAATCGCTGATCGATGAAGAGCGCCTGCTGATCGCCGAATTTCTGCGCAGGCTGCCCGGACCGGCCAAGGCGATCATCACCAGCCGGCGAGGGCTCGGCGAAAGTGTGGTTGAGGTGCGCCTCGGGCGCATGAGCGGGCCCGATGCCGATGCGATGATCGACGACCTGAGCCGCCGCGATTCGCGCATCGCCGCCGCGCTGATTGAGGCCGGCGTGGATGCTCGGCGCAAGCTGAATGAGATCGTCGACGGTAACCCGCTGGCATTGCGGATGTCGCTTGGGCTCGTGGCGCAACGGGAATGCGGCTTGGATGCCGTGCTGAGCCGTTTGCGCGACCCGGTTCGTTCTGGCGATCTGTATCGATTCTTATTCGCCGATGCGCTCGACGGCTTGGCGAAAAGCGATCGCGTGGTGCTGGCGGCGCTGATCGGCTTTCGCAGTACCGCCAGTGCAGAAGCGCTTGTCGATGCCACCGGCTTGCCGCCAGCCGAGGTCGTGCAGGCCCTGGAACGGCTGACGAGGCTGGCATTGGTCGATGAGGGAACTCAGGGCGGCTACGCGCTTCATGCGCTGACGCGTACGTACGCGCGGACCGTACTAGGCCAAACTCATCAGGTTGCGCGCGCCGCGTTGAGCCAAGGTCAGCTCGACGCCCAGGCGCAGCGCCGGGCAGTGCGCTACTGGGTTGATTTTGCCACAACGTATCGGGGCGATAGCGCCGATCCGCATTCATTCGACCAGCTCGATCTGGAATGGCCTCAGCTGGAGGCGGCGGCGATTACGCTGCACGAGCTGTCGGGGCTGCCTGGCCCGCTCAAAGACCCATACGCGGCGCGCATGCTGAACGACCTGGCCAAGTCGCTGTTTGATTATTTGCAGTCTCGGAACTATTGGGACGAGTTGCTGCGGCTGGGCGAGTGGGCCTACGAGGCAGCCTGCGCGCTGGAAGGTTGGCAGTCGGCCGGATGGCGCGCCTACCAAGTGGCCTGGGTCTACTATGGGCGGGCCGAGTCGGAGCGCGCGGCCATGTGGGCCGATCGCATGGCTGAGGCAATGGAGCGGGCCGGCAACCGCCGCGACCGAGCAGCGGCATTGCGCCTGCATGGCCTGGTGGCCGAGCAGCGCGGCGATCTGGCGGCGGCCGAGCGGCTGTTTGTCGAGGCGCTGGCGCTGTATCGCGAGGTGAAGATTCCGGCCAATCAGATCACGATTTTGTGTGATCTGGGCGAGGTCGCCCAGCGCCTCAAACAGATCGATCGCGCGGATGGCTACTATCAGCATGCGCTGGAACTCGCCGAGCAACTTGGCAGCCAAGAACACCAGGCAATTTGCGCCAATAACCTGGGCCTGCTGGCGTTGGATCGCAGCCGTCCCTCTCAAGCGCGCGCATGGTACGAGCGCGGGCTGAATCTCGCGCGGGCCATTCGACGCGATGACTTGCTCGCCTATGCCCAGCACGGCTTGGCGCGCGTGTTGGAGGCGGAATGGCGCTATGACGAAGCGCTGGCGTTGGCCGAACAAGCGCTTGAGCTGCAAGAACGCTTACAGGATCGCGAGGGCAAAGCACATCTATGAGAGCCTGGGTAGCCAAAGGCGGGCGGCTACCGCGTTTGATTGGATGCTTGAGACTTCTCTAGCCAGCTGTGCCTCAATCATCCTCGCTGAGCGCATCGGCAATGGCCTGTTCCAGCGGCAGCGCCCGGCCCTCCGCCCATGCCGCCGCGAACGTTGCCGCGTCAAGCTGGGTACGGTCTGCCGCCACGTCGTGCTCATATGCAGCGCGCTCGGCTGGCGGCAGCGGCGCGCCCAGCGCCGTGCGCAGCGCCTCGGCGGCGCCAAACAGGCGCGCGCCCCGCTCTGGCTGGCCCTGGCGCGCCGCCAACCCGGCGCAGCGTTCCAGGCTCCCGGCGATCATGCCTTTCAGTCCCAGTTGCTGTTGCAAGCCCAGTGCTTCCCGCAGGACTGCCGCGGCCCGCACGTCGTCGCCCTGAGCGTAGACTACGGCACTCAGGTGCTGGAGCTCCCAGGCGACGCTCCACTTGTGCCCCACGTCCCGGAAATGCGCCACACTCTCCTCCAGCAGCGCCAGGGCCTGCGCGTCGTCACCTTGGGCGTGCGCCACCCGCCCGAGGTTGCTCCGCACGGTTACGATGAGATCCCTATGCCCCGCTTCCCGGAACCACGCCAGGGCCTCCTGGTACAGGGCCGTCGCCCGAGCGTTGTCGCCCTGCAGCAAGGCCGCATCGCCCATACTATTGAGCACAAGGCCTCTGCCCCAGGTATTCTCAAGTTCTTGATACAGGGCCAGGCTTGCCTCAAAGCGCGCCATGGCCTGCACATAGTCGCCCTGATCGCGCGCCGCAGCGCCCAGCCAACAGAGCGCCCACGCGCTGCCGTGCCGGTCGCCCAGTTCCCGGCACAGCGCCAGGCTCTCCTCGCAGAGCGACGCTGCACGTGCGTAGTCGCCCTGCCCCCACGTTATATTCCCATGATCGGCGAGAGCCGCGGCGCTGCCGCGTCGATCTCCCAGGGCGCGGCACAACGCCAGACATTCGTCGTAGCATAGCTGCGCCGCGCCGAGGTCGCCCAGCTCGTTCGCCATCCAGCCGGCCCCACGGAGCGCGATGGCTCGTGCCAGGGACGGCGCGGCCGCCCCGGGCTGGGCGAGCGCTCCATCCAGCCAGGCCCGGCCTTCACTCAGATAGCCATGCGCCCACCAGAACCCTGCCAGTGCCCCCGCCAACCGCAATCCGGCCTCCGCACTGCCCGCCGGCTCGTGGCTCCACGCCAGCGCCGCCCGCAGATTGTCGTGTTCAGGCTCCAATTGCGCCAGCGATTGGTGCTGCCATCCCGAGAATTCCGGCTCTGCGGCCTCTACCAGGGCCAGGTAATAGGCCGCGTGTGTGCGCCGGATGGCCTCGGCCTCCCCGCTCGCCGCTAGCCGCTCCAGGGCATACTCGCGGATCGTCTCCAGCATGATAAAGCGCGGCTCGCCATCCTCCATCTCTTCCTGCCGGAGCAGGCTATTCTCGACGAGCGAGGTCAAGCAGTCCAGCATCTCCAGCGCCAAGTCCCCGCCCTCACTGCAGACGGCCTCGACTGCGTGGAGGGTGCAGCCGCCCACAAACACCCCCAGCCGCCGGAAGAGAGTCTGCTCAGCTGCGTCCAATAAGTCATAGCTCCAGTCGATTGTGTGGCGCAAGGTCTGTTGGCGTGCGGGCAAGTCGCGGGCGCCGCCAGTCAACAGCTTCAGACGCTGGTCGAGCCGGCCCAACAGCGCCTGTGGTGAGAGGACCGCACAGCGCGCGGCTGCCAGCTCGATCGCCAGCGGCAGCCCGTCCAATCGCTGGCAGATCTCAGCGACCGCCGGGGCATTCTCGTTGGTGACCTGGAACTCTGGCCGGGCAGCCTGCGCCCGCGCGATGAACAGCGCGACGGCATCGTACTGCGAAAGCTGCTCGACGGTGGGGCGCTGCTGCCGGTCGGGCAGGCGCAGCGGCGGCACAGGGTAGGTATGTTCGGCCGAGAGATGCAGCACCGCCCGGCTGGTGATCAGCAGCTTCAGATCTGGCCCGGCCGCCAGCAGTGCGGCGATGAGCGATGCCGCGTCCAATACCTGCTCGAAGTTGTCCAGAAGGAGCAAGAGGCGCTTGTCGCGTAGGTACTCCTGCATGCGCTCGACGAGGGGTTGGCTGCCCACCTCCTGGATGCCGAGCGGCTGGGCGATCGCCGAGGGCACGAAGGCCGGGTCGGTGATCGGCGCCAGCGCGACGAAATACACGCCATCCGCGAAGCTGTCGAGCACCTCCGCGGCGACCTGCAGCCCCAGGCGGGTCTTGCCCACCCCGCCCGGTCCGGTGAGCGTGACCAGGCGCACGTCAGGACGCCGCACCAAGTCACAAACTGCCGCGACCTCCTGCTCGCGTCCGATCAACGGCGTGGGCTGAACCGGCAGGTTGGTGCGGTGGGGATCGAGCGTTGCAAGTGGGGGAAAGTCGGTGGGCAGCTCGGGAGCGACCAGTTGGAAGATCTGCTCGGAGCGGGTGAGATCCTTGAGCCGATGCACCCCCAAATCGCGCAGCGCCACCTCCGGCGGCAACTGGTCGCGCACTAATTCCCAGGTGGCAGCTGACAACAGGACCTGGCCACCGTGACCGACCACCAAGAGGCGTGCCACCCGATTGAGCGGCGCGCCAAAGTAGTCACCCTCGCGCGCTTCGGCGGTTCCGGTGTGCAGCGCCATCCGCACCCGCAGCGGGCCGACCGCACCCCACGATTCGGATTGCAGCGCGCGTTGGGCGGCCAGCGCGGCGGCGAGCGCATCAGGGGCGGTGCCAAAGGCAGCGTGCACACTATCCCCGACCATCTTGAACACCACGCCGCCGTGCGCGGCGATCAGCTCGCGCATCAGCGCATCATGGCGCGCCAGGGCGGTCGGCATCGCCTGGGAGTGCTGCTCCCACAAGCGCGTGCTCCCCTCGATGTCGGTGAACAGAAAGGTGATGGTCCCGGGCAGCACGGGCGGGCTGGACTGCGGGGACGCTGGTGCGGAGTCGGGCGCCGTCGGAATGAGCGGCTGGCTCGTGAGTTCGAGCCGGTCCACCGCCTGCTCCGCCCGTGCGACCTGCAGGAAGGCGGGGCGCTCGGCCGGGTCGATCTGGAGCTGCTCCGCCAGGAGCGCGGCGATCTGGCGCGAGGGGCGGCGCTCGTCGGCCTCGATGCGGCGGATGGTTACCTCCGCACAGCCGACCCGCCCGGCGAGATCAGCCTGGGTCAGGTCCAGCGCCTTGCGGCGCCGCCGCACCCAGTACCCGAACGAAAGCGTCTCGGTCATTCGGCTCCTTCCGCCACCTGAAGCCGCGCACCAACAGTCTGCGGTTCAGCAGGCCATCGATCAGGCGCAGAGTAGATGATTACTCTGGGTCAGAGAGTAGCTCGGTTCATCAGCCATGGCACACGATGGCGCCGATTCATGGAGCGATCGGATCGTTTTTTGTGCCGCTCATTGTAGCGCAAACCGCGCCCCCGCGCGAGCGCATCCATGTTGTAATACCTCCAGGCATTCGCAAACACGCATCCATAGAAGGAGGTCACCATGTATCCTTTCCGACCCTTCGCGTTGCAGCTTGGGGCGCTGATCCACCGGGTCTCGCCGAGGTGGTTCTGGGCCAGCAC